>Ga0208937_1000716_pt1 | contig 20698 bp, 17 predicted proteins | sample June2015DPH_11_5_FD_184705 | JGI IMG/M metagenome (GOLD analysis project Ga0208937, IMG submission 184705) | Peatland microbial communities from SPRUCE experiment site at the Marcell Experimental Forest, Minnesota, USA - June2015DPH_11_40... | ecosystem: Environmental > Terrestrial > Soil >...
TTTGCTGGACGGTTGCCGGGCCCTTCTGCCACAGCACTTCCATCAGCCGCAATTCAGCTTCTGTAAGAGTGGGAGACTTTCTGGGGGGCAAAACGCCATCCTCCTTCTTGGAATATCGACCTGTTGCGTTAGACGTACGGGATATTGGATTGTCAACTAGTAAATTAGTTGCACGGAAACTTGCAACGGTTGCATGGTTGGATGGGCAGCAAGCAGCAATGCCGTTGCGCATGAGTCGATGTCGAAGGCGATTTGGCGGACCGATTCGAACGCGGTAAACTGAATTTACAGGTGACGTTTTACAGGTGTAAAGCGTCGTTCACGTCAACCAAAGTTTGGTAAACTGCTGAGACGGTTCACGTAGGCGCGTAGCTCGGTTGGTTAGAGCGCTACCTTGACACGGCCCAAATATCCACTACTTACAACTACTTAAGCCCCGACCGGGACTGCCGAAACACGCCAAAATACGAGGTAGTTGAAGTTTCAACGGTACGGAGAACGGTACGGATTTTCCGCCGTTCCAAAAACACTCGTTTATACGGAGACCGGGAGATCGCTCCCCCCAGCCCCACCGATTTCCCTTGCACCACACGTTAGAACCCACCCGCTCTGCCGCTCAGATGCCGAGAGAAGCACGATCGTGGTCGGCGGGATCCCGGTAGGTGATATGACTGATTTCCTTGTTGGCTCGCTCTCGGGCGTCATTCAATGATTTCGGAATCGCGCCGAGATTCCAGGCACTGGCAGGATCGAAGAAGTCCGCCGCAACGACGTCATCGTTTCGCGCATCTCCAGGTTGTGTATAGAAGAAGTCGATCAGGTTGCGCAAATGGATCGCAAAGGAACTCAAGCAAAGCTTAGAGCTGAAATCCTTTGTCTGGCGGGAGATTCTCCGCAACTCAACGAAATATGTGGAACTCATACAGCAAGTGCTCCTCCGAGTAATCGAGGAGTCTGGTGCTGGGGTTGGCGTTGTTGTTGACCTCGAGCGCCTTTGCGGGGACCAAAGCCAATTTGTCTATTAACAGTCCTGTAACCGTCAACGGAACCACGCTGAGGCCGGGAGACTACAAAGTCCAGTGGGAGGGCAGCGGTCCTAACGTGGAATTGAGCATCCTGCAAGGCAAGAACGTGGTGGCAAAAACGTCCGCGCATTTGGTTGAACTGCAGACGCCAGCCGCCAATGACGCTGCCGTGACTTTGAAGAACGACAGCGGGCCCAACTCACTGGCCTCTATCCGCTTCGAGGGAAAGAAAATTGCCCTGGAGTTGGTCGCAGCCAGCGACGGCATGCAGGCGGGTGGTTCCAGCAAGTAACGATTGCACAATTCGGGAACAATCAAGGGAGCACACATCGTGCTCCCGTTCCTTTGTTTATAGATCTGAACCATTTCTAGTTGGGCGAGGCCAGCACGTCGTCGTAGTAATTGAGTAGGGCTCGACGCGGCTTCGCCTTCAGGCCTTTTAGCGGAACTTTCTGCCCGAGCGAGTTGTTCCCATTAAGCCTCGCGCGACCCAAAAAGGCCATGCCTCCTTCCGCCAGTTCCAGGTAAATCGGCACCAGCATGTGGAAGTTGTCATCTACGTTGGATTGGGTAACCTTGAAGCTGAGGACGACATCGCCATCCGCTCCGGTATCGAACGAATAGTCGAGCTTGTAGGTGGGCAACTGCGTGCCATAGACGTATTGGTTAAAGAACCAATCCATTTTCTGGTTCCCCTCCAGGTCCATCTCGCGTGTCATGTGTTTTTCGATCATGGCCTTGAAATCTTCGGTCGTGGCGGAGCGTCCGCCGTATGTGCTTACGAAGTCGTGCATGGTTTCTTTGAAGCGCTGATCGCCAGTTTGGCGCGACCACATCATCATCCGGATCATGTGGAGGATGTAGGCGCCCTTGGGGTAGATGAGGCGCCGCGTCAACTCAAAGCCGGTCCGGGAATTGCTCATGCGATATCCCATGGTCAACGGACCGGCATCAATGGCCCGGAAACCCTGTGCATTGCGTTCCAGGAGCAATTCGCGCTCGTCATTCCAGAAGGAAATGAACTTCTGCTGGCTTTTCTCGATGTTGTACAGGTAGATGGACGCCGACATTTCGGCAAAACCCTCGCTCATCCACTGGTCGCGGTACGAATCAAATGCCACGGTGTGGCCCCACCATTGGTGCGCCACCTCGTGCGGTGTGACGACTTTCCAGTATCCGCGGTCGCCAAAATCCATACCCAGTTGGTGGCGAACCGTGGTGTCAAAGAAGTAGCACATGGGAATCCACACCAGTTCCGGCCAGGATTGCCCGAAGCTGCACGCTGTCTGCTGTGTGATCGCGAGGCGCTTGAATGAAGAGGGCCCGAAGTAGTCTGTGTAGATTTCGGTCGCGAGTTCTCCCTCGGCCAGCGCCTTTTTGATGAGGCTGGTAGTGCTCATCGTTCCCAGGGCCATGCCGGTTCCCATGTGGGATCCCATCGTGGGTAAATCGCGGTTGGCTGCACTTTGCAAGCTCTCTACCCAGCTCGGCGGATTCTCGTTGGCCAAGGACTGCACGAAATATTCCGGCTTAGTCAGCTTCACCTCTTCTTCTTTGAATTTGCCGAAGTTGAATCCCGCGACGGTTTGCGGAACTTCGCTTTTCCACACCGTCACGTTCTGCCCGCCGTCGTTGGTCTCGCTGACCAGCTCTCCCGTGGCGGCGATCTTCATCCCTTTTGGAATGTGGAAAGTCATGTCATAACTGACACGCTCGCCGAACGCGCCATTGGGATACCAGTCGTCGCGGGCGATCGGGTAGTAGTTGCCACCACCTTCGTCAACCACCGCTTCCTTGCCACCGTAGGTTGTGGTAATGGTGAATTTGTCGCCCGCCGACAGCGCTTTAGGGAGAATTATCCAAAAGCCCGCGTCTTCGTTTTTCTCTTCTTGAATAAATGACAAGCCTTGGCCATCCGCGGTAACACTCTGCACGCGCAAGGTGGGGAACAAGTCCAGGGGAATTACGCGCGAACCGTTCGCCCGCACCACAAACGTGGTTGTGGCTTTCCCCGTCAGGTTGGCATTTTTCTCGATGGTGGTATCGAGCAGCTGATGTTCAATATGGATAAGGCCACCCGCGCCTCTTTTCCGCCCGCCCGAGAGTGGGAATGCAGCCCAAACCCCGAATTTATTTTCGTCGTAGGTCATTAAACCGACTTCTTCGTGCATGACATAACGCGCCCCACGCGGGTCAACTACGAAAATCTCCTTGTCGTTGTAGCGTTTGCCATGAACGAAAGCCACGAAAAGCGCACCCGGCTCGGGGCTGAGCACATCCTGCAGGATGCGCGCGTCCAGGTTGTACTTCAGTAGTTGGCCATGACGCATGGCATTCTGGCTGTCTTTGAGCAGGCCATTCTCGCAGCCACCCGAGGCTGCACTGCTTGCCTTCTTGATGTCGTCATACGTCGAGTCGGTGAAGCGCAGCACCAGGTGGTTGAAGTTTTCGCTGAATTCATTCTCCTTGGTCAACAACTTCAACATGCCCATCTCCAAGAGCGGAGGCGAGATCACGAAGTTGCCATCACCTACGAAGACCGCACCGGTAATCTTGCCTTGAACCGGCGCTGTAAAACAGATCGTGCCGGAACGCAGATGAAACGTTCCCGCATCGCGCTTGAGATCAAGATTGCTCACGCTGACCGATTCACTTCCGAGCGTGAGGTTGCGCAGAGCCTGATACGTTGGATCGGAGTTAGGCCCGGGCGTGGCGTTCTGCGCCGGCGCGGGAACGACCGCAAATAATAATAAAGGCATCCCGAGGCAGAAAGGCGTTGTGATAGACGCAAGGGGCGGGACAAGACACACTACAGCGGAATGCAGGGCGCGGCCTAATGACAAGATGAAACCTCCCGGAGGAAGGAGACTGGTAATTATGCAGACTCCAGGCAGAAATGCAAGGTCACAGCCTTTCTCGCCACCAGAAAACTCGCGTAGGGGCAGCCGGCTCAACTTGCTACGCCGGTCGGAGACAGGGCCGTAGGCTTCGTCATTGTGCTGGTACGAGCTGGGCGTCCTCGTCCACGTAGGCCGTTAGAGGCGTGCCAGCTTTCACTTCAACGTTCTTGCCATGCTTGATCAGCCCTATGGGCCCAAAGAGCACCGTCAAGGCTACGGCGGTTCCCACTTTCCCCTCGCCCTCCTTGCCCTTGCTCCCGCGCAGCCTGACCCGCTGATCGCCAACCGCCAAATGCTCCAGCCGCATGTTCAGCTCGCCGGCCTTGCCCATCATCCCAGCCTTCTTTGCGTTTGTTATCTCTCCCACCGCCTTGCATCCGGCTTTGGCGACTACTACATCACCAATCTTAATGTCTTCATCCAAGATCAGGTTGACCGGGTCACCGTCCTCTGCCGTCTTCGAGCTCAAATCATTCGCGAATTTCAGCTTCACGTCCGTCCCCTCCCTCAAGACCAGCTTGCCCGTAACGGGTGCGGCGGCCGGCTGTGGCGCCGGGGCAAGAGGCGCGGTTGTCGGCTGTGGTGCCGGCGTGGGGGACGCGGCTTCCGGCTGCGGTGGTGGGCTCTGAGGCGCAGTCGCCGCCTGGCCTGGTGCCCCAGGCGCATCCTGGCCGAATAAGATCGCAGACGACGCGCACAGGAGGATCGCAAGAGTTACTGCAAACACTCTTCGTCGCATAGTCATAAAGATCCTTTCGTTTCAGCGGACACCGCCACTTTGAGGTCTCGGCCGGAAACCCCTTCAAACTGTTCCAGGGCCCAGGTAGAGCCATCCTCGGTGGGCAGGAAACAACTGTTTTCGAAGAGTTGCTGATCGGTATAGACGATTCGTGGCGACACGGTACTAGAAACGATGCCAGTTGCCGCGGATCATTGTCAACGGATTGCCACGATCCATTCCACTAAAATCGTCTTCGTCCCACGGCAAGTCTCCCTTCGTGGACCCCACCTAGAACCCACCGGCTCTGCCGCTCAGATGCCGAGAGAGACACGATCGGCGTCGCGGGGACCCCTAACCAGTAGAGGTAAGCCATGGCACGCAGAGGGAGCGCCTGTCCGTGTCCACCTATCAAGTCGGAAGCAGCCGCAGGCGGGCGGACTTAACTTCTGTGATCTCCAGCGACCGATCACTGCCATCGCCCCAGCCACGAGAGGTATCGTTGTACGCGAAAACTGATAACCCCCGTTGCGATTTTTTCAAGCAGTTCGTTCCGACGCATATCCGGTACGTCTGGTTATGCTTTTTCATCATCTTGTACTCGTTGGGGGTCATCTCAATGTTGATCCCCGCGCCTGAGAGTCCTTTAACCTCGAGTCTCAGCAGCCCGGTCTTGCGGTAAGGAATGTAGCTCCAATCATTCCACGTCCTGGGCTGGATTTACTCAAAAAAGGAAGGTTACCAATCGCTGGCGTTTTAGCACCGCCGTAACTTTAGGCGGGGTTACTTTCGTCGTATGTTGACGAAGGTATGAACTTTCAGTCGCTTTTGGTCAGCTCGGATGACCGTGTAATCCGTATTCTCCGCAACGTCCTAGGCGAGCTAGAGATCGATGTGGAGCACTGTGCGGATCCAGCCGGCCTAAGGGTTCGCGCAAGAACAACTCTACAGTTGGGGCTTGATAGTGTAGTTCCACTCGGGCAGAGTTTCGTGGCGCTGCAATCGAAGTGAAGCAATTTGATCCGGTGTGGGTTTGAGACCGCAAGGATAGTGTCGGCGGTCGAGATAAGCAGTGACCCGAAGTCCGGTTTGGGTTTGGGTGGTGCGGGCATAGTGGAGGATCTTCTGGTAGGAATCCAGCGGTTCGCCTGCCCAGTTTCGTGAGACTTCAGAGAAGAGGCGATGCTCGATGGGATTCCATTTGGAAGCGCCGGTGGGATAGCAATGATTCCGTAAGGTGGGGGTAAGGTCCGAGGCCAGTCGGTGTATTGGCAGGGGTTTCACCGCGCTTGCAGATTGGCGTCATTCTTGCGAATCTCGGAAGGTACTTGATTTTCTGCATTCCTGACACTATCGTGCCTGTCATATGAAGCCGTCCGGCGAACCCGACCTGGAACTGCGCGGCAAACTCGTCCGCAGCCTCGGTTTGTTCCGCGAAATGTTGCCCGGCTCTTTTGTCGAACGCCAACGGGCGTGTGGCCAGCCCACCTGTCATTGCGCCGACGGCAAACGCTTGCACGTGCAATATCAAATCTCCCTACTGGTGGACGGCAAGCCGAAGACCCTCAACGTTCCGGCGCAGTGGGTGGATAGGGTGCGCGAAAAGATCGAGATGCGCCGACGCTTTGAGGCTGCCGCCGCGACCATCTGCAGCGTGAACCTGAAACGGTTTCTTAAGGAAAAGCTCAGGGAAAAGGAAGATCGGCAAATTTGAGCCGGCACCGGCATCGGTTCGAGGCTTATCTCGACAAGGTGTTTGGCTTCTCGGATTTGGTGAGTGCTCTCCCGAAGGACGGCAGTTTCCCCAGCACGCGTGGAAGAAAGTGTTTGATGCGGTCTTCTTGGGAGCGGCGATGCAGATTTCCAGTCTGCTGCAGATCGAGGCCGAGTGTCGCGATGGAGCGCTGGCCAAACGCATCGGACCGATCAGCGACGACACACTGGGTTATTCGCTCGAAAGACAATCTCCCGAACCTGTGTTCGCGCTCAGTTGTGAAATTGCCCGCCGCCTGAAACGCAACGGAGTTCTACGTTCCGATTGGTCCCGAGGGTTGGTGGTAGGGGCGGTCGATGGCATTGAAATCTGCAGTTCCTTTGCCCGCTGTTGCGATGCCTGTATGGAGCGCGAGGTGCAGCACAAGGTGAACGGTGAGATGAAAACCGAGATCCAGTACTATCACCGCATCGTAGTCGTAGTCCTGGTAAGCACGTCGTTTCCCATCCCCCTGGGTGTCCGCTTTCAGAAGAACGGCGAAGGCGAGGTCGCCTGCGCCCTGGCTCTGTTGCAAGACCTGGTCGGGCAGTTGGGCCGCCGCTTCCTGGATGTGTTGGTGGGAGACGCTCTCTATCTGCAAGCGCCCTTCGTTCAAGCCGTAGAAAGTCTGGGCCTGAGTTGGGCCTTCACCTTGAAAGAGAACCAGCCCGACTTATTGCGCGAGGCCGAGCGTTGCACGCAGCAAGCTCCTCCAGGAGTGCAGGCCGAACCCGGCCGGGAGATTCAATACTGGCACTTGCCGAACCTCGATTGGCCGGTCGCTGATCGCCGGGTGCGGGTCGTCAAAACCGTTCGCCTCGAACACCTGCAACGGGTCAGGATCAGCGAAAAAGACGGTCATCGCAGCAAAGCCAAGATCCCGGTGGCGCAACCCAGCACCAACTTCTATGCCACCAATTTCGAACTCGGTTCGATCTCTCCCCTGTTCATTCATCAGTTCAGTCGCAGTCGTTGGCGAATCGATACCGAAGTCTTTCACACTCTCACCGTCGACTGTCACCTCAAACACGCCGCCGTCCACCAAACCACCGCCCTGGTGGTGCTCACCATGATCCGCTTTCTTGCCTATACTCTGTCGCTGGTCTTCTACCATCGTCAAGTTTGCAGCCATGCGCGCCGAAAATGTGACACCTTTCATGAGCTCGCCAAACGCTTCGCCTATTGGTTTCTCGCTCTTTCCCCCAATACCAGTTGATCTCCCGCGCTCGCTCGTCGACCCGTCCGGCAACCTTTTCCGGTGTCCCCCGACGCTGTGGTCGCCGTATTCCTTCCCACCCGAACACTCAACCGCTCTCTCCAGTTTCCAACGGTTTTAGCCGCCCTTCGAGCATTTCCAACTCGCCCCCAGCTCCTCAACTGATACAACTGCCCCCAAATCACCTGCCTGCCCATCGCCAGATGGCGCCTTACGGAATCACTGGGGTGGGATAGTGGGCCACGGTTACGGCCAGGGCAAAGGAGTTGGCCAGTTGAGACTGGACCTCGGTTTTCCAGGCATAACAGCGGCAACTGTTGCTGCAGCCGGTATCGGCCAGAATGAGCAGTTGGCGGGAACCAAAGTAGCGGGTGGAACCTTCCTGGTGCCACCAATGAGCGATGGCATGAGCGGCAAAGGCGGGGGTGTCGTGGGAAACGCCGACCACCAGAGCCCCGCGATTTTGCGTAAGATCGTAAATCCCATAGGGAATCGCGACCCCGATGGAATCGGTGCGGAAGTCGTGATCAAAGACGCAACGCGGGGCCATTTCCCACCGCCGACCGGGATTTTTGAAATTGCCGACGAGTTCGCGTTTTTTACTGTCTACGCTGACGATGGGCAGATGACGGCGTTGGAAGCGGTAGCGCAGCTCGGCGAGATATTCGAACTGAAGGTTACGGTTGGGACTGCAGCTGGTAGAGATCTGCTTTTGATTGACCCGCAAGGAATAGCCCATGTCATGGAGCAGACGAGCAACGGTGTTGGGCCGAGTTTGGCCAACTCCTCGGCAATGGTGGTGGTAGTGCGTCGAGACCAGCGTAAGCCGGTCATAGGATCGCCCGCGGTATCGTGTTCGAGCAGGCAATGGAGAACGGCGATTATGTCTGGCGTTTTTTTTCCGTCGGAATACGACCACCGCCGGTGCGGCGGGTTCGGCCGCCGACCACATTCTGATCCAGCAGTTGTTGCCGACCGCGGGCAACGGTATGCACCTCCAAACCCAGGAAATCGCCCAGCAGAGTGTCCCCGCCATGGCCCAGGCGGATGGACTCCAGCCCGGCAAACAATCGCCGCTGTTGTTCGTCGAGCAGGCCATAGAACAGAAGGATGGCAGCCTTGACTTCATCGGGAGAGGCCTGGAGGGTGGCAGAATGGACGGCCACAGGAACGGCTTGAGCGCTGCGGCGGGCTAATATCTGTTTGCGGCGTGGGATGGACTCGATGGCGGTATAGAGAAACTGGCCCTCGACTTCGATTCGTGCCAGGCGCTGTTGCTCGACGAGATGGCGGAGAGGCTGCTGCACTTCGGCGTGCAGGTCATCCGCCAACTCCTGGGCATAGTAGCCCTGGGGCGACTGGTTGACGAAAATTTCCACGGTGGCCAGCAGGGTGCCGTGGCGGGAGAACCCGACGCCTTGGTGCGACCACAATCCGTGATCGTCGAAGTGAGCGATTTCGGGCAGGGTGTAGAAGCGCCCACGATGGGTGTAGCTGGCGAGGTAGTCGAGCGGCTTCAGTTTGCGAAACACGGTCAGATCGGTCTTTGTGCCGAGAGCGCGTTTCAGCTCGGGCAGATCAGCGATCTTGTGACGGCGAAGATGCTGGCGAAGGACAGACGGACGGAAGGAAGTGGGTCGCATAATGTTATAGTTCTCACTCCTTGCCTGGAATGGTGATAACTATAACATAATTGAAAGCGAGACCTGGACAAACACATGTATGGCATCTGCAGCCGCTGTTCACGCCCCATATTAGGCCCTCAGAGGGTTAGCGGGTGGGTTGCCCTGGTTTATTGTGGCATGCGGAAATGTGCGAGTTGTGCCCGTGAATGGACAATTATTGTTGCGTGGTCCCTTAGGTAGACGCCAATCAGCAGTAACGTCCGTCGCAGGTCGCCTACGTGCGACATTCGCGTCGGACTGGCGGCGAAGGCGTAGACCCGTAGTCCTTGAGCTTCGTCACCGCTCGTTGAGTTCCCAGCCGCCAGCGCCCTCAAAACTACAACCATCGAAGTTCGTCGAAAATGGCCCAATCGTGGATGCACTTCAGCACAGCGGTGCCATTCACTCCGTACAGTGCCCCACACCTCGGGGCCATTCCCAATCCGATTCGTCAGATGCACACTCAGAACACGAGAAAGAACATCAAGGCGCTACCTTCTGTCCACCGGTGGTTGGACGGGAAAGACAGGCTGGTCGTTGAACATGCAGGATGCTCCGGGTGAAACGGTCTTGCTCCAATCGGCACAATAAAGGCGGGTGAGAACCATGTGGATGAGATCATGTGCCCTATGCAAGGCACTCCTAAAAAAGCCAAAATTGTGGGATTCCGTCCGCTGCCAATGCGGATGGGAGTGGGAGGGTGCCTTAGTAGATCGTGGAAAACTTATCGCGTTCCCCGCACCAACACAAAAGTCTGCCTGAAAGTATTAAGCTTTTGTTATTTTGAGGAACGCCGTAACCGCATTCTTGTCCATGTGAGTGAACCACTGCCGCGCTCCAGCGTATATCTTCTGCTTTCGATTGTTGTCTTGCATCGCTTCTTGCAAGTAGCTAGCGAGCCCAACCCGAAACGCATTGATAAGTTCGCGGACATGAACGACACAATTATTGCGTCCGAGTTCTTTGGAAGCCTGCTCCAGTTCATCGGTCTTAGCATCTCCCCATGCGTACACGACTTGGCGTGCGATCCCTTTCCGTGACCTGTTGGATTCCGGGCTTAAAGTGTGCAGGATGCCGCAACGAGCACCGTAGAGGTCTGAAGCCGAGCATGGCAGCGATGCCCCTCGCAAAAGATACTTGTCAGCCCATGCCATGAAAGCAGACCCGCTCGCTCTACCCGATTCCAGTAGGTCTTCGATCCCGAGCGCGACGGTCCCGCGAGTGCTCAGCTATTAAAACTTTTTTCCACGACCTCAAGGAGCTTATCGAAAGCTTCGGCGAAGAGGCGGACACCGTCGTCCGTCAGCTTATCGGTCACTTCTTTCATCGAAATCCCGAGCTTCGCCACCGTTTCCATCGTCTTATTGGCGGAATCAAGATCTTCGGTTAGACTGGCGCGCGGCCGACCGTGATCGCGGAAGGCAGCGAACGTGGCCGGCGGGATAGTGTTCACCGTGTCCGCACCGATCAGCTCTTCGACGTACAGAACGTCGCAGTAATTCGGATTCTTGGTGCTCGTGCTGGCCCAAAGGACGCGCTGCGTCTGCGCTCCCTTGGCTGCCAACGCTTTCCAGCGGTTGCCGCCGAAAATGCTCAAGTAACACTGATATGTCTGCTTTCCATTGGCGACGGCGACTTTACCGAGCAGGCTCTTCAATTGCTCCTGCTCGCATGGGTCTTTGGACTGCTTGAGCCGCGCCTCAACAATGGAATCGACGGAACTATCGATGCGGCTGATGAAGAAGCTGGCCACGCTGGCAATCTTGCTGACGTCACCACCGCGCGCTGCGAGTTGTTCCAGCCCGGCAATATAGGCTTCCGCCACTGGTTTGTAGACTTCCTGAGAGAAAAGGAGGGTTACGTTAACGTTGATACCCTCGCTGGTCAATTGCTGGAAGGCCGGTAAGCCTTCTACCGTTCCTGGAACTTTGATCATCACATTCTCCCGCCGGACCGCTTTCCACAGCCTGCGTGCTTCGTCGAGAGTGGCCTGCGTGTCGCGTGCGAGATAGGGAGAAACTTCCAGACTGACATAACCGTCACGACGCTTCGAACTTTCGTACACGGGCCGCAGCAAGTCGGCCGCGTCCTGTATGTCGCGGATGGCAAGAATTTCATAGCGGGCCTTGGCGTCAAGGTCGGTCCTCGCGGCCAGAGACTGCAGCAGGTCGGTGTAATCGGTGCCGGCTATCGCTTTTTCGAAGATGGCGGGATTCGAAGTCATGCCGCGCAGGCCGTCTTCAAAGATCAGGCGTTTCAGTTCGCCCCTGGTGAAGAGATCGCGGCGAATGTAATCCAGCCAGACCGATTGACCGTAACTCAGGAGATCTTTCAGGGGATTGGTAGCTTTCGCGGTTTCAAGAATTTCGGTTGTCATAAACTCCTCACTTTACCCCTGCGGTTTTGAAATCCGATCACGCTCAAATCTCCGGCTCATAGACCTGCCTAGAAAGGATTCCGATGGCCCACCCTGCGGCGTACCCAGTTGGGGGTGACAAGCAGGACCGGGCACGTGATTTGTGGGCTTACGTTGTAGCAGTCCTTGCGTGTATGCAGTGACACCAGTCACAAATGAGTGTGATCGTACGGCGAGCACTCGGGCGATGCTGTGGCAAGGCACGTGCGGTAGAATCTCGGCTACAGCAAAATTACGGGTAGTCTCATCGGAAGATTCGTGGTCCTTCGCCCAGGAGCTTGCTTAGGCATTCGCTCAGTGCCAAGAGCACTCCAATCGCTTTGTGCGTGAATAAGCTATGACGCGGGTTATTCTCATCGGAGCAGGCACTGGTGGAAGGGCCTTGGTGGAGCTATTCCGCAAAGACCCCACCGTCGAAATCGTCGGGGTGTTTGACAGGAATGAGGCGGCACCTGGCCTGGTGCTTGCTCGCGAACTGGGTTTACCGGTAACTACGAATTATCGAGAACTCCTCAAGTCCGGAGTGGCCGACCTCCTTATCGATGTGACCGGCGATCCCGATGTTGGCCGGGAGATCTACGAACTAAAACCCGAGGGGATGGACGTTGTTGGCGGGAATGCCGCCCGATTCATCTGGGAATTCATCGAAGCCAGGAACAAAACCGAAGCCCTCGAAGATAAATACCAGCTTGCCATCAGGGAAATGGAAGCCCGTGGGGAAAGTGAGTTCATCATCGGCAACAATCCCAAGATGAAGGAGATCTCCGAACTGATTGCCAAAGTTGCCCCCACCCCAACCACTGTCCTAATTCGCGGCGAGAGCGGAACTGGCAAAGAGCTTGTAGCTCGGGCAATTCACCGTCACAGTGCGCTGAGCAATCAGCCTTTGGTGACGCTCAACTGCACCGCCTTATCACCGACTCTGCTGGAAAGCGAACTTTTCGGCTACAAACGCGGCGCCTTTACGGGCGCCTATGCCGACAGGAAAGGGTTGTTCGAAAAAGCCGATGGCGGAACCATGTTCCTCGATGAAGTTGGCGACATGTCGCTGGAGACGCAAGCCAAGCTCTTGCGAACTCTGCAGACCGGCGAGATTCGCGCCGTCGGCGACATGCGAACTAAAAAGGTGTCAGTCAGAATCATCGGGGCGACGAATCAGGACCTGGAAAGAACCATTCGCGAAGGCGCATTCCGCGAAGATCTGTTCTATCGGATCAACACCTTCACCATAACCCTGCCCCCACTTCGCGAGCGGATTGAAGATATCCCGTTTCTGGCGGAATTCTTTTTGCAGCGGGCCCGAGCCAAGGTTAACAAGAAAGTGGACGCCGTTTCTCCCCAAGCCCTCATGTTGCTTAGAAATTATACCTGGCCGGGCAATCTCCGCGAATTGGAAAACATCATTGAACGGGCAGTCGTCTTGGCGTCCTCATCCGTGATCGAGGCTGAGCACCTTCCCCTCCACGTTCAGGACGTCGTCGGATTCAAGCCCCAATTGGGTTTTAAGCCAATTAAATCCCAGGCGATGCAGCGCTTTGAACGGCAGGCACTGTCAAGTTATCTCTTGGAAGCGAATGGAAACATTTCCCGAGCAGCCTTGCTGGCGAAGATATCGCGACGCACCTTCCATCGTTTGATGGCGAAATACAAGCTCTCTGCCCAACCTGCAAGACTCGACCGGCGAGACATCTGAAACACATATATGCGACTTGAGTGTCCCATAGGCGTAACCGTCACTATCTCCTTCTGGAATAGCAAATCGGCAACCTTGCACTCTACTTACATTCAGCCAATGTGACATCGTTGTCCGCCTCCTGACAATACCAACGCTGCGCGGAGGCCGTCTTCTATCTTTACTCCTCTGGGGCTAACCCATAGAGACAGAAACCGCTTACGTAAGACACCCTTTGCTCTCGTGGTCACTGGGGAGCGTTGGCAAGACGATTGCCTTTAGATGATTCGTAAGGGGACGGGGATTGGACAACAAGATCTGCGGGGCCCTCAGAACCAAGTGGTACCGAAGTGATGAAGCAAGGATGGGGCTGGGCCAACCAGCCCGGCTGTCCAAGCGCGAGTTAGAGAACTTGGCTTCAGTCGTTAGTAGTGACAAACAAGAGCGACAGGGCGGGTTTTATGGCCTCGCTGCGGGAGCATGAATGAACGGCCACAGTGGCCACTGAAACAACTCCGTTGGCTGATGCTAAGGAGCACGAACAATTTCGGAGGCCTGAGCGGGAAACACGCACACGCCCGCTCTGGCGGGGTTGAACACGCGCAAATACGTGAATGAATTGAAGAAGCCCAGGAGAACAACCATGGCGAAAACGACACGCGAAATCACTCACCGGATTTCACTTTGTTATCCAAGTTGTCCAAGTTATCTAACGCGTTTTTCGCACCAGGAATGGCGTCCGCTGGTTGATTCGCGGCTTGCCGATGAAAAACGTGTTCACTATCACTTCGACGCGTGACTGAGGTCACTGATGTTTGTGTCATTGGGAGAGATACTCTCGGGCAAGTATTTTGGACCTACGGAAGGCCGAGCCGATCGCTGAGCGATTGCTTTCCAGATTTGGCGGCGCTCCATGCGGAGCATTTCTCCTTGGTTCTTGCCACGCTGTCTTTCGTTGGGACGCAAACACAATCCCAGAGGTGAAGGCCTCATTCACTTGTGCTCGCTGGTCAGTATGACCGCGTGGCCCGTTGCTTCAATCTCGGCGCCAGCGAATGCCACTAACCACGGAAAAGATTCGATTGTTTTCGAAGGAGATACAAATGTCTAGTAACAACAACCCGGCTAAGACGAAGAGCCGTTGGGCAGCAGGCATTACGCCCTACGCGGAAATGGGCTACTACGACGCCGATTACGAACCGAAGGCCACGGATATTCTGTGCGCATTCCGGCTGGTGCCGCAACCGGGCGTCGAACCCATCGAAGCCTCGGCAGCAGTAGCGGGCGAGTCTTCCACTGCCACATGGACAGTGGTCTGGACGGATCGCCTGACCCCCTACGAACATTATCAGGCGAAATGCTATCGGGTCGATCCCGTCCCCGGCACCGATCAATACATCGCCTACATCGCCTACGATATTGATCTTTTCGAAGAGGGCTCGATTGCTAATTTGACCTCGTCGATTATCGGCAACGTGTTCGGCTTCAAAGCCTTGAAGTCTCTGCGCCTGGAAGACATGCGCATACCGCCGCACTACGTGAAAACCTTCCAGGGCCCTCCTCACGGCATCGTCATGGAGCGCGAATACCTGAATAAATTTGGGCGCCCGCTGCTGGGCGCCACGGTCAAGCCCAAGCTGGGTCTTTCCGCCCGCAACTATGGCCGCGTGGTCTACGAGGCCTTGCGCGGTGGGCTCGACTTCACCAAAGACGACGAGAACATCAACAGTCAGCCCTTCATGCGCTGGCGTGATCGCTATCTCTTCTGCATGGAAGCAGTGAACCGCGCCGTGGCCGCTACCGGGGAGATCAAAGGGCATTATCTGAACGTCACTGCCGGAACCATGGAAGAGATGTACGAACGCGCTGACTTCGCCAAGGAACTGGGCAGCGTGATTGTGATGATTGATCTGACGATCGGCTACACCGCCATTCAATCCATGTCCAAGTGGGCGCGCCGCAACGGGGTAATCCTGCACTTGCACCGGGCTGGTCACGGCACCTACACGCGACAGAAGACGCACGGCGTGAACTTTCGTGTCATCTCCAAATGGATGCGTCTGGCGGGCGTGGATCATATTCATGCCGGCACGGCGGTCGGCAAGCTCGAGGGCGACCCCAACGCCATTCGCGGGTACTACAACACTCTGCGGGCGAACACGCTGTTGGCTGACCCTTCTCAGGGTCTGTATTTCGATCAGGACTGGGCATCAATGCCCGCAGTGATGCCCGTGGCCTCGGGCGGTATCCATGCCGGGCAAATGCACCAATTACTGCACCTTCTGGGCGAAGATGTCGTGCTTCAGTTCGGAGGCGGCACCATCGGTCACCCGGATGGGATCGCCCAGGGGGCGACCGCGAATCGCGTGGCCACGGAAGTGATGATCCAAGCCCGCAACGAAGGACGCGACATCCTCAACGAGGGGCCGGAGATCCTGGCGAAGGCTGCGCGTTGGTCGCCAGAACTGCGCAAGGCACTCGAGATATGGAAGGACGTTAGTTTTAACTACGAATCGACCGATGTGCCGGATGCAGTCGCCACGGTCACGGTTTGATGGCTAGAGGCCGGTCGTCCGGGCAGCAAGGGTCGCGCTACACCTTAATTGCTGGGCACCTGCGGAACGGAGACGAACAATGCGAATCACGCAAGGTACTTTTTCTTATCTACCCGACTTCACGGATGAGGAGATTAAAGCCGAGGTGCGGTATTGCCTCGATAACGGCTGGGCCTTTTCTATCGAGCACACCGACGATCCCCATCCCCGCAATGCTTACTGGGAAATGTGGGGGTTGCCGATGTTTGATGCCAGCGACCTAGACGACGCCATGCAGCAGATCGATGAGTGTCGCAAGGCCTTCCCGGAAGAATACATCAAGGTAAACGGTTATGACCGCACCAAGGGCCGGCAGACGACCATGTTGAGTTTCATCGTGCACCGGCCCAAAGAGGAGCCCGGTTTCTATTTGGAGCGCGCGGAAGGCCAAGATCGCCGCATCCAGTACACGATTCGCTCCAAAGCCAAGGTTGCGGTTTAGCACAGACAGTAAGCATCGACTTATAGCAGAAATAGCAGTGCGAGAATGCCATGCAAAGACTAGAGACGGATCCCGCCGTTGATACAGGTACTGCCCAGGAGACTGGGGAAACTCTTGTGGATATCGGCGCCGCTCATCGGGATTCCAATCTCGAGGAAATCTTGGATGAGCTGGATCGTGAATTGGTGGGCCTGAAACCCGTGAAGGCCTACATCCGGCGGGTGGCCTCCCTGCTGCTGGTGGCGCGCTTACGCGAGAAGGTTGGACTGGCGAGCGAACGCCCCACCTTGCATATGTCCTTTACCGGACATCCCGGAACCGGCAAGACCACAGTCGCGATGCGAATGGCGAAGATACTGCACCACCTCGGCTACCTGCGCCGCGGCCATTTGGTGGTGGCCACGCGCGACGACCTGGTGGGCCAGTATGTGGGACACACAGCTCCAAAGACTAAAGAGACGCTCAAGAAGGCGATGGGTGGCGTGCTCTTCATCGACGAAGCGTACTACCTGTATCGACCCGAGAATGAGCGCGACTACGGCCAGGAAGCGATTGAGATGTTGCTTCAGGCTATGGAAAACCAGCGCGAGGATCTCGTTGTCATCCTGGCCGGCTATCAAGATCGGATGGCAACTTTCTTCCAATACAATCCCGGCTTTCGCTCTCGTGTGGCGCACCACATCAGCTTTCCAGATTACTCGCTGCAGGAGTTGGCGACGATTGCCGAATTGATGCTGCGTCAGCAGAACTATGCCTTCGACCCCGAATCGCGCCAGGCATTTGTCGAGTATCTCGCGTTGCGGATGAAGCAGCCGCAATTTGCCAATGCTCGCAGTGTGCGTAATGCCATTGACCGCATAAAACTGCGCCAGGCCAGCCGCTTGGTCAGCGAGGGGGGCTGCATCCCCAAAGAGCAACTGCTTCGCATCGCGGCGATTGACATTCGTCAAAGCCGGGTGTTCCAAGGAGGCTCGGACGTGGAACCCGAAGATATTGACGAGGGCGGCGGGCAAAGTATCCCGCGCGAGGAGGAGTGATGACTAAACGAAGACCAATAGTGTTGGGCATCGTGGGGGACAGTGCTGCTGGCAAGACGACGATCACCCGTGGATTGGTGGAATTGCTCGGCGAGGACCGGGTTACGCACATCTGTGCCGATGATTATCACAAGTACGACCGCACCGAGCGGGCGCGCTTGAAAATCACTCCCTTGCATCCCGACTGCAATTATCTCGACATTCTGGAGTTGCACCTGGAACGAGCCCATTACGGCCAGCCGATGCTCAAGCCGGTGTATGACCACAGTGCAGGCACGCTGGTGCGGCCGGAATACTTGGTCCCGAAGGAGTTTGTCATCGTGGAAGGACTGCTGGGCTTTCACACTGAAGCAATGCGGCAGTTCTACGACGTCAAAGTATTTCTCGATCCACCCGAGGATCTGAGGCGGATTTGGAAGATCAAGCGCGATACGGCGAAAAGGGGGTATACGGCCGAGCAGGTGCTGGCCGAAATGGAGAAGCGGGAGGCGGACTCACGGAACTTTATCCGCCCACAGCGCGAATTTGCTGACATCGTTGTGCGCTTCCATCCGGAGAGCGGCGTGGGATCGGATCAGGCGGATGCGCATTTGAACGTTCATCTGGTCTTGCGCCCCACCATTCCTCATCCCGACCTCACTTATCTGGCGAACCATAACAGCGGCCAGGCTGCGGGGATTCGCCTCGAACTCGGGCGCGACTGTGGACGTCCCGTGGAGTTTCTTGAGGTAGACGGCGGCGTGAGCCGCGAACAGGCCGCTCAATTGGAACAAGCGGTGTGGAAGCATCTGCCCGATCTGCGCCCGTTGCGGGCCGACCAATTCGGTGATTACAACTACGGCACTGAGGTGCGCCACAGTGATCCGCTGGCCCTCACGCAACTGCTTATCACCTATCACTTGCTGCGTGCCTACAGCAAAGACGCTCCGATCCCTTTTGCCCGTCCTATCGCCGCTCTTAGCCGATTGGAGTCGGTGCCGCAAGAGGCGCCGCTCGAGGTTGTCACGGAAAAGTGAGGAACCCCTATGACTACACTTCTGTCCACCACGTCGTCCCTGACCAGAAAGGAGTTGGCTCGCGTACGCCGGCTGACCGCCGACACCATACGCGGCCTGGCGATGGACGCCGTGCAAAAAGCCAACTCCGGGCACCCAGGAATGCCCATGGGCATGGCCGATGCAGCGGTGGTGTTGTGGGCGCACTTTCTTAAGCACAATCCCGCGGACCCGCTGTGGCCTGATCGCGATCGATTTATCCTCTCGGCTGGACACGGCTCCATGCTGCTTTACAGTTTGTTGCACCTTAGCGGCTACAACCTGCCGTTGGGCCAACTGCAAGCTTTTCGGCAATGGGGCAGCCAGACGCCCGGCCACCCTGAATATGGATTGACTCCTGGCATCGAAACTACTACTGGTCCGCTTGGCCAAGGCATCACGAACGCCGTTGGGATGGCCATTGCCGAACGCTCGCTGGCAGCGCGCTTCAATCGGCACGGGTTCGAGATCGTCAATCACTGCACTTATGTGATCGCCAGCGACGGCGACCTGATGGAAGGCATCTCGCACGAATCCTGTTCGTTGGCCGGTCATCTGGGTCTGGGTAAGTTGATCGTGCTCTACGACGATAACGGGATCAGTATCGACGGGCCGACCTCGCTCTCCTTCAGCGAGGATGTTCTGGGCCGCTTTGCCGCGTATGGCTGGCACGTGCAGCGGATTGACGGTCACGACACAACCGCCGTTGAAGCAGCGCTCGTGTCCGCCCGGGCAGAGACCGAGCGTCCCTCGTTGATCGCTTGCAAAACGCACATCGGCTTTGGCAGCCCGAACCGGCAAGATACCCACAAGGCGCACGGCGAGCCGCTCGGGGTCGATGAGGTACGGCTCACGAAAGAGAAATTGGGTTGGCGGATCGATGAGCAATTTTGGGTTCCCGACGAAGCGCGCGAGTTCATGCAAGAGTCCGCCGCGATAGGCGCAGCTCAGCAGGAAGAATGGGAAGAGCTTTGTGCCGCTTACCGGCAGGCTTACCCAGAATTGGCGGCGGCCTTCGACTGCGTCCTCGGCGGCGACTTGCCGGAAGGTTGGGACTCGAACCTGCCGGTTTTTCCTGGAACCAAACCTATCGCTACTCGTGCTGCCTCCGGAGCGGTCTTGGATGCCATCGCGCCCCATCTTCCTGCGCTCCTCGGGGGCTCGGCTGATTTGACGCCTTCCAATAACACCTTGCCTAAAGGTGAGCATGACTTGACGCGGGAGGATTTCACCGGCAGATATCTCCACTTCGGCGTGCGCGAGCACGGCATGGGTGGCATTCTCAACGGTCTGGCTTTGCACGGCGGGGTTCGTCCTTACGCAGGCACATTCCTCATTTTTTCGGATTACATGCGCCCGGCCATTCGTCTGGCGGCTCTGATGGAACTGCCGGTGATTTTCGTCTTTACCCACGACAGCATCGGCCTGGGCGAAGATGGCCCCACGCATCAGCCAATTGAGCAGATCACAAGCTTGCGCTTGATTCCGAACCTGGCTGTGTTCCGCCCCGCCGACGCGACGGAAACGGTGGGAGCTTGGCGCGCAGCGCTCGGTCGCCGCCATGCGCCGAGTGCGCTCGTCCTCACTCGGCAGGCCTTGCCGGTTATCGATCGCACGTGCCACGCTCCGGCGCAAGGAGTTGCACGCGGCGCTTACATTCTCCGCGACGCCGATCACCCGGAAGTCATTCTGATTGGAACCGGCTCAGAAGTTCATCTGGCACTGGCTGCGCAAGAGATACTTGCAGCGCAGAAGGTTAAGGCTCGCGTTGTCTCCATGCCGTGCTGGGAATTGTTTGATGAGCAGCCCGACGCATATCGGGAAGCCGTGCTGCCTTCAAGCTTGCGCGCCCGGGTGGCAGTGGAGGCAGGCACCACACTGGCTTGGGGGCGTTACGTAGGGCTGGATGGCGCCGTCGTCGGGCTGGATCGTTTTGGCGCTTCGGCGCCTTACCAAGTGTTGTACCAAGAACTCGGGATCACAGCCGAGGCTGTCGCCGAAGCCGCCCGCCGAGTGCTCTCCAGGGTCAAGTGATGGGGCTAGCCGGGGGACCAATCCACGCTGTGGTTGACCCGGCGCAGGTTTTGGCCGCAAGGGCTCGAAACTAGGTGGCACGTGCTGTTACGGCGTGCAGAAAAGGTTGGTGTGATATGAAACGGAACTATCTCCTTGGGTTAATGGCATTGGCCATAGCAATGATGGGCGCGAGTTCCTCGACGCCCACAAA
>Ga0208937_1000724_pt1 | contig 20338 bp, 16 predicted proteins | sample June2015DPH_11_5_FD_184705 | JGI IMG/M metagenome (GOLD analysis project Ga0208937, IMG submission 184705) | Peatland microbial communities from SPRUCE experiment site at the Marcell Experimental Forest, Minnesota, USA - June2015DPH_11_40... | ecosystem: Environmental > Terrestrial > Soil >...
CGCTCCGGTTCCGGGAAATGTGGCTTTAATTTCCACTGGCCCTCCGAACTCTTCGCTTCCATTTCGGAGATCAAGCGCATGCAGTCTCTGCAGATAGCGGCCGCCCTGACCTTTGCTCATCGAGACCAGGTAGATCGTGCCGTGCGGACTCCGCTTGCGATCGATGACCGGCGTAGATGTGATTCCGATTTCTGGGATTACCTGTGAGCAGCCGCGATCATCCGACGTGGTTTCACCGGGCCCCAGCAGCCGAACGTGCCAGAATTCTTTCGCCGTATCCGCATCGAATGCATAGACACTGTCATGCTCTGTGGCAACGAACAGAACATTCTTTAATCCTTGATTCGGGATTTCCAGCCTCTCGGCATAAAGAGGCTCCGCATCCACCTTGCCGTCCACGCGAATGATGAACAGCTTGCCAAACGTCCTCGGATTTACATTCTGCAATGTGAGGATTTTTTCCTTGAGGTTCTGTCCGGTCCGCGCATTGTCGTTATGCCAGGTCAGAACATCTTGTGCCGCCGACAGGTGGCACATGCAAAGAGCAACAGCAGCCAGGGTGGGCCTAGCTAAGAGCGTCTTTCTTGGAAGGCATTTCATGAATTACCTCCGAATGATCCGAAATGAGCTCATTGCGAATTTGCCGGCCATAGCTTTTGACGTGCGGAATCGAGGTTCGGTTTCCGATGCTACAATTAAAAGACGGACCAACAGAAAGTCGATCGATCCAATTCTGGACCTGGATTCGTCTCAAGGAGCGTCCCCCATGGCAACCCTAGAAGCCCCCGTCCGGCCACGCACTACATCCTCCCATCAAGGCCCTTTTATCAACGAACCCTTTTACGACTTCCGCCACGAAGACAACGCCCGCAAGATGCGCGCCGCCATCGAACGAGTGCGCGGACAACTCGGCCGCGAGTATGACCTCATCATCGGCGGCCAACGCGTCAAGACTGCAGACAAGATCAAGTCCCTGAACCCCTCGCGCCCGTCGCAAATCGTTGGCATTCATCAGAAAGCGGGGAAAGAGCACGTAGAACCGGCAATGAACGCCGCGCTGAAGGCCTTCGCGACCTGGAGCCGCATCCCCGTCGAAGAGCGCGCCGCCGTGCTGTTCCGCGCCGCCGACCTGCTGCGCCAGCGCAAAATGGATTACATGGCCTGGCTGGTTTTCGAAGTCAGCAAGAACTGGGCCGAAGCCGATGCCGACATTTCCGAGGCCATCGACTTCTGCGAATTCTATGCCCGTGAAGCTCTCCGATTTGCCAGAACTGAACCGCCCGTGCAGATGCCCGGCGAACGCGATACCCTCACCTATATCCCGCTAGGCGTGGGCGCCGTGATTCCTCCGTGGAACTTCCCCTGCGCCATCATGGCGGGCATGACCCTGGCATCGATCGTCAGTGGTAACACAGTCATCTTGAAGCCCTCCAGCGATTCGCCGACCATCGCCGCCAAGTTCATCGAACTTCTTGAAGAAGCCGGCATGCCCGAAGGCGTAGTGAACTTCTGTCCTGGCGCCGGCGCCCGCTTCGGCGATGCTATCGTCGCGCATCCCAAAACGCGCTACGTCGCTTTCACCGGCTCTCGCGAAGTCGGACTCCACATTAACAAAGCTGCCGCCACGCAGGCTTCCGGCCAAATCTGGATCAAGCGCACCATCCTTGAAATGGGCGGCAAGGACGCCATCATCGTCGACGCCGATGCCGACATCGACTCCGCCGTCGAAGGCGTAGCGCAAGCCGCGTTCGGCTTTCAGGGTCAGAAGTGCTCGGCCTGCTCCCGCGCCATAGTCGATGAACGCGTCTACGATAAGTTCCTCGAACAACTCAAATCTCGCGTCGAAAAGATAACCGTCGGCGATCCAGCGGAAAACGCCAACATGGGCGCCGTGATCAACGAAGGTTCGATGAAAACGATTCTCGAATACATCGAGCAGGGCAAGAAAGATGGGCGCGTCCTCACCGGCGGCGAGCGCGCCACCGAAGCCGGAGAAGGCTACTACATTAGGCCTACGGTAATCGCCGATATTCCCGCCAAGTCCAAACTCGAGCAAGAAGAAATCTTCGGGCCGGTTCTGGTTGTCATCAAAGCTCGCGGCTTCGACCATGCCCTCGAAATTGCCAACGACACCGAGTTCGGCCTTACCGGCGCCATTTATACCAAGTCGCGCGACAAGATCGATCGCGCCACCCGCGAGTTCCACGTCGGCAACCTGTACATCAACCGCAAGTGCACGGGAGCGATGGTCGGCGCTCATCCCTTCGGCGGCTTCAACATGTCCGGAACCGACTCCAAATCCGGAGGCCCGGACTATCTATATTTATTTACACAAGCGAAGTCGGTAGCCGAGAAGGTTGGGTAATTCTTTTTCCTTCCCCTCCAACTAAAGACGGCCTGCGATACGAATTCAGCCGGCCGCGAGAAACCTTATTCGTCTCTCCCGGACGACGGTGGTTTGTGACAAAATCAACCAAGTCGAAATTCCGGTTAGGCCGAGCCTTTGTGTGCGCCGAAACCTTGGGCCGAGTTCCGTTTGCAGTTCGATTTTCGCTTTGACGGAGGTCCCATGTTGTACATCCTGCGCCTGACCAATGGAGATTGCGTCATCACCCTGGCTGCCGACGAGCGCAGCGCGCACGAAACCGCAAAGAAGCTCAGTCAGGATGAAGCGGCTGACGTGGCAACTGTGCGGCGTCTAGACGGCTTCGGAGTTCAGTTCTCCCCCACCGAAGACGGAAGCCTGGAAGTGGCGCACTGGGATGATGCTACCTTGGACGACATTCTCGAAAGTGAATATCCGCAACTGAACGAAGCCTATCGCCGGGCCAACGCCGAGCCTTTTCTAAAGGCATCCGATCAGAAAGAACCGGTCCTCTAGCAGTTGAAAGCAGCGCACGACCTGAACACGGAGATGATTCGCGAGGGCCTTCGACTCGAGCGAGAGAGATTCAACCGCTCTCGACAGGCCGCTCATCTGAAATCAGTTTCCCGGAAAGTCAGATAGCATCTTTCTCCGGCGTAGGGATGGGCCCCGGATTCCGCTCCACAAATTGCCGCTGGTGCCAATAGGGATAAACCGGCGTCACCTCGCTCGCGCCATCTAACTTGGCAACCTGCTCGCGGGAAAGATTCCATCCCGCCGCTCCCAAATTCTGCCGCAGCTGTTCTTCGTTCCGTGCCCCGAAAATCACGGTCGAAACCGAAGGCCGTTGCAACAGCCAGTTCAGCGCCACTTGCGGCACAGTCTTTCCCGCCTCTTTGGCAACCTCGTCCAAGGCATCAACCACCTTGTACAGATACTTCTCTGACACTTGCGGTCCATAGTCGGCAGTTTTGTGCAACCGGCTCTCCGCCGGCAACGGCTTTCCCCGCCGGATCTTCCCAGTCAACCGTCCCCACCCCAGCGGACTCCACACCAGCGCGCCCACTCCCTGATCCAAAGCCATCGGCATCAGTTCCCACTCATACTCTCTGCCCACCAGCGAGTAATACACCTGATGACCCGCATACCGCGCCCAGCCGTACCGGTCAGCCACGCTCAAAGACTTCATCAAATGCCAGCCGGAAAAATTGGAGCACGCAATATATCTGACCTTCCCGCTCACCACCAGTTGGTTCAGCGTACTGAGAACTTCCTCGGCCGGGGTCAGGGCGTCAAACCCGTGCAGATGATAGATATCGATATAGCCAGTGCCCAGCCTGCGCAAGCTCGCCTCGCAAGCCCGGATCAAATGATGCCGCGACGATCCCAGATCGTTCGGCCCCGGCCCCATGCGGAACGTCGCCTTCGTCGAGATCAATACCTCATCCCGTCGGCCGGCAATTGCCTTCCCCAGAATCGTTTCGGAAAGCCCGTCCGAGTAAACGTCGGCGGTATCGAAGAGATTGACGCCCGCCTCCAGGCAAATATCTACAAGATGAGTAGCCTCGGCCACATCGCTCGCGCCCCACGCGCGAAAAAACTCGTTTCCCCCACCAAACGTTCCCGTACCAAAACTCAAGGCGGGTACCTTTAAACCAGAGCGTCCCAGCGTTCGAAATTCCATCCAGCAGTAGATGCCGCACACAAAGGAACGATGCTCTCAAAACAATTACCCACAAAACAAAAAGGCCGCCCGATGGGCGGCCCGTTTTCAAATCAATGTGTTCCAGGAAAAATCTACGGCATTGCTCCAGCCGGAGTTTGCGGTGCCGGCCCTGCCGTGGTCGCTGCCGCCGCCTCATTCAAAATCCGGTGGTGGATGGTGAACAGCGCCAGTTCCAACCGGTCCGAGACGCCGATCTTGTCATACACATTGCGCAGATAATTCTTGATCACCTGCTCCGTCGTTCCCAGCTGCGTGGCAATCTCCTTATTCTTATAGCCCTGCACGATCAGCGCCACAATCCGCAACTCCTTCGCCGTCAGGCGATCGCGCACACGCAAGCCCACCATATCGTTTTCGGTAAGCTCGCTGGGCACCGCGACATCCTGCACCCACGTCTCCCCGCGTGCCACCTTGCGCACGCAGTCCACAAGGGCCGCGCTGGTCACATTGCGGTAGACCACGCCGTGTGCGCCGTTCGCCATATGCCGCTGTGCACTTTCGCCCGTATCAGCCAGCACCACAATGCGCGTCTTCGCCTTATTGGCGCCCTGCACGATGGCGGCAAAATCATTGTGAAAGCCCGCCGCCACCACCAGCACCGCGGCACGAAATTTGTCCAGAGCCATGAACATCTGCTCCGGTGTCTGGGCCTGCGCCACGATGCGCATCTCGTCTTCCACCGCCAGCACCTTGGCAATGCCGGCGCGGAAGATTGCCTGGTTATCGGCCAGAATCAGTTTGAGCATGTTATTGGCGCTCCACAATTCAGTAATGTCATCCCGAGCAGGCGTTCTTTGCGCCGCGAGGGATCTGCGCGAGCCGCGCGAAGCATCGCGCTCCTTGCAATGCAATAATCGCGCCTTTGGCTCGCTTCCTTATCAAACTTCACTACTCCAAAACTTAAGAGTTCCTCACAAACTCGTATGAGTCGATCACGCAAGCCACACCCTTGCCCTCTTCGCTGGCTCCCGTGGGATCGGTGCGCACCACGCGCCCCTTGCATTGAATCACCACATTCTCCTGCCCCCCGGTTACATCCGGTGGCAGTGTGATCTCAAACTCCACCGGCGACCCAACCTCCAGCGACGCGTCAGCACGAATATAAACTCCCGCCGCGCTCAGATTTCCCGTCGTCCCCTTCGCGTCGCCGCTGGGGGCATCGCTATGCAGCTTGATCGGCAATTCCAGCGGAAACCTTTTTCCGGTCCGTGCTTCTTCGGACACAGTCCCTCCTCTTTCGTGGCTTGGTCCTTCTCTCTCGGCGAACGAGGCCAATACCATCAAATACGCTCCTGGCACGCAGATCGACCACTTTATGGCTTAGGGGCGGTTATATCACGGATGCCCACTCTATAAAAGCCTGATAACGAGTTAGTTAAGGGTAGAACCTAGATTCCCCCCTTTGCCCTCGTGTAGGGCGGACACTCCCTTCCACAAGCTCAGGGCAAGTTCTGTCCGCTGCCTTTGACCTTGCCCTTGAAGTTGAGCTAGCCCGGCCCTCGCGATGGCCCGGAATCCCTGCATGTTTGCTATGATGTGCCGCCGGGTAAACGAGCATGACTCAACGATCAAAGAAATCGCCGAAGAAACTCCTGCAAGGCAAGATCGCCCTGGTAGCCGGAGCCACACGCGGCGCCGGCCGTGGCATCGCTATCGCTCTCGGCGAAGCCGGCGCCACCGTCTACTGCACCGGCCGCAGTTCAAGAAAAAATTTGCAAAAACGCCCCGCCACACCAGGCCTGCGCGAAACCATCGAAGAAACCGCCGAACTGGTCACTGCCGCCGGCGGCCATGGCATTGCCGTAAGAGTGGATCACGAAGTTCCTGCCGAGGTAAGAAAGCTCGTCGCGCTTATCAAACGCCGGCACAAGGGCCTCGACATCCTCGTCAACGACGTCTGGGGCGGCGACGCCCTCACCGAATGGAGCAAACCGTTCTGGACCGTCAACCTCGAGAACGGCCTGCACATGCTCAAGCAGGCCCTCCATTCCCATATCATCACTTCCCACTACGCCGTTCCGCTAATGCTGGGACGAAGCCGACCCGGTCGCAGCCACGGAATCATTTTCGAGATTACCGATGGCGACGCCTTCTACTACCGCGGAAATCTCTTCTACGACCTGGTCAAGATTTCCGTCATCCGCCTGGCCTTCGCCATGGCCCGCGAACTGCGCAAACGTGACATCGCTTCCGTCGCACTGACTCCCGGATTCTTACGTTCTGAAAGAGTGCTCGAACATTTCAAAGTCTCCGAAGCTAATTGGAAGGATGTCGGGAAGAAGAACAAGAATAAAGATCAGAACAGCAAAGACCAGAACGACGCCCCCAGCGATTTCATGGTCTCAGAATCGCCGCGCTACATAGGCCGCGCCGTAGTAGCGCTCGCCACCGATCCCAAAGTTATAAATAAGACCGGACGCGTCTTCAGCTCCTGGGCCCTCGCCCGCGAATACGGATTCACCGACCTCGACGGCACCCAGCCCCACTGGGGCAACTACGCCCGCAAGAAATACGGCAAATACAAAATCTGTGACGACCATTTCTATTCCTACTGGGTTCCCGGCCTGATAGAACTGATCTTCCCCGACTGGTTTTCGTGATCTGCTCGAGGGAGCCACGTTTGAAATCGACAGTTTCATCCCGGTAGGCGTCATCCGAGCGCAGCCGCTTTTCAGGTGGAGCGAAGGATCTCGCGCGCGGACTGTCGGGCGCAGTGCAAGCTCCCAACGCGAGATCCCTCACCCGGCTGAACTACGCCGGGTTCTGGATGACGCCTCCGGACAAAACCGAGGATCCAAGCTGCAGCCTCCACGTACCTGACCCCGCTTTACTTTGCAACCGAACCGCGCGTGGTACCGTCAGATGAGTGTTCTTTCTTCTTTCCCAGGAGAGCTAACTCATGCTCAGTCCATCTTTAAGCCACGCGCACGCGCTTGGTCGTCTGCGCCCTTTCCTCTGCCAGGTGATCTCTATTCTTCTGGTCTCGACCACAAGCCTGATGTCTCAGCAGTCGCCAGCTCAGAAGCCGGCCAATCCAACTTCCGGAAGCAAAGTTGCGGAGGGAAAGTCTGCGGAAGAAAAGCCACAGCCAGACGAGTCCGCCTCCGCAATGGCAGCCCTCGCGCAGCTCAACAATGCTCTGGAAGGTCTCGCCGCAAAGGTGTCGCCGGCCGTAGTTCAAATCCTCGTCACCGGGTACGGCCCGTTGCACGAGGAGACCCGCACTCAGACCGCTCTCATCGTGCGCCAGCATGCCGTCGGCTCAGGCGTGATTGTCGACTCCTCCGGATACATCATGACCAACGCGCACGTCGTCGAAGGCGCGCAGCGCATTCGCGTAGCATTGCCATTGCCCGGAGATTCGGGCCGCGCTGTGCCCGTGGGAAAACGCCATATTCTCGAAGCGCGCCTCGTTGGTGTTCATAAAGACACCGATCTCGCCTTGCTCAAGATCGACGAGAAGGACCTTCCCACGCTGCCTCTACTTTCACAACAGCGGCCCCGCGTCGGACAACTCGTCTTCGCCATCGGCAGTCCCGAAGGCCTGCAGAATTCAGTCACCATGGGAGTCGTGAGCGCGGTCGCCCGCCAGCCCGATCCCGAGAAAGCCATGACCTACATCCAGACCGATGCGCCCATCAACCCCGGCAACAGCGGCGGACCGCTCGTCGATATGAATGGCTCGGTAGTTGGCATCAACACTTTCATCCTCTCGACGGGCGGCGGCAGCGAGGGCCTGGGCTTCGCCATCCCCGCCCGCATCGTGGATTTCGTCTATCACAGCCTGCGCAAATACGGGCACGTGCATCGCGTGGAGATTGGTGCCGTGGCGCAGGAAATCACACCCACCCTGGCAGATGGCCTCCATCTCTCGCAACACTGGGGCGTCATCATCGCCGACGTCAAGCCGGACGGCCCGGCGGGCACCGCCGGCCTGCGGGTTCAGGACATCGTTCTCACCGCCGACGATCGCCGCATCGAAACTCTTCCAGCTCTCTCTTCCGCGCTTTATCTGCATCGGCTCGATCAAGTATTGAAGCTGGAAATCTTACGTGGCGACCAGAGAAAAATTTTGTACGTTCCCGCCATCGAGCAGCGCGACACAATGGATCAACTCTTCGATGCCGCCGATCCCGAAAAAAGTCTCATCTCGCGCCTGGGCATTCTCGTCACCGATATCAGCGACGAACTGCGCAATCAGATTGGCACGCTGCGCATTGCTTCTGGTGTGATCGTACTCGGTCGCGCCGCCGACCTCACTACTCCAGAGACTGGGCTGCAGACCGGAGACGTAATTCACTCGCTCAACATCACTCCCATCACTTCCATGGGCGAACTGCGCGCCGCCGTTCAACATTTGAAAGTCGGAGATCCGGTCGTCCTGCAAGTGGAACGCAGCGACGGCCTCACCTACTTGAGTTTCGAAATGGAGTGAAACAGGCCGCTGGTCCGGATTTCAAAAGCTTGTCATTCCGACCGAAGCGGAGCGAAGTGGAGGAACCTGCTTTTTCTTGCTGTAACGTTGCTGCCTATGCTCTTAGTCGCCGCCCGCGTGTGCGGCCGATGCAGCGACGCCCGAAGCGCTGACCGTGTCTCCGCGCGAGCGTTGCAGAGCGTTTTCCACTGCCAATCCCAGCTTTGACGCGAGGGTCTGCAACACACACAAGTCCTTACGAGTAAATGCATCCTGAGGGACGCGGTAGAGCGCCAGCACGGCCACAACGCTCGATGCTCCTTCCAAAGGAACGGCCAGAGCGGAGCGCAGCGTGCCGTACTTGGAATCGTTGAGATAGCCGGGCTCGACCGACGGATTGCCGTTCAGGATGGGCTTGGCATTCTGCGCGACCCAGCCCGACAGGCCTTCACCGATCGGAATCCTCAAAGACGAGAGTGAACGAAAATTCTCGCCGCTAACATACTCTGGAATGAGAACATCGTTCCGGAGAACGTACACCGCCATGGAGTCGTGGGGTAAGAGGTGCTTCACCCTCACGGCAAGCAGGGAGAGGATGTCATCAAGACTGAGAGATGTGCCGAGTTTGAGCCCGAAATCAGCAAGCGTCTGGCCTCCTTGCCGAGCCGCTGTCATGACGTTGATGTAATCCTTGGCTGGCTCCGCCTGGTGGGCCGGAGGCTTTTCGGACTCCGCGAAACCCGCCGCGGGAGCCAATCCCCGCTCCACCTTGACGTCGGTGGATAGTTTCACCGGAGGTTGAAAAGGCTGCTCATTGGCGAGTTTCTCAAGTTCCACATACCGTCGTTGGAGAACCCCGACTACTCGTGGATCGAAACTGGTTCCGGCTTCCGAGGCTACCCTGGCCATGGCTTCGTGCAAGGGCAACGCTCTCCTGTATTGCCGGTCTGAAGCCAGCGCGTCGAGGCAGTCGACGGCGGCAAGAATGCGCGCACCGATCGGTATGGCTTCGCCCTTCAGACCATTCGGGTATCCACTCCCGTCCCACTTCTCGTGATGGGCGCGCACGATGGGCACAACCGGATAGGGGAACTCCACTTGCTCCAGAATCTCCGCCCCAACGATGGGATGGATTTTCATCTTCTCAAACTCTTCGGGAGCGAGCTTGCCGGGCTTGGAGATAATGTGTTCCGGCACGGCCAGCTTGCCGATATCGTGAAGCACCGAAGCGGCCCGCAGGGCTTCGGTTTCGTCTTCCGTCAAACCTAGCTCCCCTGCGAGTTCCATGGCATAAATGCGGACGCGCTGCAGGTGCTCTCCTGTGGTTTGATCCTTGGCCTCGATGGCCAGGGCGAGAGCCTCGATGGTTCGCAGATGAAGATTGGAAACTTTCTCCGCGTGCTTCTTTTCCGTCTCCAGTTTGCCCAGGTAAAGACGATACGAGCGGTACATGAGGTAGATCGGCGGCAAGACCAGCAGAGAAGCTTGCCATCCGATGTGACGGTTCAAGAAGCTGACGAACCCGGCGATGGCCGCTCCCACCATGTAGTAGGGGAACGACCAGAGATAGCTCTCGTTCCAAACTTTCGAGATGGGCTTATCTTCCGTCAACCCGATGATGGTCGACATCGCCGCGGTATTGCAGGCGAAGTGGGTGATCGCCGCCACCAGAAGCGCTAGAGGTCCGGGAGCATGCAGCACATAGATCGAAACCAGTTTGTAAACGCCGTACGCGGCTGCGCTGCAAACCGTGACTTGTGAAAGATTAAATACAAGCTGGACGGCCTTCAGCTGCCGCGCCGGACGCCAATAAAACTGCGCCAGGGTGCTCACCAGTCCGATCAGCAGAGTCTCGGGCAAACTCATTTCTAGAATGCCGATCAGAGTGAAAAGGAAATTCACCGACAGCGTTCCTTCAATGCCTGGCAAGCCCACTTTGAGGGACGATGCCAGCATCGCCGCGGCGAGGTAGCAGGCGAACTTGACCGGATCAGTGGACTGCCAGTGAAAGAACGCGAAGGCAAAGCACCCTAGAGCCGCAAACGCCATCGCGGCGATATACGCACGTGAGCCAATTTGTCGTGCCCATGACATTGGGAAATGCTTAGATTCTTGCCGAAGTATGGGTCAATGTCCGCCCAAATCTGGCTTTGCTGGTTACCGTCGTGTTCTTCAATCCAATCAATAATTTGCGCTGCATTTCTCGCCTCGCGAGAGCACCGAAATTTAGGCTGCGAAGGGGTGAAGGTTCAACCCTCCTCCATCGTCATATGGGACAGATTGTCCTCGTCTCAGCGTCGTGGGACATGCTGTCCCGTGGTCGGAGAAGCTGGGTCCGCTAACTCGTTGATCTGCAAGGACAGATGCCATCTGGTTTTGGAACTCAGGCTGCACATCTGACCATGTAATTCAATCCTTCCGCTGGGCGGAGTGGGTCCGCTTTGAGGGGATATGAAAAGACTTCTAGTTCTATTGCTGATTGTTACGGGAACGCTGGCCTACGCCGACGACTCGAAATTATCGCCGGAACTGCGTGGCTATCAATCGACCCAGCAAGTGCAAGTCATCGTTCAATATGCGCCCGGAACACAGGTGAACTGCAGCGGGCTGCTTGGCCTTGTTGATTGCGTGGTGAATGACGTTCTGAACCTGGGCGGCTCGATCCTGGGAGAGTTGCCGCTGATCAATGGCATCGTTGCTCAGCTCGATGGCAATGGCATCCAGAACCTCTCGAACCAGTCGAATGTCGTATACATCAGCACGGACCGGCCACTAGCGCCATCGCTCAGCAATGCCGCCGTTGCGGTAAACGCACCCTTCGCGTGGCAGTCGAACTATACCGGGGCTGGCGTTGGTGTAGCGTTGATCGACAGCGGCGTGAGCAATCACCCGGACCTGAATCGGGGCATTCTTCCGTTATCGCGAGTTGTGTATCAACAGTCCTTCGTGCCGGGAAACTCGAACACCAATGACCAATACGGTCATGGCACTCACGTGGCGGGGCTGATCGCTGGAGATGGTCTCAGTTCAACCGGCATTTTCTACAGCAAGACATTCAAAGGGATTGCGCCAGGTGCAGACATAGTCAACCTGCGAGTGCTGGATGAGAACGGCGCGGGTACCGATAGCCTGGTGATCGCCGCGATCAACCAGGCGATCTCTTTGAAATCGAGATACAACATTCGTGTGATCAATCTTTCGCTTGGCCGCGCCGTATACGAGACCTACCAACTGGATCCACTGTGCCAGGCGGTCGAGGCGGCCTGGAAAAGTGGAATTGTTGTGGTGGTGGCTGCGGGCAATAACGGCCGCTACCAGCCAACCGATGGGTACGCCACCGTTACTTCACCCGGCAACGATCCCTATGTCATCACCGTGGGCGACATGAAGCCCATGGGCACGCCCACGCGAGTCGACGACCTCATTGCCAGCTACAGCTCGAAAGGGCCGAGCGTGGTTGATGCGGTCGTGAAGCCCGACATCGTGGCGCCAGGCAACCTGTTGACGTCGCTGGAGGCACCGAATTCGACACTCTACAACGAATATCCCACTAACCAGGTTCCGTACCGCTACTACGTGAACGGAGGCAGCGGTGCATCGTCTTCCACTTACTTCCAGCTGAGTGGAACCAGCATGGCCACGGGCATAGTCAGCGGAGTCGTCGCGGATTTGCTGCAGAAGAGTCCGAGCCTCACTCCCGATCAGGTCAAGGCCCGGCTGATGCTCACGGCATACAAGACCTTCCCTGCGTCTAGCAGCACCACCGATTCAACCACCGGGATCACGTACACCGACCAATACGATGTCTTCACTATCGGTGCGGGCTACGTGGATGTTGAGGCTGCATTGAACAACACCGATGTCGCGAAAGGAACGGCGATGTCCCCAATCGCCACGTTTAATTCGACTACGGACGAAGTGCACCTATCCGACGATCCCTCGGCGGTTTGGAATACTTCTGCCACCTGGTCGAACGCGGCGGTGTGGGGCTCTTCGCAGTTCGTCCCCGGCACCTCGGCAGCGTCGAGCGGCGCTACATCAAGCAGCAGCGCACTGTCGGGCAGCAATGCCCTGTGGGGCTCCAACGCGCTATGGGGTAGCAATGCCCTCTGGGGTAGTAATGCGTTATGGGGTAGCAATGCGTTATGGGGTAGCAATGCGCTCTGGGGCAGTAACGCACTCTGGGGCAGCAATGTTTCAGGCGGAGAGAACTAACACTTAATTTTTAATGAGGAGGGGCCCAGTCTCTTTCGGGAGCGGCCCCTTTTGCCTTTCCGAGAAGCCTGCCCGCCGCCCCTCGCGCAACTAAGAAACAACCGATACAAACTCGGCTTAGCGCCGTGATTTGCCGTAAAATGCTTCCTGCGGGCGCCCGTAGCTCAACTGGATAGAGCATCTGCCTTCGGAGCAGAGGGTTGGGAGTTCGAGTCTCTCCGGGCGCACCACTTGCAATTAGAACGCACTGCCACCACCACCACCGAAGCCGCCGCCAGAGAATCCTCCGCCCCCTCCAAAGCCGCCACCACCGCCCCATCCCGATCCCGTGGAACTGGCCCTGGGCGCGGACACAAATACCTGATGCATATCGGTCGCCATTCCATGCATCGAAGAGGAGAAGAGAATTGGATTGAACGCCATGCCGTATCCATATCCGGCGGGCGCAGCGTACCAACTCGGTGGATCTTTCACGATGCCGGCAAAGGCCTGCGCCCAGTGGTGCTCCACGCCGAGAGCCATCGCATAAGGCAGGAATTTTTCGAACGTGTCGGGCGGCATCGCTTTGAGGCGCTCGGCGTCGACGCGATTCATGAATTCCTGGAATCCCAGCACAGCGATGTGGGTACGCGCGCCCTTAAGAGTCTTCGCCGTCATGACGCGGGCAAAGAGCCACCAGATCACGGCGCTGATCAGCACACAGCCAACGAGCATCGGAATCGAACTCAGAAAATCGGCCCATCCCATGAACTGAAAAATGGCGAAAGGAATCAGAATGCAGAAGGCTGCCCCGATGCTGTAGCCGTTGGCGGACTCGGGATCGAGCGTGTAAATGCCTTTCTGCTTCAGCGCCGACATGATGTCTGTTCGGACCACGGGCACGGCAGTGTAGAAGCGGTTCTTCAGGCTCGACAGGCGAGTGTCAGGTACATCTCCGACGAAAATATTTTCCATCATGACGCACTCGTGGGGAGCGAGGCCGCGCCAGTCCTGGCGCTTTTGGAGCAGATGGAAGATGTAATCCTTGTGATGGAATAGCAGGCCGTTCTCGTCCGTTTCTTCAATCTTAATGAAGCCGCGCACAGCAAGATCGACGATGGTCGATGTAATGTCGCGGGGATGGATGCGATCATCCAGCAGCGTTCCGGCTTCCGCGGGCGAAATGCCGGGCGGCGGTTCATACATCGGCGCGACGGACATGCCCGGGTCAGGATCGCGACCGGCATACCACCAGAGGACGAACATAACTACGAGCGTGACCAGCGGCAGAAACACAACCGGGTTGCTGCCGATGAACCAAAATAGTTTCGTTAAAGCTCCCGGCTGTTTCAGTATGCCCTTGGGAATGTAGACATCAATAGTCATGCCGCCGCGCATGGGCAAAGGATTGTTGGTTTCGAACTCGGCGTTTGCGCCATCCACTTTGGCGGTTGCGTCGTGCTCGGTCGAGCCATAGACGCCGGTGAAGGCTTGCGCGCGCAAGGATCCACTGGCGGAATCCGGAAAATGTACGGTAGCCGCGGCGTGATCGATGGGCACGGGCCAATCGTTGCCGGTGACGTTCCAGTAGAACTCGTCGTACTGGTCGAAAAAGCGCGTGCCGTTGCGCACGCGGTAGGCGATCTCCACCGTACGCGTGGCATCGACGGCGTTGGGGATATAGATTTTCAGATCGCGAAAGGCGCCCGAAGTAGACGAATCGTATTTGAGCTTGGCTCCGCTTTCATCGGTGACGCTGGTGACGTCAATAAAAGGTTGGTAATTCGTGCCGTCTGGTCCGGGATACTCGATGGGAATGGTCCGGTGTATGCCGTGCCACTCGCCGACGAAAATCAGAGTGATGGTTTCGTTGACCAAGGCGCTGCCGTCGTTATTGACGGTGATGGTGTCTTGAAAGTTGGAGATGCGCCAGGATTTTGCGGAGGCGGGAGCAGCGAGCACGATAATAGTGACGAGCAGCAGCAACGCTGCGGCCGAATGCGACCTTCCATGCCTCGCCCCGAGCATGCGAGTCAGAACTTCACGGCGACCGGTTCGCGGTCGGCTGCCTCGGTGGTCTCGAAGAACTGGCGCGCGGAGAATCCGAACATGCTGGCAAGAATGTTCGTGGGGAATGACTGGATCTTCGTATTGAGGTCGCGCACCACGGCGTTGTAATAACGTCGCGAGTTCTGGATCGAGTCTTCGGTCTGGCTCAAAGATCCCTGCAGTTGAGTGAATTCTTCCGACGCCTTCAGCTCAGGATAATTTTCGGCCACGGCGAACAGACTCTTCAGCGCTCCGGTGAGCTGATTCTCGGCCACGGCCTTGCCTTCGGGAGTAGTCGCTTGCATCGCCTGCGAGCGGAACTTGGCAATGTTTTCGAACGTTCCCTTTTCATGCGCGGCGTAGCCTTTGACGGTCTCGACCAAGTTAGGGATGAGATCGTGGCGGCGCTTGAGTTGAACGTCAATATCGGACCAAGCCGAGTCGCAGCGCACCCGCAGCTGTACCAGGCTGTTGTACATGCCGATCAGAACGACGGCGATGACCACAAGGATTACGAGAAAGATGATGCCGGCCATGAGCGTCTCCTTTTGTCATTCCGAAGAAGCGTTCTTTGCGCAGTGAGGAATCTGGGCGAGCCGCGCGCTCCTCGTAGCCTGCCCTGACAGAGCAAAGCGATCGAAGGGCGCGTTTGGCTCGCTTCCTTACCGAATCTCGAAATCAATGGGACGGTAGCACAGCGGGGGCGCAGGTGCAAACGAACCTCGCCGGGTATGTTCAGTTTCCCCGCGCCGCGAAGGAGAGCAAACGACGGTCGAGTGGCCGAGCAACCGCCCAGCGCCGAGCCGACTCTGAAATTGTGAGCGATTTATCTACAACAATGTTCCCCGATTTCGTATGCAGACTAGAAGCAAAAAGGAGGCACGCTCGTTGCGTGCCTCTCGTGTGGTTAGTCCGATTACGCTGTTTTTGTGCTCCTCAGCCGTGTAACTACTTAGCCGCGGGGATGTAGCTCAGTTCGGGCTCGAACTTCCACATGCTCCATTCCGTGCTCTCGATCAGGGGCGACACCTTGGCTAGAAACGCTTTATATTCCGCAGCGCTCATCCCTTTTTCGGTGCCAATCGGTCCGTCCAGGTCCGCCCAGCCACTCAGGCCCAGGTAGCTGTGAAATTCATTCGAGGGTGTACCAAACCGGGCCACGGCAACTCCGTAGTCGGTAGCGCCGGACTTCTTAATCGCCGGGACAATCTGATCGTGGAAGATGGCTTTGACGTCATCCATTTTGCCGGAGATGACTCGCGTCCTAGCGACCCGCACCATCGCGGGAATTTGGTTCGAGCGAACCATCATGTCGGGCTGCATTTCATCAATCCAGGTCTCGAGGCTGTCGGTCACCGTGTCAAGGCGGGCAAAGAGCCTTGCCATCTCAGCTTCTACCGATTTCAGCTTCGGGTTCTCCTCGTCGATCTCCTTCCACTTCGACGAATACCAGACAACCGCGTGTTGCGCCGGTCCACTCTCAGACTCCCAGACGGTGAATCCCTGGTCTGAGCCTGCTTTTTTCACCGTCGCCGCATAGTCTTTCACGGCAGCTTTCCAGCTTTCCTCCTGGCCCAATTTCACCTTGACGAACAGCACCGTGCGGATGTTGCCTTGTGCCCAAGACGGTACACAGAAGGCAGTCAATGCAATCGCAGCAAGCAAACTGCCGCGAAGCGAGAACGATTTTCTCATTGGTAGTCTCCTAGGCCTCGTGAAAGCAAATCGCAACCCTCGACAGCCGGAAACAATGGGATTGTGTTGGTGCTGAGGCGCCGCAAGTATACACGCTATCTTTGAGAATCACAGGATGGGTGTCGTTTACAGGCGATTACTCATTGAGAATTGGCCGTCGGAGTCAAAGAGTGTAACAGCGATTGTTTCGAAAAAATGTTTGGAACAGCGAACGTGCGCATGTAATCCAAACAAGAACGGAGGATTCGAGATGACGGAACGTTTCCAATACATGAAGGTCGCGCCGGGCGCGTACCGTGCCATGGCTGGCTTGGAACATTATCTTCATGAGAGTGGGCTGGAAGAATCACTGCTGCATCTGGTGAAATTGCGTGCTTCTCAAATCAATGGCTGCGCGTATTGCCTCGATATGCACTGGAAAGACTTGAAAGCCACTGGAGAAACCGATCAGAGGCTGTACGAGCTGAACGCGTGGCAAGAGGCTCCGTTCTACAGCGAGCGCGAACAGGCGGCCCTGGCTTGGACGGAGGCGGTCACGCGCGTGGCCGATACCCATGTGCCGGATGCGGTGTATGAGGAAGTGCGCGGCGTTTTCAGCGAAAAGGAATTGGCCGATCTGACGCTGGCTGTAGCCGCGATCAACGCGTCGAACCGGCTGGCGATTTCCGCGAGGACGACCCCTGGAACTTATCAAGTGCCATCGAGAGAATTGAAGAAGGGAGCGTAGATTTACCGCTGCGGGGCGAAGTAGCCTTTGCGGGCGCGGACTTGCAGGTCTTTCTTGAGAGCGGAGATTTCGATGGAGCGGTAGCGGCCGTCGGCATCGAAGTCGGCGGGCTTGTAGGAGACGACGTACTGGCTGCGGAGTTCGTCCTCGATAGAGGCGAAGGAGTGAGTGATGTCCTTCATCTTGAAAGGGAAAAAGGCGCGGCCGCCGGTGGCTTCGGCGATCTGCTCAAGCACTTTGTCGCCGCGGAGGATGAGCCCGCTATCGTCGGTGGAGATGGCATAAATAATAACTTCGGCGCGTTGCGCCATTTCGATGGCCTGGGCGCGCGAGACTTCGCTTTGATTGTCTTCGCCATCGCTCACCACCACGATTGCCTTGCGCGTCGGATGATCGGGACGGTCATTGAGGAACTTATCCTTGCAAGCGCGGTAGATCGCATCGTAGAGCGCCGTCCCTCCACCATCCTGCAGCCGGTGGACGCCATCGGAAAGCAACTGCACATTGTCTGTGAAGTCCTGTGTCATGTCACTTTGCTTGTTGAAGCCGACGACGAAGGCCTTGTCGAAGCCGGCGCGAACCGAGTGCTGCAGAAAGCTGATCGACGCATTCTGCTCGAACTCAAAACGGCTGTGGACCGATCCGCTCACGTCGATGAGCAAGCCAAGGTGCAGCGGGAGATCGGTTTCGTGGCGAAAATTTAGAATGGATTGCGGCGGTTTGTGATCATCAAGGATAGAAAAATCGTTCTGACTCAGATCGCGGACAAACTTGCCATGCTTGTCGGTCGCGATGAACAGTACGTTCACTTCGTCGACGCGCGTGCGAATGGTGAGCATTGCGCCGGCCTGAGGATCGTCCGATGTCGAATCCGAAGCGGACGGGCTTCCATACGCGGCGGAATTGGCGGCGCTGCTGGCGTAAGAACTGGAGTACGAATCTGATTGGGCAAAACCCGGGCAGGAAAGCGCCAAGGCGGCTGTCAGCGCCAGAATCCGACCGGCGGATGCCGTGTACTTCGTGCCTGAGAAGTCCAAAATTTTCACTCCAACCGACCTCAAAATGTACTTCCTACTCATTAGATGCACGCCGGATGCCGAATGACGGGCGGGCCTTCCCCAGCTTATCCATTGACTGTAGAAGGGCGCGAACCAAGCGCCAAGTTACAAAAGGAGCACTCATTTGGTCATCGCCGCGCCCTGCCGGCAGCCACGGCTTGCTTCTACGGCGAACCACCCATTTCTCAAAAGCTGGCACCGTGGTCAATAAAGCAGTTTAAAAATGTAACACGGAGGACAGGGTAAGATGGTTCTGGTATCCAGTGAAATTGATGAGGAAGAACTCCCGGGAGGAACGGTACCGATGAAGCTTATTCGAAAGAATATAAGAAAGATGGTAGTCGTGTTCGTGGCTCTATGCATGTTCACATCGCTAGGATTCGGCTCGGATGAGAGGGAAGAGGAGCGAGTGAAAGATGCTGGCGCCGTGATGAAGGAAATCCTGAACATTCCTGACAATATTCCGCAAGACTTGCTGGATAGGGCGGAATGCGTGGTGATTCTGCCCTCGGTGAAGAAAGGAGCGTTCGGGGTGGGCGGCAGCTACGGACGCGGACTCATGGTGTGCCGCAGCGGGCCGCACTATACCGGGCCTTGGGGAGCGCCGGCACTCTACGCGCTGGAGGGAGTGAGCATCGGCTTTCAGTTGGGCGGCCAGGCGACGGATTTTGTTTTGCTGGTGATGAATCCGAGGGGAGCGCGCTCGCTGCTGTCGAGCAAAGTGAAGTTAGGAGCGGACGCCTCGGCCGCTGCGGGTCCGAAGGGACGAACAGCGGAGGGAGCGACCGACATAGTAATGAATGCGGAGATTCTTTCCTACTCACGCAACAAGGGATTGTTTGCGGGAATATCGCTGGAGGGCTCCACTCTGCGTTCCGATGGCAGCGCCAATGAAAAACTCTACGGAAGAAAGCTAAGTGCGAAAGAGATCATTGTGGAGCACAAAGTTGGAGTTCCGGCTTGCGCGAAAGAATTGGTGTCGCTGCTGAATGCGAAGTCGCCAAAGAATGAGTCCGATCCGAAGTCGCTGAGTAAATCGCACGGCGGTCTGGCGAGCAGGTTCAGCGATTTATGAAACGAGCCAGCGGAGAAAAACGCCAGTTGGTGCGTTGCGCATGGGCGCGCAGCGAAGTAATGATTCGCTATCACGATGAAGAATGGGGCGTGCCGGTGCACGACGACGACAAGCTTTTCGAGTTTCTCGTTCTGGAGGGCGCGCAGGCCGGCCTGAGCTGGGAGACGATTCTGAACAAGCGGGAAAATTATCAAGCCGCGTTTGATGGTTTCGATTCACAGCGAGTGGCCCGCTACGACAGCCGGAAGGTCGCGCAGTTGTTGCGGAATCCGGGCATCGTGCGCAACCGGCTGAAGATCGCTTCCGCAGTGCAGAATGCCCGCGCGTTGCTGCGGGTGCAGAAGGAATATGGCAGTTTCGACCGTTACGTGTGGCAATTCGTGAGTGGCAGGCCGAAAGTGAATTTGCGGAATGCGCGGAATCCAGTTCCGACGCGCACCGCGGAGTCGGACGCGATGAGCAAGGATCTCAAGAAGCGCGGTTTCAATTTTGTGGGATCAACCATCTGTTATGCATTTATGCAGGCTGTGGGAATGGTGGATGACCACGTGATGCAATGCTTCCGGCGTAGGAACGCAGTCACGACGAAGTGAGCCGGTGCCGCGATAAGAGCGGATCCGGAGGATTCTCATTAGTCTGTACAATTCCGTCGGTCAGAAACGCCACGCCACGGTTGCAAAGCCCCAGGTCGTCGATTAAGCTAGTCTTCTCTTCACGTGCATGTCTCAAGCCGGGATGGCGGAACTGGCAGACGCAGCGGACTCAAAATCCGCCGGTACTTAGTACCTTGGGGGTTCGACTCCCCCTCCCGGCACCAGACCAACCCATTCAGAGGACGTCAGTTAGGCAAGGACTCCAGCAACAGAGAGACGAAGTTCAGATGCACAATTCTTGGGCAGTTTCCCCTCAATCGTGCCCGAACTGCTTTTGCGACGCCGCAGCGGACTTTTGCTGGGCTGCAGCTTCCGCGTGGTCTCGCTGTTGCTTCGCTTCTAGAGCTGTCATCGCATCGTTGATGTCACGATCCGAAACGAT
>Ga0208937_1000729_pt1 | contig 20144 bp, 20 predicted proteins | sample June2015DPH_11_5_FD_184705 | JGI IMG/M metagenome (GOLD analysis project Ga0208937, IMG submission 184705) | Peatland microbial communities from SPRUCE experiment site at the Marcell Experimental Forest, Minnesota, USA - June2015DPH_11_40... | ecosystem: Environmental > Terrestrial > Soil >...
CTCCGCAAAATCTTCGTCGCCGCACGTCCTGATCAAATAATCGCTTTCCTCGGACAACTCCTGTCGCCAAAACTACCCATCAAACCCCTGCGTTTCTTGGCTTTCCGATAGCGAGTCGAGTACTATGGTGGATTCATCAAATCTACTATTGAATTTTAGACTCGAATCAATTATATAGGCACCAATTCGGCTACGGTCGAAGGGAGATTGCTTGCGATCGCCGGGGGCTATAGGCCCCCGGGTTCGTTTTATGGAAGCCATTTCCTCCCGTATCCTTCAATTTTGCCCCACCAACTGCAGTGATAGGTTTTATCTCGCAGAATCTTGGCGAGAGCCGTGCCGTAATCGTCCGGTTGTTCGATACCAAGTTTTTCAAACTTATAGGCGCGATGTGCAGGATGTGCCAACAAGTCCGCAATTTGGACAGCAGCTACATTTTTTTCCTTCGGGACTAATCGTAATTCGCGCGAAATCAGGCGCGCATGGATTACATCCGTCCGTACTGTAGTCCCATTTTTATAGAAGAAACGGAAGGCGCGCCGTAGCTGTGCATCATGTTTTGGGCCACGCGCCTCCCCCATTACGTCACCTACAAAGCCAGAATAGTGCAGCCACAGGACGTACCGTTCTAGCAAGCACGTCATGGCATAATGGTAGGATTGAACTGCCAAACCGTGTATTTTTCTAAATGCTTCTCCTTATCAATTGAAACTGTGAAAGCTGGCCGAGGCAGATGGTCTACTAGAGCAATAAATCCGGCGTCGAACTTAGCTCTAACTCCATCTTCGTTGAGAATCGCAAATTCACCTTTCGCGTCGATGATCTCCCGACGGTGTAAAACGACATTCGGATTACCAAAAATATCTGTCTTTAAAGCGTTCAATTGGCTAGTTATATCACCATCGTGCTGATCTTGTCGGATAGCTAGGCCGGTCAGGCTCAGGTAACGTTGGTTCTGATCTTTTTTCGCGGCGTGCAAGTCGCCATGACCTGTTTCATCGAAGAACAGGCGATAACGCTTCGACGGATGAATGAACGGTTCCATGGCCAGAAAATCCTAGGTGCAATAGTTTCGCGATGCCGCCAGCCGCATAGAGGCGGACGATTCCGAAGAACGGTTCGATGCGACCCTGAAAGGCTTGGCTAAGAGCCGACGCGAGGCCAAAGCGCTAGAGGGTAAAACCCTCGACGATCTTGCCGACGAACTCGGCCAGAACGATCCTACCAACAGAAAGTCGCGCAACGAGTAAAAGCACGGTTTTCTACTCAGCGGGGAATGCTAACTATAAGTCATTGTGTCATTTGAGGTTTTTTGCAGTCCGCAGTGTACACTTGTGACTGCGGGACCATTTCACTCAGAATCGGCGGCAACAGCGCATTGAAAATAATAAGGAATTTTGAAAGCGTCGAGTCTGATTCGTCACCCGTCAAACGACGGCAGGGTTTGCGAAGTCGAGAAGCCCGAATAATAACCTAACGGACGTTCGGCGCGCGCACGGACATGCCGCGAAGATCGGCGCGCTTCTCAGCCGCCGAGCTTTGTCTCCGCCTGCCGCTCGCGGCTGAGTTCGCGGATCATCGCCATCCACTTCTCAACTTGCGCGAGGGCCTGCTTGTCGCAGGAATTGTCTCGCATGGCGATGGGCTTCGACTGCATAGCGGCGGCTTCGGACACGGCGCGTCTATCGTGCGCGCCGCAAGCGGACATAAAGCGCTCCTTCGCCGCCGTGACCGACGTGAGCGTCTTGAAAGCCGACGACAACCAGGCGAAATTCCGGCAGCGACAGCCACATCGGCACCTGCCGCCGCAGCACGCCGCGCTCGGCGCCATGGTGCTCGCCTTTTCTGTTTCCCTTGCCGGTGACGACGAGCGCAATGCGGGCGCCATCGGCTTGCGCTCTGCGCAGGAAGCGTAACAGGGCGGCGTGCGCCTCCTTCTGGGTCATGCCATGCAGGTCGAGGCGGGCGTCGATCGGGTCGTGGCCCCGTGCGACACGCTGCTTGAGACGCCGGCCGAGCGGTGCCAGCGGCGGCGTGTTCTTGTCGGGCAGCGGCTCCTGCCGCGCGCTGCGCCGCGACGGCGCGCTGGCATCGCCGGTGTTGTCGCTGGTGGATGGCGGTGGAGACTCCGGAGCATCGCGCAGCGGCGTGATCGAGCGCGCGAAGCCGCGCCATAGCGCGCGTTCTTCCTCGCTCAAGGGGCGGCGCCGGCTCATCGTTTTCGCCGCGATTTCGGTTTCGGCTTCGACTCCGCCGCGATTACGGGCTTCGCCTCCGGCAGCGGCACGTCTTCCGCGGTGGGATCGATCATGCTGCCGACGCTGAACTGCGCGAAAAAGCTTGGCCGCTGCGGCGGCAGCGGCACATGACGCGCGGCCTCGACCGGATCGAGCTCGCGCGGCAATAGCATCACGAACTGCCCCGGATGCCGAATGCGGCCGGCCATGCGCGCGGCTTCATCGCCGGCGCCGAAATAGATATCGGCGCGCGCCGGGCCGACGATGGCCGAACCGGTATCCTGTGCGAAAACCAGCCGGCGGAATTTCGTCCCCGCCTTGTCGTTGGCGATCGGCAGCTCGGCGGTGATGAAGAACGGCGTGCCGTAGGCGTGCAGCGACCGATCGACGGCGATCGAGCGGCCGGGCACCAGCGGCACGCCCTCGCCGCCGACCGCTTCGTCCTCGGTGGAAAGATCGGTGATGCGGAAAAACACATAGGCCTTGTTCTGCCGCTGTACGTCCTTGGCCGCGTCCGGATTTAATTCCATCCAGTCGCGGATGCGCTGCATCGAGACCTCGTCCTTGGCAAAGATCTTGCGGTCGACCAGCACGCGTCCGACCGGCGTGTAGGGCCAGCCATTATACGAATCGTAATTGACGCGCAGTATCGCGCGGTCCTCCAGCCTGATCCGGGCCGAGCCTTGGATCTGCGCGAATAAGACGTCGAGCTGGCTGCGCAGCCAGCAGATTTCCAGATGCCAGCCATCAAGCGCGCCATCCTCGATCTCGCCGCGATCGTAATACGGCACGATCTTGCGCCGACCGACGCGCCGGCCGACTTTGACGCCCTTACTGGGAAACGAATCGCCAAGCTTGCGCCGGCCTGAGACGACCAAATTGGGCGGCCGGCGATACAGCGGCGCCGTGAACTCGCGGGTGGGCACGCGCGAACCGTCGATGATCGGCTCGTAATATCCGGTGAGAAAACCGTCGCTATCGCCGATCTTGCTGATGCGCAGCGGCCGGAAATTGTCTTCGAAGAACTTCCGTGCGCTGTCCTCCTCGAGCGGCACGGCAGCGACAGCATGCTCACAGACGGCTTTGAGCGCTTCCGCGACCGATGCCGCTCCGGCGGTGGGCTGCCGATTGCCGTTCAGCGCCCGACAGCTGGCGAGGAACGTGGCAAAGGCCGTGGCGTGATCGTCGCCGGCCCAGCCGTCGAGGTCGGCCCAGTCGACCGGCTCATATTGCGTATCCGGGAATTTGATCGGCTCCCGCTCGCCGCTGCGGGCCGCCGTCGGCATGCCGGCGAGGCCGACGAACACGATGATGAGCGGCAAGGCCCGCCACTGCGCCGCCATCGGCCTCACTCGGCCCCCACTTGGGCCCTCACTTGGGCCTCACTGCCCGGCTTCAGTTGCGACGACTTTCCAGTTGGGATCGCGCGCGGAAATGTCGCGTGCGAACGTCCATACGTCGGTGACGTCGGTAACCTTTTCGGCGTTGCCGTCGATCACGTTCCCCGATCGATCGTGGGTCGCGGAAACGAGCTTGGACACGAAGCGGATGGTGATCTGGGCGGTGCGGCCGCGCAATTCGGCGCCGGTGATGGTCGCGCCGTCGATCGAAACGAAGCGCGTCTCCGCGGTCTCGCCGCGGCGTTCACGTTCGCTGATCGCGGCGTCAAAGCCGTCATAGACCTCGCGCGACAGCAAGCCGCGCAATTGGCGGCGATCACCTTCGGCGAAGGCGGTCACGATCATTTCGTAGGCGGTGCGCGCGCCGGTGATGAAATGCTTGACGTCGAAGTTCGACTCCGCCGCCGCGATGGCGTCGAGCCCTGTCGCCACGGTCGACCCAGTCTCGGCTACTCCCTTCCAGCGGTCGGCGGGCGGGGGCGCGGCCTCGACCGGCCGGCTTGCCGCTGCCTCAGCCGGACGCGGCGGCAGGGCCACCACCTTGTCGCTCGCCGGGCTGCGCACCGCATCGCGTGTCGCATAAGGGTCGTAGGGCGGTCGCTCGCGGCCGGTGCGTTGCCCCAAAACGCTGCGCAGCCGCAGGAAAATGAACACTGCGAGCGCCAGGAAGATAATGGTGTAAATATCGAACACGCTTCTATCTCTCGGCGTCGTGAACGGCGGGACGATACATCCCTCGGGCGGTGACGAATCCGCGGAAGGCGCCAAGTTCCCCACTCTATGTAGGGATGCGCGGGGAACCATCCAGTAGCCGCTGTCCAATACGCGCGCCGGCGCTTAGTTTAAACGATCGCTGCCGCCGCGCCAACATCGTCCCGCCGGAACCGATTCGTGTGCTGAATCCACGCCGTAGGGCCGGCCTCTGCTAGAAATCGGCGACGTGCTTGCGACGGCGGGCCGAGGAAGTTAGGGCTTCGGCATTGGCGGATAGGCCGCCATTGTTCGACCGCTTTGCCTGTGTTAGCCAGACTTTAACGCCCCCGCGGGCCGGGAGACGAGCATGTCAGCCACCAACGGCGGCCCTCAGCCGCAGCCGGCGATGCCTCAAATCGGAGTCCTTGCCCAGTACGTGAAGGACTTGTCGTTCGAAAATCCGAACGCCCCCCGATCGATGGCGCCAAGCGGCCAGCAGCCGACCATCAACATACAGGTCAACGTCGATGCCGCGCCCATGAGCGGCAGCAGCACGGATGTCGAGGTGACGCTCCGCTTGGAAGGCAAGGCGGAAACCCAGGGCACGCTGCTGTTCAGCTTCGAGCTCATCTTCGCCGGCGTCTTCCGCATCCAGAACGTGCCGGCCGAGAGCCTGCAGCCTGTCATCCTGATCGAGTGCCCGCGCCTGCTTTTTCCCTTCGCCCGCGAGATTGTCGCGACCGCGGTGCGCAACGGCGGTTTTCCGCCGCTATTGCTCGACCCGATCGATTTTGTCGGCCTCTACCGCCAACGCCTTGCGGCGACGCAGCCCGCGGCACAGCCCCGGCCGGTCAATCCGAACTGACGTAGTCGCGCCAAATGGCGTTGTCGCCGAGGGTGGCGATGAACGCCCGATGCGCCGCGCGCTCCTCGGCGGTCACCGCGGCGACAAGCGGCACCAGCCGCTCGCGGACGATGATGGGTTCGCCAGCCAGCCGGCGCGGCATCGTCGTCTGCGACAGCACGAGTTGCGCCTGGCGCGCGCCAATCAGTTCGACGTAGACTTCGGCAAGAAGTTCGGCGTCAAGCAGCGCGCCATGCTTAGTGCGGCGCGAATTGTCGATGGCATAGCGCGCGCAAAGGTCGTCGAGACGGTTTGATGCGCCGGGATGCTTGCGGCGCGCGATCAAGAGGGTATCGACCGTCCGCTCGCGCGGGATCAGCGGCCGGCCGGCGCGCTCGAGCTCGGCATTGATGAATCCGATGTCGAACGCGGCATTGTGGATGACCAGCGGCGCATCGCCGAGAAAGGCGACCAGGTCGTCCGCCACCTCGGCGAAAAACAGCTTGTCTTTGAGGAAATCGTCGCTGAGGCCGTGGACCGCAAACGCCTCCGCCGGCATGCTGCGTTGCGGATTGAAATAGGCGTGGAAGGTCTGGCCGGAGGGTATCCGGTTGACCAGCTCGATGCAGCCGATCTCGACCAGGCGATGGCCGTCCAGAGGATCGAGACCCGTGGTCTCGGTATCGAGCACAATCTCGCGCATGAAAGCTCTTAATGGAGCATGATCTTTTCGGAAAACCGGCTTCCACTTTTCCGGATCATGCTCTAGGCCGCCGCCGGCTTGAGGCCGCCAATCACGAATCAGCGGACCGCCCGCGCATTTTAGCCACAACCCGCAGGATGTCTCGCACCTGGGCGCGAGCGTGATCGAACGATTGCGAGCTATCCACGACAAAGTCGGCGCGTCGGCGTTTTTCCGCATCCGGCATTTGCTTGGCAAGGAGCGCCGTGAGCTTTTCCTCGGTCATGCCGGACCGCTCGAAGGCGCGGCGGCGTTGCACCTCCGGCGGCGCCGAGACCACGACCACCGCATCGCAGCCGCGCTCTGCGCCCGTCTCAAACAGCAGCGGAACATCGAGCACGACCACCGGCGCACCGCGGGCTTGCGCTTCGGCCAGGAATTTTTCCCGCGCGGCGCCCACCAGCGGATGCACCAGCGCTTCGAGCCGGGCAAGCGCGGCGTCATCGCCAAGCACCATCGCCGCGAGCTTGGCGCGGTCGACCTTGCCGCCGCTGGTGGCGCCGGGGAAAGCCTGCTCAATGAGCGGCACCGCCTCCCCTTCGTAGAGCGCGTGCACAACGGCATCGGAATCGTGCACCGGCACCCCGGCCTCGGCGAAGAAGCTCGCGGTTCTCGATTTGCCCATGCCGAGCGAACCGGTGAGACAGAGAATGAAGGGCCGTTCGCCGGTCATGGGATGAGGCACCCGTGGCGCCGCAGGAAATCAAGGGCGGTGAGGAGCGGCAAGCCGAGCACGGTGAAGTAGTCGCCCTCCACGCGCTCGAAGAGCTGGATACCTAAGCCTTCGATCTGGTAGGCGCCGACGCTGGCCGTCGCCGCGCTGCCGACGGCCTCGAGATAGGCATCGAGGAATCGATCCGAGAACGACCGCATCGTCAGCCGCGCCGTGCCGACGTGCTCGAAGACCACAGTTGCGTCCCTGACGAACGCAATGGCCGCATGCAGCTCGTGGGTGCGTCCCGACAGCGCGCGGAGCTGTGCACGAGCGGCCGCGCGGTCGGCGGGTTTACTAAACAGTTTGGCGTCCAGCGCCAGGACCTGGTCGGCGCCGAGCACCAGCCGCGCCGGGTGCAATCCTGCGACAGCCAACGCCTTTTGCCGCGCCAACAGCGCGGCAATGGCGGTTGGCGGTTCCGACGGCACGCCTGTTTCCACGCTGCGCTCGTCAATGTCGGCGGGACGGACCTCGACCGGAATACCGGCTGCCTCCAGCAGCGCCGCGCGCACGGCGCTGCGCGACGCCAGCACGAGCGGATCGGAGGCAAGCCATAGCGGCATCGGTCACGAGGCCATGTGTCGGCGGCGCTCGGCGAGGAGTGCAAGCACCGCCGCCGCGGTTTCCTCGATCGACCGCCGCGATACGTCGATCAACGGCCAGTTATGTTTCGCGCAGAGCCGGCGCGAGACGGCGACTTCCTCCGCCACCGATTGCGGATCGATATACTTGTCGTCGTCGCGATACGCCTTCAGTCCCAGCAACCGGTTCTTCCGAATTTGCACGATACGCTCGGGCGTCGCGTATAAGCCGACGACCAGCGGACGCTGGAGCCGTTCGAGGTCGGGCGGCAACGGCACGCCGGAAACCAGCGGCACGTTGGCCGTCTTCACGCCGCGGTTGGCCAGATAAATCGAGGTCGGCGTCTTCGACGTCCGCGACACGCCGATCAGCAATACGTCCGCCTCTTCGAGGTCGTCGGCCTGCTGCCCGTCGTCGTGCATCATGGTGTAATTGAGCGCATCGATGCGACGGAAGTATTCGGCATTCAGCGTATGCTGGGCGCCCACCTTGTGCGTCGATTCAGCGCCTAGATACGACTGGAATAGGTGTAGGACCGGACCGAGAACCGACAGGCACGGCAGGCCAAGATCGCGGCATTTTTGCTCCAGCCTATCGACCAGGTTCCCTTGCAACAGCGTGTAAAGCACGATGCCGGGCATCTCTTCGATTTCGACCAGGATCCGGTCGAGCTGCTTCGGTGTGCGCACCAGCGGATGCACGTGCTCCACCGGTATCACCTTCGTATATTGCGCGGCAGCGGCGCGTGCGACCGTAATCAGCGTCTCTCCGGTCGAATCGGAGACCAAATGCAAGTGGAAATATCCGGCACCGGGCATCATACGAGGATTGAATAACCTGTCGGTCAGCGGGGACAAGGCTACGGCTTCAGCCGGCGTGCAAGAACAATAGGCGGCAAAGTCAGGAAATGATCCACATGAGTGCGTTCCGCTGGCGAAAATCACCCCTGATGGCTAGCTCTGGTGAAATGTGGATAGCGCCGGCATAAAGCGCCGAAGCAGCCCCGGAAAGGCAATATAAGCGTCGAACTTCGCCAAGCTTCGACAAGTAGCCTCGACCGGGAACATGTGAGCGGCCGGTGGATGACATGTGCACAAAAATGTATGAGTCCAATCAACCGTCCAATCACTACAACAGAGTCTATTAGATTGATTTAGTTTAGGATGAGCTCGTGCCGGGAAGTCCTATAAGCAAACCTCTTCTTCATGTGCTGGCTGGTGGACGAGAAGCTGTGCCGCCGATTTGGCTGATGCGGCAGGCTGGCCGCTATCTACCGGAGTACCGAGCGATCCGAGAGAAAGCGGCAGGGTTCCTCGATCTCTGCTTTGACGCTCAACGCGCGACAGAGATCACACTGCAGCCGATCCGGCGCTTCGGATTCGATGCGGCGATCCTTTTTTCCGATATTCTGGTGGTACCGCATGCGCTGGGCCAACGCGTGACATTCGAAGTGGGCGAGGGGCCGCGGCTCGATGCACTCGATGATCCTACCGCCTTGAGTAGGCTTAGTCAGGAGATCGATCACACGCGGCTAGAGCCGGTCTATGAGACCATTACTCGAGTCAAGCAGAACCTGCCGCCGGCGGTTGCGTTTTTGGGTTTCTGCGGGGCGCCGTGGACTTTGGCAACGTATATGATCGCCGGAGTTGGGACGACCGATCAGCTTCCGGCGCGGCTGTTTGCGTATCGGTTTCCTGACGTTTTTGCGGAATTGATGGACATTCTGGTCGAGGCCTCGGCGAGCTATTTGACCCGGCAGTTTGCGGCAGGAGTCGATGCCGTACAGATTTTCGACACCTGGGCGGGAGTGCTGCCGGCCGACGAATTCCGTAAATGGTGCATCGAGCCGTGCGCACGGATTGTCGCGAAGGTGCGCGAGCGCGTTCCGCAAGCACCGATCATTGGTTTTCCCCGCGGCGCCGGAACCGAGCTCGGACGCTATCTGCAAGCCGTTAGCGTCAATGCGGTCGGCATAGATTGGACGGCCGAGCTCGCCTTCGTGCGGGACCGCATCCAGACGCAGCGGCCGATCCAAGGTAATCTCGATCCGCTGGCGCTGTTGGTTGGTGGCGCGGCGCTTGATCGCTCGATCGACGCTATTCTGCAGGCATTTTCGCGCGGGCCGTTCATTTTCAATTTGGGCCATGGGGTGCTACCGGACACGCCGATCGCACACGTCGAGCAACTCGTCGCGCGGGTCCGCAGCCAGCCGGCACACGCCTGAGCGCGCCGGGGTTCGGCGGGGAAGAACGACGGTGAATACCTATGCATTGGGTCAAGGCATTCCACATCATTGCGGTGATCGCCTGGATGGCGGGAATGCTCTATCTGCCGCGGCTGTTTGTGTACCACTGCGGCGCCGAGAAGGGCTCGGTCCAATCGGAAACCTTCAAGGTCATGGAGCGCCGGCTCCTGCGCGCCATCATCAATCCGGCGATGATCGCGACTTGGCTGCTCGGACTCTGGCTCGCTTGGTACGGACCCGATTCGCACTACGGATGGTTCGCTTCGGGGTGGCTCCAGGCAAAGCTGGCGCTGGTTGTTATCCTTTCGGGCGTGCACGGGCTGTTCGCTCGCTGGGTGAAGGATTTCGCTGCCGATAGAAACCGCAACTCGGAGAAAATCTATAGGATTATCAACGAAGTACCGACCGTGCTGATGATCTTAATCGTCATCCTGGTGGTGCTGAAACCACTCTGAGTTAAGGCATTGTCAGTGCACAATCGGTCATGGCACTTGCCTGAAGGCCGGTCTTTTCTTATCTTTGGGACATCCCACCGAACGTAGGCGGATGCAATTGAGTTTCGGCTCCAGTGGATTGGAGCCGGCTGGTGCATCGGGACCGGGGCCCCCAAAGCCCCTCGCAACCCAAGACCTACGACTCTCTTTCTTCGCCAGCGACGCTGCCACCCCACCCGACGTTGGCCCATTCCCATAGGACATCTGTATGCGGGAAATGAAACTCCAAGAACTAAAAACCAAGACTCCGGCGGAGCTCGTCTCCTTCGCGGAGGAGCTTGAAGTTGAGAACGCCTCGACGATGCGCAAGCAGGAGCTGATGTTCGGCATCCTCAAGCAGCTCTCCGCCCGGGAAACCGATATCGTCGGCGAAGGCGTTGTCGAGGTGCTGCCGGATGGCTTCGGCTTTCTGCGCTCGCCGGAAGCCAATTACCTGCCCGGCCCCGACGACATCTACGTTTCGCCCTCGCAAATCCGCCGCTTCGGCTTGCGCACCGGCGACACCATCGACGGCCACATCCGTAGCCCCAAGGAAGGCGAGCGTTACTTCGCCTTGCTCAAGGTCAACTCGCTCAACTTCGAAGACCCCGAGAAAGCGCGCCACAAGGTCAACTTCGATAATCTGACGCCGCTCTATCCCGACGAGTGGCTGAAGATGGAGTTCGAAGATCCGACCAAGAAGGATCTGTCGGCGCGCGTCATCGACATCGTCGCCCCGGTCGGCAAAGGCCAGCGCGCGCTGATCGTGTCGCCGCCGCGCACCGGCAAAACCGTGCTGCTGCAGAACATCGCCCACTCGATTACCCACAATCACCCGGAATGCTATCTGATCGTGCTGTTGATCGACGAACGGCCGGAGGAAGTCACCGACATGCAGCGCTCGGTGAAGGGCGAGGTAATCTCCTCGACCTTCGACGAACCGGCGGTGCGCCACGTCCAGGTCGCCGAGATGGTGATCGAGAAAGCCAAGCGCCTGGTCGAGCACGGCCGCGACGTCGTCATTCTGCTTGATTCGATCACTCGGCTCGGCCGCGCCTACAACACCGTGGTGCCGTCATCGGGCAAGGTGCTCACCGGCGGCGTCGACGCCAACGCCTTGCAGCGGCCGAAGCGCTTCTTCGGCGCCGCGCGCAATATCGAGGAAGGCGGCTCGCTCACCATCATCGCCACCGCGCTGATCGATACCGGCAGCCGCATGGACGAGGTGATTTTCGAAGAGTTCAAGGGCACCGGCAATTCGGAGCTCATTCTCGACCGCAAGGTGGCGGACAAGCGCACCTTCCCGGCGATGGACATCACGCGCTCCGGCACGCGCAAGGAAGAACTCCTGGTGCCGCCGGATCAGCTCAAGAAGATGTACGTACTGCGCCGCATCCTCAATCCGATGGGCACCATGGACGCCATCGACTTCCTGCTCGACAAGCTGCGCAACACCAAGAACAACAGCGAATTCTTCGATTCGATGAATACGTAAGATTCGAGCGCCGCCAAATGGTGAAAGTGCCGCCGCCGATTTGGGCTGTTGGTTTTGTGCTGATCGCGGCCGCAGCAAGTTACGTCGGCGGATGGCCTCGGGTTCCGGGCTTGCCGCTTGTCCCAATCGCCATTGTACTGATCGCAGTCGGCATCGCGCTATCCGCCGCCGCGATTGTGCTATTTCGGCGCGAGGACACGGAGATCAATCCGACGTCCGATGTCAACCGCAAGCTGGTCACCTCGGGGCCTTTTAAGCTCACGCGCAACCCAATGTATCTGGGGTTGGTGATCGTCACCTTGGGCATCGCATTCTGGGTTGCCGCCTGGCCCATGTTTCTGGCTCCGCTTGCCATGTTCGCCACGGCTAATTGGATGCATATTCCCTTCGAGGAGGCCAAGATACGCCGCCAATTCGGCGCGGCGTTTGACGACTATGTCCCTAAAGTCAGGCGGTGGATTTGAGCGCGACTGTTGCCGATTTGACCGCAGCGTCAATTATGTCGCACTGCTTCAAGGGTGCTCATAAGAGCCGCCGGATCGGTCACCGGTAGCGAGCACGTTTCTCCAATGCAGACGAAGGCCTGCGGTTCGGCGGCGAGCCGGACTTTTTCCTGCGCCGGATGCGAGGGCGATAAATCCCCGGCAGCGCGGGCGTGGAGTACGATGCGGTCGAGCGGCGGCAGCGCGCGCGCCGCGGCAAGCAGCGCGTCGGCGCGCTCGCCCTGCCCTGTCACCACGATCTCGGCGGCGCGCAGCCGCAAGTCGATGGCGTTAAAGAGCGCCAGATGCATGTAGAGGTTCTCGACCGCGAGCGGCGCGATCGCCGCGATCAGCCGGTCGGCTTTCCCGCGCCAGCCGTCGTCGCCGGTAAGCAGCGCCAGCCGGACGAGATTCTGCGCGGCGACGGCGTTGTGGTTCGGCGTCGCCTCGTCGGCGGTTGAAGCGGGGCGGATCACTAGGCCCTCGGCGTCGGCGGCGGTGAGATAATACGTTCCCGTATCGGCGTCGGCGTAATCGCGATCGAGCGCGTGCTGCCAAGCGAGCGCCTGATCGAGATAATTTTGCCGGCCGCTCGCTTCGTACAGCGCCAAAGCCGCACGGATCATGGCGGCGAAATCGGAAGCAAGCCCCGGAAATTTAAGCTGCCCCGCGCGCCAGGAATGGCCAAGCCGATCGCCTCGGGTCATGGCGCGCGCGATGAAGGCAAAAGCGTGCTCGGCCATTTCAAGCCATGACGGTTCGCCGAGCAGCAGGCTCGCATTGGCCAGCGCCGCGATCATCAGTCCGTTCCAGTCGGCGAGTACTTTGTCATCGAGGCCGGGACGCACGCGCGTCTCGCGCGCGACAAATAATTTTGCCCGTAACGCGGCGAGCCGCGCCTCGTCCGCATCGCTACGCGGCTGCGGTTCGAGCCGGTTGAGAATGTTGTGGCCTTCGAAATTGCCTTCCGGCGTCGCGTCGTAGTGGCGTGCGAAAAATTCGCCGTCTTCGCCGCCGAGCTGACGCATCACTTCGTCGTAGGACCAGACGTAGAATTTTCCTTCTTCGCCCTCGGAATCGGCGTCGAGCGACGCCGAGAGCGCGCCCTCGCCTGTCGTCATTTCGCGCGTGAGCCAGGCGACGGTCTCTCGCGCGCGCTGCCGGTAAAGCGGCTTGCCGGAGCGCCAGTATGCGATGGCCAATAGTTCGAGAAGTTGGGCGTTGTCGTACAGCATTTTCTCGAAATGCGGCGTGAGCCAGCGCTCGTCGACAGAGTAGCGGGAAAAGCCGCCGCCGAGATGATCGAATATGCCGCCTTCGCAGACATGGTCGAGCGTGATCTCGACGGCGGCAAAATAACGCGGTTCGCCGGTGCGCAAGCCGGCGCGCCACAGGAGCTCGAACAACGCCGCTTGCGGAAATTTCGGCGCGCCGCGGGTGCCGCCGTTGACCGGATCGATGATGCCGCCAAGCTGGTGCGCGGCATTGTCGAGTTCGGCGATGCCGATCGTGACGGTGCCGACCCTCCGTGCCGTGGCCGCAAGCCGCTCCATCAGCGCGGCGCGGTTGCGCTCGATCTTCTGCGGCTCCTCGCGGAACAGCCGCGCCACTTCGCGTAGCACGTCGACGAAGGCCGGTTTGCCGTAACGCGACGAATTCGGAAAGTACGTGCCGCCCCAGATCGGCTCGCCGTCGGGCGTGAGAAACATGGTCAGCGGCCAGCCGCCCTGCTCGCCGAGATGATGTAGCGCCGCCATGTAGATCTGATCGATGTCGGGCCGCTCCTCGCGGTCGACCTTGATGTTGACGAACAACTCGTTCATCACCCGCGCGGTGGCGTCGTCCTCGAAACTTTCGTGCGCCATCACGTGGCACCAGTGACAGGCGGCATAGCCGACCGAGAGAAGAATCGGCTTGTTGGTGCGCTTGGCTTCCGCCAACGCCTGCGGCCCCCAGGCCCACCAGTCGACCGGGTTGTGCTGGTGCTGCAGCAGATAAGGACTGGTCTCGCGCGCTAGGCGGTTCGGGCGCGAGGAAGAAGCGTGCGGTGACGTTGACATTAATGCACCGTAGCAAGTAGCCCGCGTGGAGCGAAGCGCTGACCCGCCGATTGGTTCCGCAAGCTTATGGCCGATGCTCGCCCCACCATTTTCGCTCTCTCCTCCGGCCGGCCGCCGGCGGCGATTGCGGTGGTGCGCGTGTCGGGGCCGCGCGCGGGCGCCGCGCTGGAAAAGCTCATCGGCCGCGTGCCGGCGCCGCGGCAGGCGACGCTGGCGCGCCTGCGCGATCCGGCGACCGGCGAGGCCATTGACGAGGCGCTGGTGCTCTGGTTCCCGGCGCCGCGCAGCGAGACCGGCGAGGATACCGCCGAGCTGCAGCTTCACGGCGGCCATGCGGTCATCGCGGGAGTGCTTGACGCACTCGGCCGAATCGAAGGCTGCCGGCCGGCCGAAGCCGGCGAGTTCACCCGCCGCGCCTTCGAGAACGGCCGGCTCGATCTCACAGCCGTGGAGGGTCTGGCCGACCTGATCGCGGCAGAGACGCCGGCGCAGCGCCGGCAGGCGTTCCGCCAGCTCAAGGGTTTGATCGGCGACCGCGCCGAGGCCTGGCGCCGGGCCTTGATCGAGGCGCAGGCGCTGGTCGAGGCGCGAATCGACTTCTCCGACGAGGCCGACGTGCCCGAAAATCTGCTCGATGCTGCACTTCATGCTGCGCAGCAATTGCGCAGCGAAATCGCGGCAGCGCTGGCGGATGGTGGGCGCGGCGAGCGGCTGCGGGATGGCCTTGTCGTCGCCATCGCCGGGCCGCCCAACGCCGGGAAGTCGACGCTGCTCAATCGGCTGGCGCGGCGCGAGGCGGCGATCGTATCGCCCTATCCCGGCACCACCCGCGACGTCATCGAGGTGCACTTCGACCTCGGCGGCTATCCGGTGACGCTCTTGGACACGGCCGGCATCTGCGACAGTACTGATCCAGTGGAGCAGGAGGGCGTGCGCCGCGCGCGGGTAGGGGCGGCTGCCGCCGATCTTGTCTTGTGGGTCATTGACGTATCAGCCGCTGGCATGGCGCTGGACGATGCCGACAGAAGTTCTTTTAAATCAGATGGTTGGCTTATCAAAAACAAGATTGATCTGGCTGTGGATAAGCTGTGCATAAGTTGTGAATCAGGATCCGGTATTTCGTCGCCGATGACATTCTCGATTTCTGCCACCACCGGGGCTGGCACGGATGCACTCGTAACGGCGCTCACGGCCTTCGCCCAGAATTATTTCTCGGCCACAGAACCCGCCCTCGTGACCCGCGCCCGTCACCGCCGGGCGCTGGAGGACACCGTCGCGGCGCTGGATCGGGCGCTCGCTGAGCGCGGCTCCGGGCGCGAAGAGCTGATCGCCGAGGAATTGCGGGCGGCGGCAACGACGCTCGGCCGGCTGACCGGCCGGGTGGATGTCGAAGACATCCTCGACGTTATTTTCCGCGATTTCTGCATTGGTAAATGATTGGTTAACGCCCGCGCGGCGTATGTTTCACGTGAAACACGGCGCCGATTTCGCGTGATTTTGGCCCTGGCGTTGGCTAAAAGGCCCCTGCTCCCGGAGAATCGCGATGGACGCCGGCTTCGATGTGATTGTCGTTGGGGGCGGCCATGCCGGCTGTGAGGCCGCAGCCGCAGCCGCGCGCATGGGCGCGCGTACGGCGCTGGTCACCCAGCGGTTTTCGACCGTCGGCGCCATGTCCTGCAATCCCTCGATCGGCGGGCTCGGCAAGGGGCACCTGGTGCGCGAGGTCGACGCGCTCGACGGCCTCATGGGCCGCGTCGCCGACGCCGCCGGCATCCAGTTCCGCCTCCTTAATCGCCGCAAGGGTCCGGCCGTGCGCGGCCCGCGCGCCCAGGCCGACCGCAAGCTTTACGCCGCGGCCATGCAGGCGGCCATCCAGCGGCAGGCGAACCTGAGGGTCATCGAGGGCGAGGTCGACGATCTGCTCACGAGCGACCGCATCACCGGCGTGCGGCTGGCCGACGGCCGCATCTACGGCGCTGGCGCCGTTGTGCTGACCACGGGCACATTCCTGCGCGGTCTCATCCATATCGGCGACCGGCAGATTCCAGCCGGACGTGTCGGCGAAGCGCCGGCGACGGGGCTTTCGCGCACGCTGGAGCGGGTCGGTTTCGCGCTGGGGCGGCTGAAGACCGGCACGCCGCCGCGGCTCGACGGCACCACAATCGACTGGGCGGCGCTGGAGATGCAGCCGGGCGACGAGCCGCCGGAGCCGTTCTCGACCCTGACCGATCGCATCACGAACCCGCAAATCCAGTGCGCGATCACCCGCACCACCGCGGCGACCCACACCATCATCCGCGACAACGTCCACCGTTCGCCGATGTATTCCGGCCAGATCAAGAGCCGGGGCCCGCGCTATTGCCCTTCGATCGAAGACAAGATCGTGCGCTTCGGGGAGCGCGACGGACACCAGATTTTTCTCGAGCCGGAAGGTCTCGACGATACGACCGTCTATCCGAACGGCATCTCGACCTCGTTGCCGGAAGACGTGCAGCTCGCACTGGTCGTCTCCATCCCGGGGCTGGAGCACGCGCGCGTTGTGCGCCCGGGCTACGCGATCGAATACGACCATGTCGATCCGCGCGAGCTGCAGCCGTCGTTGGAGACCAAGCGCTTGCCGGGCCTGTTCCTGGCCGGCCAGATCAACGGCACGACCGGCTATGAAGAAGCCGCCGCGCAAGGTTTGATCGCCGGGCTGAATGCGGCCGCGCGGGCAGGGGGCGGGACCCCGATCGTGTTCGACCGCGCCGAAGGCTACCTCGGCGTCATGGTCGACGATCTGGTGACGCGGGGCGTCACCGAGCCCTATCGCATGTTCACCTCGCGCGCCGAATACCGGCTGACGCTGCGGGCGGACAATGCCGATCAACGCCTGACCGCTCGGGGAATCGCGCTTGGCTGCGTCGGATCCGAGCGCTCCGGGGCCCATCAGGCCCAAATGGCCGCGATTAACGCGGCCCGCTCGATCGCCCAGAGCCTGACGGTGACGCCAAACGAGGCCGCGGGGCACGGTCTCGCATTGCGCAAGGACGGGCACCGCCGCTCCGCCTTCGAGCTTTTGTCCTATCCGGGCATTGGGATCGGCGACCTTGCGCGGATCTGGCCATCCCTTGCCGAACTCGACCCGAAAATCGCCGAGCAAGTCGAGATCGATGCCAAATACGAGGTTTATCTCAGCCGGCAGGCGGCCGACGTCGAGTCTTATCGCCGCGACGAAAGCCTCGTTTTAGCGGACGATATCGACTATGCGACGCTGCCCGGGCTCTCCAACGAGGTCCGCCACAAGCTGCAAGCGCACCGGCCGCGCACCATCGGCCACGCCAGCCGGATCGACGGCATCACGCCCGCGGCCCTGACCTTGCTGGTCGCGCATATGCGCCGGCAGGACCGCAAGGCGAGTCGCGGCGCGGCATGAACCGGGGCGGGCGCCGCAAGCCGCTTAGTGAGCCGGGTCGCGCGCCATCGCGCCCGCGTTCTGGATCCCCTGAATCCCCAGATCTATCGGCTGATCGCGCCCAAGCCCTGGCGCTGACCCCTGTTTCACGTGAAACACTCCACCGGCTGGACCGCTTCGTGGCGACGCTCCTCGCCTGGCAGCGGCGAATGAACCTGGTCGCGTCCTCGACCGAAGCGACGCTGTGGACGCGCCATGTGGCCGATTCGTTGCAGCTTCTCGCGCTGGCGCCGGAGGCCCGGATTTGGGCCGATCTCGGCTCCGGCGGCGGGTTTCCGGGCGTGGTGATCGCCTGCGCGCTGGCCGATATCCCCGGCGCGCACGTCCACTTGGTCGAAAGCAGCAGCAAGAAAGCCTCCTTCCTGCGCGAGGCGGTGCGGGCCACTGGCGTCCCGGCCACGGTGCACGCGAGGCGCATTGAGGATTTCGTCAAAAATGCCCCGGTTCCAATCGATGTGGTCACCGCGAGGGCGCTGGCACCGCTGCCAAAGCTCCTTGTTTTGACCTATCCGTTGTTGAAAACGGGGACGCTGGGTCTGTTTCCCAAGGGGCAAGATGTGGCACGCGAATTGACCGAAGTCGCTAAATGTTGGAAGATTCAGGCCAGTCTGTCGCCGAGTCGGACTGATCCGAAGGCTCAAGTTGTCATCGTGCGTGGCCTCGAACCGAAGCTTCGATCCGCGACTGGGACTGATTCCGATCATGGTAAATGAACGGTAAAGGAATCGATGAGGCTACGATGAGTGACGCGTCATCTTTGGAGTCCTCCGCGGGCGTGGATGCCCTTTCGGCACTTCGTCGCGAAATGCCGGCAAGAGCCGGCAGACCGCCTCGGGTACTCGCTGTCGCCAACCAGAAGGGCGGCGTCGGCAAGACCACGACGGCGATCAACCTCGGCACCGCGCTCGCGGCCATCGGCGAGGACGTGCTGATCATCGATCTCGATCCGCAAGGCAATGCCTCGACGGGTCTCGGCATCGATCGGCGCAACCGGGTTCACTCCACTTACGACGTGCTGTGCGGCGAGACGGCGTTGCGCGATGCGATCGTCGAGACCGCCGTGCCGCGGCTGCATCTTGCGCCTTCGACCATCGACCTCGCCGGATTGGAGCTTGAAGTTGGTCAGGCGCGCGACCGCGCGTTCCGCCTGCGCAACGCGCTCGCGGCGCTGAAAACCCCGGCACCCGACCAGACGAATTTCACCTACGTGCTGGTCGATTGCCCGCCGTCGCTCAATCTCCTGACTGTCAACGCGATGGCGGCGGCGCATGCGATCCTGGTGCCGTTGCAGTGCGAGTTTTTCGCACTCGAGGGTCTGTCGCAATTGCTCAAGACCGTCGAGTCGGTACGCGAGCAGCTCAACCCGGAACTGACGATCCACGGCATCGTGCTGACGATGTACGATTCGCGCAACAACCTGTCGGGCCAGGTGGTCGCCGACGTGCGCGAGTTCATGGGGCGCAAGGTCTACGACACGATCATCCCGCGCAACGTGCGGGTATCCGAAGCTCCGTCCTACGGCAAGCCGGTGCTGGTCTACGATCTGAAATGCAGCGGCAGCGAAGCGTATTTGCGGCTCGCCACCGAGGTCATCCAGCGAGAGAAAGAATTGTGCGTCGCGTAAACAATGTTCCGGCCCCGGAATGACGATCAACAAGACGGAGCGCGCATGACCGAAAGCTCGGGAGACACCGCGATGGCGGAGGAGGGGACGCGGTCGCGGTTGGGGCGCGGACTTGCCGCCCTGATCGGCGACGTCGGCGACGAGAGTCCGGTCGACCGCCCGCGCGGGCAGCGGCGACTGCCGACCGGCTCGCTGCGGCCGAATGCGCGCAACCCGCGGCGCGAATTTCCCAATAGCGAACTCGACGAGCTCGCCGCCTCATTGCGCGAGCGCGGCATTATCCAACCGATCGTGGTGCGCGCGGTGCGCGGCGTTGCCGACGGCTACGAGATCGTCGCCGGCGAACGCCGCTGGCGCGCGGCACAGCGCGCCGGGCTGCACGAGGTTCCCGTCGTCGTCATCGAAGCGACCGATGCCGAGGCGTTGCAGCTCGCGATTATCGAGAACGTGCAGCGCGCCGACCTCAATCCGCTGGAAGAGGCGGAAGGCTATCGCGCGCTGATGGATGAGTTTGGCAACAGCCAGGAAGATATCGCCAGGATCGTCGGCAAGAGCCGCAGCTACGTCGCCAACACGCTGCGGCTGTTGAAACTCTCCGATGCGGTGAAGGCGTATATTCACAGCGGCAAACTCACCGCCGGGCACGCGCGCATGCTGGTCGGCGAACCGAACGCCGACGCGCTTGCGGAAGAAATCGTCGCCCGCGAACTCAATGTCCGCCAGGTCGAAGCGATGGCGCGCGAGCGCGCGCAGAAGAGCGGAAAAATCGCAAGCGGTCGCAAGGCGCGCGGTTCAACGGCGAAGACGGCCGACATGCTGGCCTTCGAAAAGCGGGTTTCTGATGCGACCGGCCTCGTCGTCAGCATCGATCATCATGACGATCACGGCACGCTGACCATCCGCTACCGCAGTCTCGAGCAGCTGGACGATCTGGTGCAGCGGCTGGCGCGAGGTCATTGAGCTAAGGTGTGATACCGAGTCCGGCTGATTGATTCCTAAGATTTCTGGGATTCACGGGCGGAATCGAAGCGGTTAGCATGCGTCGTCATGATTCGTCAGAGGGCACGATCATGACGATTATCAAGGCCCAGTTGAGCA
>Ga0208937_1000732_pt1 | contig 20026 bp, 18 predicted proteins | sample June2015DPH_11_5_FD_184705 | JGI IMG/M metagenome (GOLD analysis project Ga0208937, IMG submission 184705) | Peatland microbial communities from SPRUCE experiment site at the Marcell Experimental Forest, Minnesota, USA - June2015DPH_11_40... | ecosystem: Environmental > Terrestrial > Soil >...
TCGTCATCAAGCTTGCACAACGGCGCATCCAACCCGCGCACATCATCGCATGGTCACTCTGGCGAAGAGCTCACCAAGCCGAAGCACGCCGCGCCCATCTCAAAACAAAAATGCAACTGTAATGCTAATTGATCGACTTGAAGTAGTCGATGGTGCGCCGCAGGCCCTCGCGCAAATCGATCTTGGGTTCCCAGCCGAGTTTCGCCCGCGCCAAGGAAATGTCCGGCTGCCGTTGCTTCGGATCGTCGGACGGCAACGTCTTAAACACCAGCTGGGACCGCGATCCGGTCATGGCAATGACCAGTTCCGCCAGCTCGCGCACGCTAACCTCGTTGGGATTGCCGAGATTGACCGGACCGAGGAAGCCGTCCTCGGTCGACATCAACTTGAGAACGCCGGCAATGAGATCGTCGACAAAGCCGAACGAGCGCGTCTGCGTGCCGTCGCCGTAGATCGTGATCGGCTCACCGCGCAGCGCCTGCATGATGAAATTCGACACCACGCGGCCGTCGTTGGGATGCATGCGCGGGCCGTAGGTGTTGAAGATTCGCGCCACCTTGATGCGAACGCCGTGCTGGCGATGATAGTCGAAGAACAAGGTTTCCGCCGCGCGCTTGCCCTCATCGTAACAGGCGCGCAGCCCCAGCGGATTGACGTGGCCCCAATAGGATTCCGGTTGCGGATGCACGTGCGGATCGCCGTAGACCTCGCTGGTTGAGGCCTGAAAAATCTTGGCCTTGATGCGCTTGGCGAGCCCCAGCATGTTGATCGCGCCATGCACGCTGGTCTTCAGCGTCTGCACCGGATCGAACTGGTAGTGGATCGGCGATGCCGGGCACGCCAAATTATAAATCTCATCGACCTCGACATAGAGCGGCAGCGTAATATCACAGCGCATAACCTCGAAGCGCGGATTGGACAACAAATGTTCGATGTTCTGCCGCCGGCCGGTATAAAAATTGTCGACGCAAAGCACCTCGTGACCGTCGGCAAGCAGCTGTTCGCAGAGATGAGAGCCGATGAATCCAGAGCCTCCAGTGACGAGCGTTCGTATTCTGGAAAAGCTCATCGTCAGCGTCCTATGTCGTTTCTGATGCAACACATGAGGGAGGCGCGGTCCTCATACACGGGCGTCGCCGCGATATCAAGCGAGCACCAAAAAGCCAGGCATGGTCGAGGCGATTTGACGGTCACCGGGACAAGCCCCTGGTTTTGCCGCGCGCAAACGTAAATAGAAGTCCGGCGACGAGGCTAGCGCCTGCAACAAAAGCGACGATGTCGCTGGCTTTACCAGGTACGATCACCGTCATGACCGCGAGCGCGCAAAGACACACGTTCATCAGGAACACCCGAGCAACAATATCGAGAACGGTAAAGCCGCGATCGGTGGCGCGCTGGTAGAAATGCGTGCGGTGGGCCTTCCAGACCGGCTCGCCGCGAATGAGACGCCATAGCAGCGTCACGGTGGCGTCGGCGAGATAGTAGAGCGGCATCACGATGGCGGCCGCCAAGTGTCCGCCTGCCGCGACCAGCAGCAGCAGCCATCCGAGTAACAATCCGACGGGCAGGCTGCCGACGTCGCCGAGAAAGACTTTGGCGACCGGACGGTTGAAATAGGCAAAGCCGAGCACGGCGCCTCCGAGGGCGAGCGCGACCAGGGTACCGTAGGACGGCAGCGCGCCGGCGACACCGAGCACGATCAGGCCAGCCGTCAGCGGCACCACTTCCGCCGCCGTCATCCAATCGATGCCGTCCATGAAATTGACGAGATTGACGAACCACAGGCCGCCGAGCACCAGCAGAAGCCGCTCCAGCCACCACGGCAACAGCGGCACGACCCGCAGCTGGTCCGGCAGCGTATAAATGACGCCGGCGACGATGATCGCCTGCAACAGCAAGCGCGGGGCGGCGGGCAGCGGATGAATATCGTCAATCGCGCCGATGCCGGCCATCACCACCGCCGCGGCAATGACCGCCGGAAGCGGCGCGGCAAATCCCAGGCCGAGCCACTGCAGACCGGCAGCGATCAGGACGGCAGCCACGGTGGCGGCGATGACGGCAATGCCGGCGCCTTGCGGGGTCGGCGTGCGGTGGGAGGAACGCGCGTTAGGCTTGGCCAGGGCGTAGCGCTTGAGCAGCGGGTACAATAGGACGATCAGCGCCCCGCTCATCGCCGCGGCAAGTACGGCGACGACAGCGCCGGCAGCCGCCGAGACGGCTGCAATCTCACCGTTCATCGAGCGACCTGGTTCCGGGGCACGCGAGGTGCCTCGTGTGCCTCACGGTCAGGATTGCCGCACGGGCAGCCACTTGCATCCGAACACCCGCCTTGCGCGGCAGCCGCTTGGCGCCATAATAAACGACGAATTGGTGTAGCGCCGGCGCAGCCTAGTCGCGGCCATACTCGTCGCCAAGGCGTACGATATCATCCTCGCCGAGATAGCTGCCGACCTGCACCTCGATCAACTCGAGGGGTATTTTGCCGGGATTGGCCAGCCGGTGGACGCTGCCGATCGGGATGTAGGCCGATTCGTTCTCGTGGATGGTGCGGACCTCGCTGCCGACGGCGATCTCCGCCGTACCGCGAACCACCACCCAATGCTCCGCCCGGTGAAAATGCTTTTGCAATGAAAGCTTGGCGCTCGGCTTCACGACGATGCGCTTCACCTGGTAGCGGGAGCCGAGATCGATGCCCTGGTAATAGCCCCACGGCCGGTAAATCCGCAAATGCTGGTCGGCCTGCGGCCGATTCTGCGCTTTGAGCTGCTCGACGAGGCCCTTGACCTGCTCCGCCTTGTCGCGGGACGTCACCAACACGGCGTCGGGCGTCGCCACCACGATGATGTCTTCCAGTCCGACAACCGCGGTGAGGATGGCGTCTTCCGAGCGCACCAGGCTGTTGCGGGTGTCGTGAAAGACCGCGGAACCGGTCGACGCATTGCCGTCGGCGTCGTGGCTCATCACGTCCCAGACGGCGCTCCAACTGCCCACGTCGGACCAGCCGAGATCGACCGGAACGACGGCGGCGCGATCGGTACGCTCCATCACCGCGTAATCAATCGATTTCTTCGGCGCCTGGCCGAACGGCTCGACCGGCAGACGCAGAAAATCCAGATCGCGCGCCATCCCCTCGACCGCCAGCTTCGCCGCGGCGGCGATGTCCGGCTCGTAGCGCGCGATTTCCTCCAGCATGATGTCGGCGCGGAAGGCAAAATTGCCGCTGTTCCACAGGTAATTCTCGGCGACATAGGCGCCAGCGGTCTCGGCATCGGGTTTTTCCACGAAGGCTTCGACGGCGAGCGCGGCGCCGCCGTTCACCTTGGAACCGGGCCGGATGTAGCCGTAATGCGTCGCCGGGAAGGTGGGATTGATGCCGAAGGTCACGATCAGGCCGTCGGCGGCGGCGATCGCCGCTTCGCGGCACGCGCTTTTGAAGGCCTCCACATTGCGAACGACGTGGTCGGCGGCAAGGATCAGGACCACTGCTTCCGGATACCGCTCGTGCGCCAGCGTTGCGGCGACGGCGACCGCCATGGCCGAATCGCGGCGCATCGGCTCGAGCACGATGTCGGCCTCGATGTCGCATTCGCGCAGCTGTTCGGCGACGATGAAACGGAAATCGGAATTGGTGATGATGATCGGCCGCTCGAACAATTCGACATCGGCAATGCGGCCGAGCACCTGCTGAAAGGTCGAGCGCTCATCGAGCAGCGGGACGAACTGCTTGGGCATGCTTTCGCGCGACACCGGCCACAAACGTGTGCCGGCGCCGCCGCACATGACCACTGGTATCAAGCGCGCCCCGCTCATCGTCCGCCGCCTGGTAATGATATGGCTCTTCCTAGCATACAGGCCTTGACGTTCAAACCCAGAGTTAACCCGGACCCAAATACCGACTTAAGCTGAAATTTACCCTATCGTTTTGCTAATATTGTGGAACTCCGGTTTGAATTGCCGCTAAACGATGCAAAAGCGCCGGGTGGTCTGACGTGGCCGCAGGCACAAGCTTCCTTGTTCGTTCATAATCCTTATGATGCCGCCGCGGACGTCGGAAAACAGCGGACAAGTCTTTTGCGCGTGCTTCATGCCTACAAGGTCTTTCCGCCCGATGTCGTGGGCGGCATTACCGAGGTTATTGCCTACATCGCCAAGGGCATGGCCCCGCGCCAGGAGAGTTCGCTCCTGGTGGCCAGGAGCCGCGGCTGGGGGCGGCGTTACGCTTTCGACACCATACCGGTTGAAGCACTGTTTTCCTTCGGCACATTGCTTTCGACCCCGATCGCACCGGGCTTTCCCTTCGTTCTCGCCAGGCGGGCGCGGCAAGCAAATCTGGTCGCGCTGCATCACCCTTTCCCGCTCAACGATCTCGGCGTGGGTCTTGGCCTGCCGCGCCGGACGGCGCTGGTCGTGCATTGGCATTCCAAAATCCTGCGGGCGCGGCCCTTGGCCGGACTGTTGGCCCCGTTGATCCGGCACACGCTGGCGCGAGCGCAGCGCATCATCGTCTCGCATCCAACGCTGGTGAGCGCATCACCGTTTCTCGCCGCCTACGCCGAAAAATGTGCGGTCGTTCCTTACGGGATCGACGTGGCTTACTGGGCGGAACTCGACGGCGCGCAGCGGCGGCATGCGGAGGAACTGCGTTCCCGGTATCCGCGCCTGGTGATCACCACCGGGCGGCTCGTCCCGTACAAAGGCTTCGATGTGCTCGTCGAAGCGCTCCGCCGCGTCGACGCCACGGCGATCATCGTCGGCGAGGGTGCGCTGCGTCCCGACCTGCTGCGGCTGGCGCAGCAACGCGGCGTCGCCGAGCGGTTGATCCTCGCCGGCAGGCTGTCCCGCGACGACCTCAAGGTTCATCTGCATGCGGCCCAGCTCTACGCCTTCCCGTCCGTCAGCGCCGCTGAAGCCTTCGGTATTGTTCAGCTCGAAGCCATGGCGGCGGGACTGCCGATCGTGAACACCAACTTGCCGACCGGCGTTCCACATGTCGCCCGCCACGGGCTAGAAGCCCTAACCGTGCCGCCGAACGATCCCGCCGCGCTGGGGGCAGCCATCGCGCAGTTGTTGGCCGACCGCGCGCTGGCGCAGCGCCTGGGCGCCGCCGGCCGCCGCCGCGCCGCGACGGAGTATGACCTGCAAAGCTTCGTCAAGCGCATCGAGGATGTCTACGAGCAGGCCGTGCGCGCCGCAGAAACGGCGCAAAGCAAGTCAGCGCGTGCGTCTGCCAGGCTTGACGACAAGCCATCTTTGTAGTGGTCGACAAAAACGCGGGCCGCAGCGATATTTCCCCAACCCCGATGGTCGATGACGGCGCACTTCACGACGTCGAAAACGATAGAGCAAACACCGCATGCGCGTTGCACTCGATACCCGGTCACTGCGGCCGCCGCTCACCGGAATCGGACATTTTGTCTATCGGCTGGCCAGCGCGATGCTGCCGCTGGCGGCAGCCGACGAACTGTTGCTGTCGTTCAATGGTTGGAGAATCGAACCGCTTGATCGGGAATTTCTCGCTAGAGCCGAATTGCGGAATGCCAGTCAAGGTCCAATCGGCTCGATGTGGACTTTTCGATACAACGCAAACAAGGCACATGTCTTTCTGCGGCAGATGTCGCCCGCCCGGAAAGCCGTTCGAGCGTTACAGGCGGCGCGCTTCCACAGCGAGGAGAAGAATTTCGATGTCTTTCACGCCGTGAATTATGTACCGCCAGGAACGTTCCACAAGTCGGTATTGCCGATCATTTACGATCTGTCGCACATGCGGTTTCCACAAACGCACCCGAAGGAGCGCATCGAGTGGCTTGAGCAGCAACTCACGTTACTTGCCGACGTTCCGTTCGTGCAAACGATTTCCGAATTCTCGAAGAGCGAAATCGTTACCCTTCTCGGTTTGCCAACAAATCGAATTTACGTCACCTACCCAGCGCCAAGCGCGGTCTTTCGGCCGGAGCGGGAAGCGGACGATGCCTGCCTAGCGCGATGCGGCGTGGAGCCATCTCAATATTTTCTGGTAGTTGGCACGCGCGAGCCGCGCAAAAATGTCATGACGGTGGCGGAAGCGTACGCGGCATTGCCGGTTTCGACCCAAGCGCAGTTCCCGCTGCTGTGGGTTGGTCCATCTGGTTGGGGTGATATCTCGTTTTCGCCGATTGCCGAGCGCGCGAAGGAATTGGGGCGGATCCGCGTCATGGGCTACGTTGCCAATCATGACCTGGCAGTTTTGTATCGCAACACTAGGTTGTTTCTTATGCCTTCGATCTATGAGGGATTTGGCATGCCCGTCGTCGAAGCAATGGCCTGTGGCGCACGTCTCGCCTTAAGTCAGATTCCTGTGTTCGCGGAGATTGCCGGCGGGGCCGCGCGCTATGTCGATCCGATGGACGTCGAAGGATGGCGCCAGGCGATCACGGAGGCGATCGACGAAGGATCGCAAAACCTGCGCCGCGGCGCGGCGCCCGATCTGACGCGGTTCTCCTGGCAGGCGAGCGCGGCGACGACGCTGGATTTGTATCGCCGTCTCGACAGGATGGAGCGCCGCGGCTGAGTTCGCGGCGGTCGGTGAACCGGCCGTCGATCACGAGGCAAGAGTGCAACCGCCGTCGCCGAAATTTCGGGGTCCCAACATTGAAGAATATGTCGACGCCCGAGGCCTTCAGCTTCGCCATTTGCGCGTTGACGTCGGTATCGGTCGTCTCATACGCAGCTTCGGCGCCGATTGGGATGGCTCCAGCGAGTGAATCCTTCAAACCCTTTACACAGTTTTTGCCGTAATCATCGTTCTGGTAGAGGATGGCGATGCGGCCGTGGGCATGATTTGCCAACAGGTATTGCCCGAAGATGCGACCTTCCGTCTGATAGTTCGGTTGCCAGCCCATGGTCCAAGGGTAATTGTCCGGATCATCCCATTTGGTCGCTCCGGAAGCGACACGCGGACGTTCTCAAAGTCGGAGAGCAATGGGGCACAGGTATGATCAGGCTTTGATGATTTTGAGGCGCCCTTGGCGCAATCTGAGGCTTGACATGGAAATTTCCTGCAGTCTTGTAGGCGAATTATGCTTGCGCCGACTGTATGTCGTGCGGCGGAGCACTCTTGCAAATCATGGATGGGAAGTGCCGTGCGATCCGAGCGACAAGCATCTCTGCGCTTTCATCCCAGGTGAGCCATTCAATTGACGTTTGGCCATGTTTTGATAGCGGAAATTCTCGAAGAATTTCCGCTAGTTCGTCAGATTTGCCGGGCGTAAAATAAATTGCCCGCTCACCGCAAATCTCACGAAATGCAGGAATGTCACTGACGATCAACGTCTTACCCGCCCACGCCGCTTCAATGAGCGGAAGGCCAAAGCCTTCAATCACTGAGGCCGCTATCAAGGCGTCGCATTCTTTGTAAGCAGAATGCAGAAGCGCATCATCTGCGTTGTGAACCACATGAAGCCGCTTACCTAATTCCGGATGATTATCTAGACGTTTGAGGAACGCGTCCACCATCCAGCCGCGAGCTCCAACCAAAACAAGTTGGTCCGTCGATCCGTGTTGCCAAAGTTCTTCAAACGCCGCTAGAACAGTCGCGTGACCTTTGCGAGGCTCAATCGTGCCTACCATCAGAAAGCGAGCGCCCGATTGAGATGGGATAAACTTGGTCTGAGGCGCTGCTTCGGTTGGTTGGAAATCGGCGCCCAAGTGAAAAAAATCCAGTGGCAGGTCAGGGCGCATGTCCTTTGTCTTAACCGCCACGGCGTCCCGCGTCGCGGCAGAAATAGCAATTATTAGGTCGCTTTCCATAACAGCTTGCTTAAACCAGCGTCGAAACATGTGACGAAGGGGTTTTTCAAAGAAGTGAGGATGGCTGACCGGAATGATATCGTAGGCACATGACACGATACGCCCATCAACAGAACGGATTACAGGAAACAGCAACTTGGCAAACACCGGATACAAATCCCAGCTGGCATCGAGCATCAACAATATATCACCCGGCTTTACCGCCAGCGGTACGTCGTCTTCGGGCGTCCCGCCTACCAAAGCTTGCGAATAGGAGCGCGCCTCTAAAAATCCCAGATGCCGGTAGGAGAACCATATTGGTACTGGCTCCAAGGGAAGACGGTCTTTATTACGCAACAGCGCGGAGATTAGCGAGTTTACTGATCGCTGGATTCCAGATAGACGTTTTGCATTCGCTGTGGATGAAACATCCACTAAAAGGCGCGGTTTTGCGCCGGCGTCCGCTATTGTGACTGGCTTGGGAACGATCAACAGAGAGTTCAGCCAACGCAACCCCGGGAGTATCGCCTGCCAAAACCTCGGGAAATGCGAGCGTGCAACGCGCCCAGCCGCTCGCGACACATCATTTCGTATAAAAATCAGCAGGAAAGATTTGAGTCTCACTTTGTCAGCTCAGCTTCATTCTGATTCCACCGCAACATCGTACCTGTGTAGACTAGAACTATGAAGGGCCGGCGGGTGATGGCACAGCGAGACGTTTTAAATCATTTCGACTGCTGGTCGCCGCGGCCAGCAGCATGGGTGCCGGGCCCTTGGTTCGGCGGCGGCCGCAACAACGCGGTTGTCGAAGCTACCGCGGGATAGTGCAATGGTCCCCGTGAATGTGGTGACTAGCATACAGGATTGCTGTACGTAAGGGTCGCTGCGGGTCGTTGGGTTGCGTTGCCTAGTGGATTACTCAATGATGGACATTGAAGAACGCGTCAATTCGATTGAATGGTTCCACTCAATCGATCTTGGCCATGGTCTAATCACCCACGGGCTGAAGTCCTTGGAGGTTCTGGCTCAAGAACAACGCGTGATTTTCGATCCTGTGAATCTCGAGGGAGCAACCGTACTCGACGTTGGCGCGTGGAATGGGGCGTTTTCCTTCGCGGCGAAAAGGCGGGGCGCTGCCCACGTTCTCGCAACGGACGAATACGTTTGGATACATGAACATTGGCGTGGCCGTGAGGCATTCGACATAGCAAATTCAGCCCTTGGCTTGAAGATCGAAGCAATGCAAATTGACGTTCCCCAAATCGCCCCGGCAACCGTGGGATATTGGGATATCGCGCTGTTCCTTGGCGTACTCTATCATCTGCCGTCGCCCCTTGAGGGACTGGAGGCTGTCGCCGAAGTGACTAAAGATTGCCTGATAGTCGAAACGCATACAGACCTAGTAGATCACTCGACACCAGCGCTAGCCTATTATCCCGGCAATTCTTTGAATGGCGATGGGTCGAATTTTTTTGGCCCCAACCCTGCTTTCGTAATCGAGGCATTGAAAGAATGCGGATTTACCAGATTCGACACTTATATTCATATTGATCACAGCCGGCTCACCGTGCATGCATGGCGCAACACAACTCGCAGAGTACTAGGCGATGCGCCAGAGGTTAGGGTTGTTCAACGCTCACCGCGTCCACCGCCGCCTCCGCCTGTTTGGAGGCGGATTGCCTCGCGCGCTAAGCGCAGCCTCAATTGGCGTTCCCAATGACTACGCTTCGTTATTGAGGCGGACGGGGTATTCGCTGCAACGCTCGGCGCGCCATTGACTGTCGTAACTCCTTCCGTTCCGTTGATTTAGACTTAAGGAGTCCCTGAATTGCTTTCATCCTCCGTGCGTCGTTTCGTTTCAAATTATCGCGTCACCAAGTGGCTTTACGCGCGGACTCCAGGCGCTGTTCGTCGTTTTGTCGCGAAACATTTCTTTCCGACAAGCGACGAACGACTGGTTCCGGCAACCAGCGTACAACCGGCATTTCGCGTCGTCCGGACGTTGGAAGAAGTTGACGTCATCATGCGTGAAATTGATGCGGCCGCAGCCATCTCGGATGACGAACTCCGGGGCGTCTTCAAGACCTTTCGAATGGAACTTGCGATGCCGTCGGGAATCGATCCGGCATCAGAAGAATACCGAACAAAGCAGCTCGAATTATACCAATGGCTGCATGGCAGTCCCTACTCAGTGAAGAATGAAGGCTCTCCCTTTGACGTCGAGCGAGCGATTGCAAAGCCATTCCCCTATTCTACCGAAAGTGCCGAAACCGTCGGCAATCAACTCATCGCAATCGGATATTTGATCAAACATCTGGCGCTCAAACCGCACAGTCGCGTGTTGGAGTTTGGTGCTGGCTGGGGAAATACCACGATTGCGCTGGCTCGTATGGGTCACCAAGTCACCGTCATCGAGATCGAGCCCAACTTCGTCAAGCTCATTAAAAAGCGCGCCAGCCGCGTTGGGGTAAACGTCAACGTCATTCAGGGCGACTTTTTCGATTGCAAGACGCTGAACAGCCAGTTTGACGCCGTCTTATTTTACGAGAGTTTCCATCACTGCGCCCATCATCGGGCCTTGATCCCCTTACTTGATTTGCTGATCGCCCCCGGGGGGACCATTATGTTCGCTGCGGAACCCATCCAGGAGGAATTTCCACTGCCGTGGGGCCTTCGTCTGGACGGCGAATCTGTGTGGGCCATTCGTCGAATGGGCTGGATGGAGTTGGGTTTTAAGGAGTCATATTTTCGACAACTGATGGATGGTAACGGTTGGGTCTTACGCAAGGAAGTCGCTGCCGACACGCCCTGCTGGGGCACCCTCTTCATAGCTAGCCGAAAGACAGGATGAATAGCGTACGGTCGCGCACCGGACACCGAAACTTGGCCGGGCGTGACCCTTTATAGCCTCTGCGAACTACGGCGCCGTTGAAATTTTTGAAACGGGGGAGCGCGAGCCATTCTGGCCTACGCCACCTAGGGATGTTAAAGCCTGAGCATGTGCCGTTGGCATCGGCGCCGGACGCAAGCTCATATTTACTATTTGGCCGATCACATTGGCCACGTGACGGCAAACGAACGTCGCGACGAATCGTAGCGATCATCGGTGCCGGCGCCCAGAAGGCGGACTGGTTCATTGCCATCTCGCGTCGTAACGGTCCAGCCCGAACGGCGGCCGATACCAGAAGCATCGATTCTCACCAAGGTAAGGTCGGCACACTAACAGGACCCTATCTATCACCGGAACCTCCGACGTTTTTCGGATCATTCGAACCACCCGCCGGATCATTTTGACCGGGCGTGATACCTGTAATTCCTGAGTGAAGAAGTTTTCAGAGTCGATCGTAAAATAGGCCGCTGAGAGAAGTCCTGACAACAGGGCGCAGCTGGGACGGAAGCGGGACACGCTTGAATCCGTCAAGTTGTACATGCCAGTCTCCGAGGGCAGGCTCAATGCCACGTCCCCTTCGAAGACGACAATAGTACTCTCATGACAGCAATGGCGAACCTGTGCGAAGGCATAAAAAGGATCAATCAAGTGGTAGTACACGCCCAAGCACAAGACGATGTCGAACTTCGTCTTAAGCTCCGCAAGACTATAGACTGATAAATTGGTATCGATTTCTATTGACGAATTGAGCAACTCCTTTGCGAGCGCTAATCCGCTGTCCCCAGCCCAATTCTGATCTACATCATCGGTCGCCAACACATGCGCGGCCCCGCGCTTCTCGGCATAGAATGACCAGTAACCGTCCCAACAGCCTACATCCAGAACGGTTTTGCCAGCAAAATCGATGCGATCGAGCTTTGAGCGAATGAACGCCCAGAGCCGACGATGAAATTCGGCGTCCGGCGTCTTTGATTTGGCGACCAAGCCGTTGCCGAAGTTGAACTCATGATACCAATTGACGGTATCGATGCGGCTTTGAATGTCTGAACTCACGCAAACCTCCCCGGCCTCTGGACCCCTCGTCGATTGTCTTACCGCCCTAAAGAAGTTCCCTGGTCACGCCAGTGTTTGGCGAGTTCACCCCCCCGAATGATGAGATACCCGATGCCTACTCCGAGCGACCGGGCATCGTCGTTAATGCCGAGTGCTCTTGGACTTCTTATCCGATCGGTGTTGATGCGCAGGACGATCTTTCCGTCACCATCTATACACTTGGCGGGAATGGCTCCCGAAATGATTTGTGACTCGGAGCGGTGGGCCAAGTCAAATTCTAGGTCGCCGATCCGACAATGGTTCGCCTCGAGCCAAATTGATTGCTTCGGCGCCTTGGCCGACTCCAGACCGCGAACCAATAGCGCGAAACCACGGTCACGTGGGGGCCAGACAGTGAATGACAATGCTGCTTGTGCAGCCCCGGTCCACTGGCCCCAGGGTTCGGGTCCAACCCAGCCAACGTCTTCAAACGGCGCGCTATTGCCTCCCTGCTGGAGATTAATTTGGAATTCGTGGGATTGACCAAACGAGATTGGGCAACAGCGGTGACACAGCTTGGCAGTCTTCTTGATGGTTTAAACCGGCAGCCGATGTTTCGCAAGCTCATGGTCCTTCGTGAGGGATCCACTTTTGTGCGCGCCAGATGGTTATACCGCTGCGCGACAACAGAATGATGCCTCCAAGAATCGTCACTGTGCCGAAGCAGAAAATCTGAACCGCAGTCGCCGCGATGATTCCGGTCGCCTGTTGATAACCGAACATTTGAAATACGTGCGCGAACACCAATTGGTAGGTGCCGACATAGCCAGGGGCGGTCGGCACCAACGTGCTGAGCGACGCAAGCCCGAGCAGCGCCAGAGCCTCGGGCGGCGAGAAGCTGACACCGAAGCCGCGCGCGATGCTAGCAAGCGTAAGGGCATCCAGCGCCAACACCCCGATCGAGCAGAGAACGACGGTCGCAGCATTGCCCTGCAGCACCGGCGAGATGCCAATAACCAACCGATCCCACCGGGCCGCAATTTCTTCCATGATGCCGAACTTTCGCAGGTCGATCCGCTGCGCCAACAAAATAAATGCGATTGCTGCGCCAAATAGCACGCTTGCCGCCATTCCGACGGCGAGCATCCATGATGTATCGGTGGCCGCAACACGCGTGAAGAAGACCCAGACGACACCAATCCACAGCGCACAAACAAGAAGGACACCGTCAAAGGTGCGCTCGACCACGATCGTGCCCAAGGAGGTGAAACGGCTCATATTAAACACACGGCGGGCATAATCCGCGCGAAAAAGTTCGCCAACCCGCCCGGGCAGCAGGAAGTTGGCAGCAAATCCCGTCACCAGGGCCTCGGCGGCGTGGCGCCACTTCACGCTGTCTGTAGCCCGGAGAAGCACACCCCAACGTAGGCATCGTATGCCGATAGATACCAGATAGACCGCGACGCCAGCGATCAACCAGTTACCATCCAGTTGCCGTAACGTCGCCGCGACCTCGGCGGGGTGCAGGCTCCTCGTAGCAAGCCAGAGAAACACGCCGCCGAGACCAATACCGGCACCGCCGAGGATCGCACGCTTCAGCGTTTGCCTGCCACGGTGATTGTCCGGGTTGAGATGAGCGGTGGCCACCGCCGGTCACCCAAAATAAAACGCCAACGTACTACAGCGCTGTGCAACCATGCCGTCCGCCCTCCTCTTGATCCGCTGCGCGGCCTCGAACCTATGCCTCGATGCGGGCAAATGTCGCTCGGGACTTCCGCGCTACCAGAATTACGTTCTTGCCGATCGGCGGTGGGACAACTCTCTCTACGGCTCGCGAAACCGGGACGACGAATTTATCGTGAATCTCAATCAGTCGCCGATTGAATGTACTGGCGCCCATGAGCTTGTTAAGGAAGAGCCAGGGGAAGATGCCGGCGAAGTCGAAATATCGGCAAACTTCTGCCTCACCGCCCACCCCGTTGACCTTTGCCACCAGCTCATGGCGGCGATAGCGGCGGAAATGTCCGAACATCACGTCGAGTCTACTCATAAGTCCCTGCAAGGCCGGCACAAAAATCAGCAGATGTCCGGTTGGCCGAAGCATACCCAACAAGAGGGCGAGAGCTTGGCGATCGTCCTCGATGTGCTCCAGCACATTGACCATCACCACCGTGTCGACTGCTGCGTCACCCATTGTGGCGACATGTTGCTGCAGGCTCTGATGGATCACCTCGACTTTGGGATCGCCGCGAAACTTGGTCCGCAGAACTGCGGCCAGCTTTGCCGAAGGCTCGACCAGGGTGAGTTTATCTGCCAGCGAGCCCAGCCGCTGCGAGATCGTGCCTGTTCCCGCCCCATATTCAACGACATGGCCTCGGACAAATGGAGCGAATGTCTCCATGATCCAACCATAATAGTTGGGCATGGTGGCGAGGATTTCGAGTTCGAACTCGTCACTCACCCGCGGTCCCCGACTACCTTAAGCGGAATTTGAACACATACCAAAGCGCTTTCAGCCCGTCCTTCCAGTTGATCTTCTTGCCCTCGGCATAGGTGCGGCCGTAATAACTGATCCCGACCTCATAAATGCGTAGCGTGCGCTGACGGGCAACTTCGGCGCTGATTTCCACTTCGACGCCGAAATCGTTCGCTGTCAGGCGCAGCGACCGAGCGACCTCGCGCGTCATCATCTTATAACACGTCTCGATATCGGTCAGCGTCTGGTTGAAGACGACATTGAAAAGAAACGAGATCAGCCGGTTGGCGAGATAGTGATGGAAATACAGCGAACGATGCGGCCGCCCATAGAAGCGGGATCCAAACACCACATCGGCGACTTTACGCACGGCTATAAGATCATACATCTGCTGCCAGTCACTAGGATCATATTCGAGATCAGCGTCCTGGATCACGACGATGTCCCCTTCGATGGCGGCGAATCCGGTCTGCAGCCCGCCTCCTTTTCCTGTATTTCGTTCATGAAAAATGGGGCGGATGGTGACGTTCGATAGTCCTGATCCTTGAGCGAGAGTGAGCTGACCGTTGTTATCCAGATCGACCGACGATCCGCTTCGTGCTCCGTCCGGGAAATTGGCCTTCAGCCATTCGCGCGTGCCGTCGGTTGAACAATCGTCGACGACGACAATCTCTTTGCTGACAGTAGGTAACGCGCGAGCGACGACACCGAGAATTGTGCCCAGCGTGCGCCGTTCGTTGTAGACGGGAATGACGATAGACAGCCGCATGACCGACTTGTCTAGACGATCGACTTAAGGCAGTCGATAGTGCGCTTGAAAGACGTCCCGCCATTTGACCTCTGGCATCTAGCCAAGTTTCTTCCCTGCCAATGAATCGGCGCGCGTCTGCGTGACGTCGCCGTAAACCGTGATTGGTTCGGCGGCTACGTGAACGGGGTGTTGATTGACGGCGCGGCACGACGCGTCGATTCCTCCGGACTCCGCTTCCAATTGTCATGTCGAGTCTCTACGGTCGCTTTCCGTCGATGTGGGTGTGGGAGGCTTGTTGCAGTGGGTGGCTATCCTTTGATCGTCGTTGCGCTGTGCGGTCCTGGTTATCGCCTGCACCGGCCCGGCCGGGGGATCACCGGCAATGATACTGGCGGCATTATTCCTTACTCTCCCGCCGTCGATGGCAGTTAGCGCGAGATGGCCGCCGGCTACTGCGCGCACTGGGGCCGCCTTTCCCGGGTGATCAGCGCTTTCAGCTCCAAAACGCGCGTTTACACTTTCGAATTGTTGCCGCGGCGAGCGGGAAGTGCGTCCCAAATTCAGCCGTCTCGGCTTATCGCCAGCAGCTGGCAAATGCGTCAGCAAAGCCGTACCTGCGGCAACATAGCCTGCGCAAAGGGAGGGACAATGCTGAATGCTGTTTCAGGCACTCACTTGAAAATCGTTGTGTACCTCCGGCGAATCACTTAGACGGCAAATGGCGCAGACTGGCCGGCGGTCGCATTTCCGTGTGAACCGCGTGGGGCGGGCGAGATCGATGTCCGCCCCTCAGAATTGCCGCTTCAACGAAGGGAATGACGATGTCTAGCTTCGCCACCATTCAAACCGAAGTCGAAGCCCTTTATATTGGTTATTTTATGCGCGCCGGCGACCCGGGCGGCACGCAATACTGGATTAACCAGATCCAGAACGGCACGTTGAACCTCGCACAAGCGGCGGCATCGTTCTCGGTTCAGCTCGAAACCTTAGGGGATTACCCCTTTCTCGCAACAGGCAACCTCGGCGCCCCCGTCACCGAACTTGGCGTGTCTACCTACACTAACGTTTATAACTTCATCAACCAAGTCTATGAGGACCTGTTCAACCGTACCGTCGACGCGGGGGGCTTGGCTTATTGGAGCGCCCAGTTGGTGGCGAATATCGGTAAACCGCAGGCCTTCGGCGACTTCATTATTAACGTGATCTCGGGCGCGGCCACGGGCGGCGCCGACGACCTTACCCTTCAGGCCAAGGTCGCGGTTGCGGCATTTATCACCAACAGCACTGAGTCGGACGGGTTGACCTGGAGCACGGCGCTGCAGACCGAGTCAGAAAACCTCATCGCTGCGACGACGAATGCATCGGGCAGCGCGGCGACTGAGGAGGCAGCTTGGACTAACTATATCTCTAGTAACTTTCCGTCGACCTTCACGCTCACTACGGGTGTGGATGCCCCTGGGACCGGTGCCTTTGTCACTCCCATCTCCGGCAACAACAACCTTGTGTACGGTACGTTCAATGGTCCCGGTTCCACTTACACCACCGGCGACGACATCGTTGCCCCGGTCGGAAGCACCGGCAACACGCTGACACTGACAGACTTGGGCACGGGTGGCGTTGGTAATTTGAACTCCGTTAATGCCACCGTCTCGAACATGTCGATCCTGAATGTTAATTCCGCCGAGGGAATTATTGCCAACACAGCTACCGGCAGTGCAGGCTTTAGCGGTCTGACGACGCTGAACGTCACCGACGCGACCTACGGCGCGGCTGCGCTCGCTACGACCATTACGGCGGCCGCCAGCACGCTGGTGGTTGAAACCGCTACGGCAACTCTCGCCGGCGCCGCGACGACAGGTACGATTACCGTGACCGGCGGCTCGGTCGATACGATTTCCGATACCGTCACAAACACAGCGCTCAATACGACTGTTAGCGAAGGTGCCATTACCGTCACTGGCCTGGCGGGCACCACTTCGGTGAGCGTCACCCAATCGGCTACGGTTGCAGCGTCCGCTACAGTAGCAGGTATTACCGCTGGGTCGGTCACCATTGCCGATGCGAATGCCGGTAGCTTGACCAAGGCGGCGACGATTTCTTCGGTGACGTTAGACAACTACGGCAACTCGACCATCTCGTCGAATGCGCTGGCGACGCTGACTCTTTCCGGTACAGGCGGAACGTTGGGGCTGACTGAGGGTTTGACGACGCCAACCAACACAACCCTCGCCGTCGACGTGAACGGTTTGACCGGCGGTTTGGTGACCGACAATAGCGCCCAGTTCACAACGCTTGACTTTACGACGGGTACGTCTGCGTCAACCCTCACCTTCAGCGATTCGGCTGCTACGGCGTTGTCCGTTGCCGGCTCAAGCGTGGTGGACCTCTCAGGCAGTAGCTTGGGCAACGTCACCACAATCGCCGTCAGTGGAGCAGGTGGTCTGACAGACTCAGACTACGCCATTTCGGCTAAACTGACCACGGTGAGCGACTCCAGCAGCGGCCCTGTAACCCTCTCCCTGAATGATACAGTGGCCTCGTTCTCTGGCGGTACTGCTACAGGTACAGAGATCATCACCATCACGGCTGACGCGACCAAGGCGATTACGGGCGATGGCGTCAGCACGAGTGAAATCGTATTCAATGCGGCGGCCACAACCTTCACGTCCGCTAATACTGGCGCGAATGTGACTGGTTTCGACGTCTTGGGTGTTGGCGCCGCCAGCACCGGCGGCATTTTCAACATGGGCGCGAGCCCGTTCCAAGGGTACACCGCGATCGATGATCAGGGGGCAAATGGGGCGGTTAGCTTCACCGATGTCACGAGCGGTACGCCGTTGGCGATCGACGCCCCCAACAGCGGCAACGTCACCTATCAGCTGGCGACGGCGGGCACGTCGAGCACAGCCGTTGGCGTCACGCTCGGTCTGAGCGCGACCGAGGCCGCCATCCTTGGCTTGCCGGAGACGGCAGGTGGTTTCTCGGTTGTCGGTACTAATGCATCGGCGGCTTCTGCAGAGCTTACGTTGTGGGACAGCGGCTTCGTCGGTCTTCCCAACGTGAACTTCATCGTCAACAACTCGACGGCGGGTCAGCAAGACAACATCAACTACTTGAATGACCTAAACCTGAGCGCGCTGACCGTTACGGGTACGGGCGACCTAGAAATCGGCAACGGAACCGTTAACTCGGCGTATGTCGATACGGTGGCGTCGCTGAGCATCGCCGACAACAGCACCAGCACGGCGGGGCTAGAATTCTACACCGGTATCACCGACAACACCCTGACGTCGTTGACGCTGGCGGGCAGCAACATCGCGCCGATGACGTTAAACACATTGACCGACAACACTCCAACGTCGCTGACGATTCACGACACCTATGCGGGTGCTATCACCATCACCACCTTCACCCCTGCGGCCTTGACCTCGCTGACGGTCACCGACAGCGGGGGTAATTTCACCATCGCGCCGACTGGGTACACCTTCGGCGATGCGGCTTTGGTTACAGAAAGTTTCACCAATACCGGCACAGGCTTAATTTCGGTCAGCTTCGGTAATGCTGCCGACACCGCGGTCCACTCGCTGACTCTCGTAGGCAGCGTAAACGACTATCATGGCCCCGGTACAGGTCAGGATACTTATACCGGCGGCATCACGGTTGCAGGCGGCGGCGCAAGCCCTGACAATGCGGTAGTGGTTTTCGAGACCACCGCCACTGGTGGCGCTACTACGGATAAGATTGACAACATCACCCTCGGTAACGGGAACGACACTGTCCTCGATGACGGCGTTGGCACCGTCAACATCACCCTCGGCACCGGCTCTGATACCGTCATTGTAGGGGAAGCTGCTGCGGGGTCGGGCACCAACACCGTAATCTTCGGCGCACATGCATCTACTGTCGCCGATGCGATCACAATCGGTGCGACGGGCACGAGCCTCACGGCGTTCACCACGATCACTGGCCTGAACGCGAGCGGCGCCGACACGATCCAATTCTTCGGTGATGCCGCGGCGACCGGTGCGGTCATCAACGAGAACGCCAACATTGGGGCATACTTGCTTGCCACTCACCAAACTGCGACGCTTGCGACCGATATTGCAGGCGTTCTCCTCGCCGCAGGCGGTGACCTGGCTCAGCATGCCATCGGCGAGTTCACCTTCACCCCCCTCGGCGGCCAGCCCATTAACTACCTGATCGAGCAAGCCAACGCTACGGGTACTGCTCTGGCGGCCGGCGATACCCTGGTCGGCTTGGTCGGCACGGCGCTGCTGACATCGGCCTCGACTGCCAGCGGCGCCGGCGTCCTACACTTGCTTGGCTAAGAGGTCCGGCCGAAGCAACGGCCTTTAGACGAAGACCAACGAACCCGTCGGGAAACCGGCGGGGTTTTGGTTTCCGGCGGCAAGGGAAAACGTCAGCGAGCTTCAGCTCTGCATCCGAGCTTCGGCGAGAGCAATGCGCATGACGCAAGTCGGCATCGACGCCATCGCCAATCTGGCCATTTACAATAGCGTCTTGCATATTGAACGTACGGCTGTTGGCGCAGGCGCGAGGTATTCGCCATGACCGACTGGACCGCCGGCTACGTGGCCGACATCGGCTACACCTTCGGTTATTACACGGAACTCAATCCGCTACGGCTTCAGCTCGCCTTCCTGAACGCCGGGCTGGTCGCGTCCGCTACGGGCGCCGGGAGCGCAGCCGAAGAGCCATGGAAGCTTCCGTGGCGGCACTGACCGAAGCCGGCATCATTCAACCTTGGCCGATCACGATCAAGACCGAGCAGGGTGAACAGCCGTTCGGCGGCTTGCACCGCATCGACGAGGCTGCACTGAATGCGTTGCCGGATGAGGCTTTTGCGAAACTGCGCAAAGGATCTTCCTTACCGATTGCCGATGCGCAGTTGCTGACGCGTGAGCGGTGGTTCAGCACCCTTGGGTTCTGGCTTGATTTTCGGGAAGGGATGTGAAGCGCGAGAGCGGTTCAGGCGGCGCGCTGCTGTTGCTGGCGTGCGGCGGCGCAGGTCCAAGGAAGGAGTTCGTCGAGGCGATTGTTGGGCCAGAGATTGACCAGGCGGGTGAGGATATCAGCGAGCCAAGCTTGGGGA
>Ga0208937_1000734_pt1 | contig 19962 bp, 16 predicted proteins | sample June2015DPH_11_5_FD_184705 | JGI IMG/M metagenome (GOLD analysis project Ga0208937, IMG submission 184705) | Peatland microbial communities from SPRUCE experiment site at the Marcell Experimental Forest, Minnesota, USA - June2015DPH_11_40... | ecosystem: Environmental > Terrestrial > Soil >...
CCTGCGTGTGGGCTAGAATTGGCGCGGTCGTCTACGGCGTCTCCCAAGAAGACATTGCCGCTTATGGCCGCAAGCGCGGTACGGAAGACTACAAGTGGCGAGCTTGCCTCATCCCCTGCCGGCTCGTTTTCGAGAAGGGCAATCACCGCATCCCCGTCACCGGCGGTTTTCTCCGACAAGAATGCCAAAAACTGTTCATTTACAGGGCTGCATAGTAAGGAAGCGGAAAAAACGCTGGAGCCGATGGAGTAGAGGTGGACGTTTCGAATTTTTGTGACGGAAAAGCTGATGGGGGTGGACGGTTTCTGTTCTGATGCGGGAATGGAACAGGAAATTGCCTTTGGGGTTTCGTACATGCTCACAGTGGGGGGGCGTCCTACGTTGCCGGAATCGTTGTAGTGGCTTAGCACACCAAATGGAGCATCATGGGCCTCGACACAAAGACTGTGGCTGAATTGCAAGAGATAGCCGCCAACCTACGTGAGTACATATGGCGCAATCCAAGCCATTTGTCATTTTACAAGGAAGAGTTGAAGGACGCGGAACAATGGATTGGGGAACGGCAGCACAAATCTGCGCCCTGATGCCAATCAATGAAAGCAGGTCCTGCCTTTGGGCGGGCGAAAAAAGGCCCGGGGGACTGCCGGGGGCCTTGCTTATTGCCTTGGTTGAGATTAGGCCGCGGCGGCCTTTACGCTCGTACCCGTGATCTCCGCTTCGGCGCGGAGCCAGTCTTCTATGTCGCGGCCGTCTTCCCGGCCGCGCTCGTCATAGATCTCATACGCGCGGCGGCGGATTTCTTCTTCGAGGTTTGGGTGCGATTCAGTAGCTATGTTTGCGGTTGGCTTTTGGGTCCGATCTTTTGGCATGGAGAACTCCTTTCTGACGTTCCGCGGGCGAGGCAGAGAAGACTCGCCTGGAGGACGATAGACCTTAACTTTGGGGACTCTTATAAAGCGAAAGCTACACCTGCTTCAGAGCAGGGTCAATTGCTCAAAATTGGTGCAGTTTGCTGACGGGGAAAATGACCTCGCATTGCACGAAGGCGGGCTGGCGTACACTCTGCGTATGGCAGTTTCAGTAGAGATGCATAACACCGGTGGTCCTGAGCTGCAGCGGGATGTGGTCGCGATCATCGAGCACGTGCTTTCGGATCGGCCTGGGGACTGGCGGGTTTTGATTGTCGGGTCACAGGCGAATGACCGGTGGGAGATGAAGATTTTCGGTCCCAAGGCATTCGAACGTTCTTATACTCTGGAAGGAGCTGCCGGGGAGCATGATCCGCAAAGGATAGCGACACTTGTTGCGAGGATCGTGCCGGGGAGGAAGCCTTGATCGAAAATTCGATTGCTGGTGGTTGTATTGGTGTGCGAGGCTGACGCTTGAGCGCTGGCAGCAGGAGTGTCGGCGGGTGGAGGAGTGCTTCTTGGCGACGTGGTAGACGCCGGGGTGCTGCAACTGCTCGGCATAGTTGCCCCGGAAATGGCTGGCGGGGATGCCTTCCGCTGTCATCAGGTCGCGGGTGAGATAGAACAGGAACGCCGGATGACTTCCGATCACGATCTCATGCGAGAGCACGGAAGCAGCTGCCACCTGGGCAATCTGCTGCCAGGCCTCGAGCGATCTAGGAGTCGAATAAAAGCGTCGCGACGCGATGCCGAACCAATTCCAGCGAAAAGAGACTAGCTCGGATTCTGTTGTTGCTTGTTCAGTTCGGCAAGGAAGGCGTGCCCGAGACGGTAATCCCCCAGATCAGTCAGGAGACCCTCGCCGAGATGATAGGCACAACCCGGTCGCGGGTCAGTTTTTTCATGAACAGGTTCAGAAAGTTGGGTTTCGTTGACTATGGCGAGAGCGGGCTGCAAGTTCATAGTTCACTTCTAAATATCGTTCTCCACGACTAGCTTCCGCGCCACAATCCCAAAAACAAAGCTCCAAGACAGCGATGAGCAAATCAGGCCTCTGCTGGACCTAATCCGGAGAGCGGCGCTATTTTCGTCGCGATCAGCACCTCCAACAAAGTGGCCGTGTTACGAACGCTTCCCGCGATGGAGATGAGTGCTTCTGAGACGAGGGGCTGTTGCCCCGACAGCGAGTCAAGGCGGTCACTCACGCCGTAGAGTAGTTGAACTTCTTGCAGGATTGCAGTCGAAGGCATTTGGCTACCCGACTTTCCTAAGAGCCTAAGGAGAGGAGAACTACAGGTGGACTGACTTAGTTCAGAGAACCTGAAAGAGGAGTAAGGTAGGAACCAGCTCAATTACATTATATCACGTGCGCAGCTCGGAATGTTGTAGCCCCCCTGGGCCGCCTGAAAGTGATCCCCTGTACCGTGCCAGCCTTACTGCGGCATACGCCGCCGATCATCAACCGAGAACTGAGACTCCGGAAACACGACCGTTCGGGCTTTGAGCCAATCTATTCCTGCACAATCACTTCGGGGCTGCGCAGCGAATAGGCGGCACCAACCGAGCCATGATTGTGCTTTTGGTGCAGACGGAACTCTGGAGAATGCAGGTGAGTGAAGGAAACCAGTGGTGGTCAAAAAGGGGTGGCGCCGGGGAGGTCGCAAATGCTTCATTCGTTTAGACCGAAATCGCGTTGCAGTGCTAGTCATTAACGTATAAACCTACATCGGCGGCAGTGAAGAACTCTGCCTCACTCCCCGATTGTCCCGTCTTGCTGAGATCGGCGACATAGACGAGGTTCATAGGCGCAGCGGCGACAAAGGCTTGCGTTCCGGTGGCGGCGCGCACATCTTGCGTCAGGATCGGCTCGCCGGCGCGGCTTCGGCGTTCATGCGCCGCGGATCATACGCCGCCATCCATGAGCCCCGACTCGTGGGCCGGGCTAAGCCGCCTTGCGGAAGGATTCGACGGCTTCCGCCTCTGAGTTGTATACATCGAAGACCGTGAGCAACTTGGTGATCTGCAGCAAATCGCTCACGTGCTTGGTCAAGCTCGTCAATTTGATCGTGCCGCCCGCGTTTTGCGCGCTTGTGCGCAACGCCACGAGCGTGCCCAGACCGCCGGAATCGATGTAATTCACCTCGCCCAGATTGAGCACGACTCGATTGTTGTTCGATAAAGCTTTCTTCACGGTATCCCGCAACAGCGAAGACTCCTCGCCAAACACAATCCGGCCACTGCAATCCACCACGAAAATTCCATCCTTCGTTCGCGTTGCCAGCTTCAGTTTCATAAGAATACTCCTTTGCGGCCTGCACCAAATTCCGCTGGAACCAGACCGCTCCCGCACACAACGGTGACGCCCCAGCCTATCGCTTGCCGTGCGGTTTTAGCAAGCTTCCGGGTTCTTGGTAGTAGGTCGGTTTCTCGTGAACGGGTCACCCGGCCCAGTTGCTCCCCGCTGCCTAGGCAGTGGCTTCCGAGTGGCCCGTGAGAACGAAGCCGCTCTGCGGCGGACGCTACCGCGTGGCTGAGTGCGAGAGTGGTTGGCGGTGGATGAGATAAGTTGTGGGTCACAGGAGGTCCCCGTAACCCATCTACGCAAAATGATGCTGGAGGAACTCCAGCGTCGCAATTACTCTGAAGATACCGCACGGTTCTACATCCACACCGTCGAAGATTTCTCTCGACGATTCAACTGCAGGCCTGATCGCCTGTCTAAGGGGCGTGGACTTAGGATAATGTACACTTGCAGCATTCTCGTGGCCAAAAAGGAGATTTCTGCTAAATTAACAGGCCCCCGCCCTGTAGCCAGGCTTACGCGGAAAATGCGAAGCTGGATGATCCGGCTATGATCTGCATGCGTCGCGAAACTCCGCCAGGCGGGCGGCCCTCTGGAGCTGTGAATGAAACTCACCCTTGGATTTCGAAAGTTCGCCGTGACGTGTGTTGGAGCTTGTGTTCTGGCGGTTGCGATGACCGCCTATGCGCAGGATGCGCCCGCGCAAGAGGCGCACGGCATCGCTGTCGCCAATATGGATCGCTCGGTCAAGCCGGGCGACGATTTCTACGAATATGCCAACAGTGAGTGGATCAAGCGCACCGAAATTCCGCCGGATCGCGCCGGGGTGGGCGTCTTTACCAAGCTGTCCGACCTGAGCAACAAGCACACTGCCGCGCTGATTGAAGAGATTGCCAAATCCAACCCGCCCGCAGGCTCGGGTGCGCGCAAGGTCGCTGACCTCTACAACTCCTACATGGACGAGGCCACCATCGAGACAAAAGACCTCGCGCCCCTCCGCCCGCACCTCGACGCTATCGCTGCCATTCGTGATAAGCGCGAGTTGGCCCACGCACTGGGTGAGACCCTGCGCGCGGACGTTGACGCCCTCAATAACACCAACTTTCATACCGCGAATCTTGTTGGATTGTGGGTCGCTCCCGGCTTCAATGATTCGGAGCACTATACGGCCTACCTGCTCCAAGGTGGACTACAACTGCCGGATCGCGAATACTACCTCGCCGACAACGAGCACATGCACAACATTCGTACCCAGTATCAGGTGCATATCTCAGCCATCCTCAGACTCGCCGGATTCTCTGACACAGACGCCCGTGCCACCCGCATTGTTGAACTCGAGCACGCCATTGCACAAACCCATCGCAGCCTGGCGGACAACCAGGACATTCACAAGGCCAACAACACGTGGACCCAGGCTGACTTTGCGACCAAAGCGCCCGGACTGGACTGGACCGAGTACTTTCACGGGGCGGGGATCAGCCAGCAAGCCCGCTTCATTGTCTGGCAGCCCGAGGCCTTTACCGGCGAGTCCGCTTTGGTGGCCTCCACTCCTCTCGACACGTGGAAGGACTGGCTGGCGTTCCATCTGATCGAGGCCTATGCGGGAGTGCTTCCAAAAGCGCTGGCGGATGAACGCTTTGCATTTTTCGGCAAGACACTTTCCGGCACGCCGCAACAGCGTCCCCGCTGGCAGCGCGGAGTGTTTATGGTGAACGGCCTGCTCGGCGATGCCGTCGGCCAAATCTACGCGCAGCGCTATTTCTCGCCCGAGGCCAAGGCACAGGCGCAGGCTATGGTTGCGAACCTCATCGCTGCTTATCGCAAGCGCATTGAAGCTCTCTCATGGATGGATCCTGCGACCAAGGCCGAAGCTGAAGCCAAGCTCTCTACCCTTTATGTCGGTATCGGCTATCCGGAAACCTGGCACGATTACTCGTCCTACGAAGTAAAGGCGGACGATATTTTTGGCAACATTTGGCGGGGCAGCCTGTCCGAATATCGCCGTGAGGTCGCGCGCCTCGGCAAACCGGTTGACCGCAAGGAATGGTCTATGACGCCGCAGACGGTGAATGCGGTGAATCTGCCTCTGCAAAATGCGCTCAACTTTCCCGCCGCTATTCTGCAACCGCCGTTCTTTGATCCTCTGGCCCCGGCTGCGGCCAACTATGGCGCCATTGGCTCGGTGATCGGTCACGAAATCAGCCACACCTTTGATACGGAAGGCAGTGCCTTCGACTCGAAGGGCCGTGTGCGCAATTGGTGGACTCCCGCCGATCTGGCGCATTTCGAGGCCGCCACCGCAAAACTCGCTGCGCAGTACGACACCTATAAGCCCTTTCCCGATCTCTCGGTAAACGGCAAGCAGACGCTCGCGGAGAACATCGCCGACGTGGCCGGCATTTCTGCTGCCTATGATGGTTATCAAGCCTCGCTCGCGGGTAAGCCTGCCCCCACGCAGGATGGCTTTTCCGGCGACCAGCAGTTCTTCATCGCCTTTGCCCAGAACTGGGGATCGAAGACCCGGGAAGCTGCGCTCCGTCAGCAGGTGATGACGAATCCGCATGCACCCGCGCAGTACCGCGCCGACACCGTACGCAATATCGATGCCTGGTACGCAGCTTTTAATGTTCAACCAGGCGAGAAACTTTATCTCGCGCCGCCCGAGCGGGTGCGCCTCTGGTAGAGGATGACAAAACCGGCACGATCTCAGAGGTGAGTGCGTCAGTTGCGTCCCAGAAAAGCCATTTTACGATTCGGGATGGACTGTCGGCAAACGAGAATTCGCTCCTTCCTGGTTACCCGTCAGAACGAAGCCGCTCGCGCGGCGGACGCTACCGCGTGGATAGACACAAGCGTCGGAACTGCCCTCTTGAAGAACGGATGGCGCCGGAGGCAGGATGACGCAGATGGTTGCGAGAAGTACTACTTTGGATGAGCATCAATAACTACCTTTTGGCCAAAGTCCCGGGCTGGCAAGGCTTTTCAGACCCAAATCGATTCAATTTCCATAGATCGCGTCCGCCGCACCCGCGAGCGGCTTCCTTCTAACGGCTTTATCGAATGCGCGCCTCGATGCTGCGTTCACTTCCACCTTCTCGTGAGCGCGCCTCCGATAAAGCACTAACGTCAGTCGGGCACGATCGGCGGGAGCATCTTTCATCGGTTGCAGCGAGGTTGCTTCGAAGGGTCGATGATTTCGTAAAAAAGCTAATGCATGGCGGGAGTGTACAACACCGTCGCGTTAGCACATCTCTCCACCTCGCGTTGCGTGAGGCACTTTCGTTTTTTCCACACGCTGCGGCAATCGGTGAGGTTTCCCTGTCGTTTGCCTGATTCTGCCCGCCTGACGCTCGCGATGCTCGCGGGCTCGTCTCTCTTGACTCGCTGCAGCTAGACCTTTATTTGCTTCCTGCCGCGCTCTGCTGTCCAAGCCACGAGGCTAACGGCTCTGCCTGCTGCGATTTCAGATCGACGCAGTTGTTGATGCTTTCGATCGACTGTTTGTAAGTGCGTGCCGCGGCTTCGACCTTGTGAGCGGCAAAGAAAGTCGTTACCTGATCACGCATGTTCGCGTCGCAAAACCTGCCAGTCGCATCCATAACCTCCGTACTTGCAAAAGGCCCGCCCACCTTCTGCAACGCGTCCCAGTGCGACTGGATGAAGTCCCAAGCCAGCTTTTCACCCGCCGGATTGCCCATCACGTTCGTGATCAAGAACGGCCCGTCCTGGGAACGCACGTCAGGAGAGATTGCGTAATCGAGCGTCCGTTGCAGCAATTTCTGGTCGCTGAACTGTGGCAGTGCGAACAAATACACGTAGTATTCCTCCGGCGATTTCGGGTTCTTCAACGCACTCATCAACCGGTCGTAGAACGCTTGGTCGCCGTTCAACGCCGCCAGCCTGAACGCGCCCCCGGCCAGTTCCCAATCGGCCGACGCGGGATCATCGAAAGCTTGGTTTGCGATCTTGCGCGCCTGCGCCAACGCCTCGGGATCGCGGGCATCGTATCCGAGCGCGTCGAGCAACACTGAGCGGAGCGACTTCTGTTCATCGCTTTCGCCCGGTTTTGGCTCCCATCCAACGTCTTTGACAATCCGATTCAGGTACTGGCGCAACCAGGCACGGTAAGTGTCCCGGTCGTTGTCATTGACCAAATACAAGCCGATGTAGTGCAGCCGTCCCAATACATCTTCCAATACCGCACGATTGCGATCGAACTGCACTCCCTGCGCGAAGGCGAGAAAGTCGCCGATTGGTTCGTGCCCGACGCGCACCGATGCCCAGATATCGGACTGCAATGCGATCCGCTCCGCCGGAGAGAGCTTGATTTCAGCATCGGCTGCCAAAGCCCTCACCGCATCGGACTGGTATCCGACGCGATAGTAGCCAGTCGCGCCTGCATTTCCCAGTGCCCAGGACGAGCATCCGGGAAGCGTGTAGGCTTCTTCCTTCTTGGAAAGGAGTTCGCACTTCTGCACTCCCTTGCCGCTGGCCGATCCCATCAGGCACACGGGGATCTGCCAAAGCTCATCATTCGGGGCCTCAAGCCTCGTCCGGTCGTAGTAGTAACGCTGCTGCGCAAGCGTGACGCTGGTGGAAGTTCCCGAGCACTGCGATTTGACGTTGATGATGGGCACACCCGCTTGTGTGACGAACGTAGACATGATTTGGTCGGTGGGCTTCCCGGAAGTTTTCGCTTGCGCATCCCAGAAGTCAGCCGCTGTTGCATTGGCGTACTGATGCTGCTTCAGGTATGCATTCACACCGGCGCGGAAGGTGTCTTCTCCCAGATAAGCTTCCAACATGCGCAGCACAGCAGCGGCCTTACTGTAAGCAATTGGGTCGAATAGCTCCAGAATCTGCGCTGGCGTTTCGGCGGCCTGATGAATGGGACGCGTGTTCGCCAGCGAATCCACCTCCAGAACTCCGCCGGTCTGGCTCACGTCGTCGAGATCAAGATGCCACTCCGGCTTCCAAGCTTCAATGGGCTTGCTCGACATCCATGTAGCGAAGCCCTCGTTGAGCCACACATCGTCCCACCACTTCATGGTGACCAGGTCGCCGAACCACTGGTGAGCCATTTCGTGGGCGATCGTGGAAGCGATAGTTTTCTTAAGCCCAACGGAGCCATGCTGATCGTCGATCAGGAGAAAAACCTCGCGGAAGGTGATGCACCCGGTATTTTCCATTGCGCCAGCGGAGAAGTCGGGCAGGGCGATCAAATCCAGCTTCCCATATGGGTACTTGATACCGAAATACTTGTCGTAATAGCTGAGGATGTGCTCGGCGGACTCCAGCGCGAACTTGCCCATCTCTTTCTTTCCCGGAGTGGTATAGACGCGAATGGGAATGTCGTCGGCAGAGCCCTCGACGTATTCGAAGTTGCCCACAACCAGTGCCGCTAGATACGACGACATCTTCGCCGTCGTGGCAAATCGCACGGTGTGTTTGTTTCCGTTAGGGGTATCGGAAATCACTCTGTTGTTGGAAATCGCCACGATGCCTTTGTCCGTGATCGCGGTGATATCGAACGTGGCCTTGTAGTCGGGTTCGTCAAAGGACGGATAAGCACGACGAGCGTCCGTGGCCGCAAACTGCGTGGCGGCGTACTTCCGCCCCTGATCGTCCTTACCTAGGTAGAAACCGCGCATTTCGTCATTGAGGATGCCTGTATAGGTAATATGGATTGTCGCCGGGCCAGCCGCTAGCGGCTTCTCGACGACCAGCACGATCATCTCTTTTTCTTTCTCAGGCGAGACCTTGGCTTTCTGCGTGGTGCCGCCGGTAGTGATGGTGACGTCATGGAAATCGATATCGACCGCGTTTAGCGTGATTTCTGACCTTGGCTTGAGCACGCGGATGGAAATCGTCTCATCGCCCTCGAATGTGGCCTTGTCGAGGTCGGGCGTAAAGGTGAGTCTGTAGTTCTCCGGGCGGGCCACTTCCGGCAAGCGTTGTGCGGACGCCAAAGATAGAGCCACCGCTGCAAAGGTGAACAAAACAAGAATTCGCTTCATAGATTTAACTCGGGGAAGTTCTCCCGGTTCTTCAACGTGGGAGCGAATCGAGCGCCTCCTCGACTACCTTGACGAAATGTTCACGCTTCATCCTTCACCCACTGAAATAAATAAGGGCACGCTCACTCCGAGTAGCCGTCGTCGGTGGTGTCGTCGTCATCGTCATCTTCTTCTTTGCCGTCGTCTTCCTCTTCGTCTTCTTCCTCGTCTGGCTCTTGTCGAAGGAGGACATCGGCAGCTACCGACCGATCAGGAGGGTCTGAGTCGGGCCATTCTGGACATATCCTGCTCATGCCCAATGGTACGCCTCGTACCCCTTGCCAAACGCAGGCATTCCCACTGCCCCAGCCGGAGGAACTGTTCGAGCGGGCGCGCGGGCCGAAGGAAGGCTAATCAAGCCGTATCATCGAACCAGTGACATTATTTATCTCAATGCTGCGACACTTGGGAGGGGTGGGGGTGTTCATTCTTGCCGCTCTCGATAGCTCGGTGGTTCGAAAGGGTGTCTGCGGCGACTTCATTTTATGCGGCCTTTCGTCCCCTGTTTCGGCAAGTCGGTCGCTGGTGCACAGGTATACCTTCTGGCCACTCGTCTTACCGGAGATCGCGCATCAACACAACATCCCCATTGACCGTAAGTGTCAGAGGAAGCACGTGGTTGACAGGCTGAGTCCTCAGACAGCAGGACTTCGCCACTTCACTAGCTTTTGTTCCACAAGGATCCCTTTCCTTTAAGCTGGAAACGCTGGTCCACAAAATCACTGCACAGTCAAATCCCGCCAGTAGGCGTCGCCTGCTTCGTGTTGTGGAACTAGAACGCGCTGGTAGAGTCGCAGAACCACCTTCAGGTTCTTGTAGTCAGATAGATCAATACTGATATCTTCCCAATGGCGCGAATCGGATTGGCGCGACTCATACAGTCCGTCAATGAGCTTGTCGAACACCTTTTTGTCATTGACATAGACCTGCAGTTGCCACACACGTCCCACGTCAACACCCGCTTTGAACTCCAAAGACGGAGCTGACCCTAGGTTCACGGTCCGTCTCAGGACTGTTCCGCGTACTTCATCCCGAGGATAGGTGGCGAGCACATGGCCGTCGAGGTAGGTGATACCCCGGATTCCCGGCATGCCGCCACCCGCGCCCCCGAACCCGGCTCGTTCCATCGTCCAGTCCGGGTTCCAGTACTTCATGAGGTCGGCCAGTTGGAACAGCTCTGCGGGTTGGGTGGCAGGATCCTGAACGGGAATTCGAATAGAGTTTCCTTCGTCAATCGCGCCGTGAGACACGAGGATTGCCTCGCCGATTCGTACCGTGCGTCGCGCCAGCTCCGAAATACTCTCGTCTACTGGCGGCGTGAGTTGCAGAGGGCCCATTTCCTTGCCCTGAATCCGATCATGGAGTTCAGAAACTTGTTCGGAAGGCAGCGCTTTCGTGCCATGCATGGCTGCCACGACGGATTCTGAGTTCGCGGCATTGCAGTCGGTATCCGCGAAGTCGGCAGCGTGAACTGCGAGTTGCAGAGTTTTGCTGAAATCGCCGTCACCAAACCAGACACTGGTGGCCACAATGCCGCCATTGACAACGGCGTTATTGGTAGCGGGATATTCGATTCCCCAGCGCTCATCGACAGCTCGGAAAATCTGCTCAGCCGTGCGACCCGACTCTGCCATTGTGATGACCATGTCCAGACACTGACGATAAGGCGAATCCGGGTGGATCAGACTAGCGGCCTTGCGAACGATCGAGTGGGTATCTTTTTCCACGAAAGCGAGGCTTATCATTCCGGAGACGAAAACTGCGCCATCCGTCCCTTCAGCGTAGCCATTGATGTGACCGAGATTCCGTGCAAGTGTCGCTGCCACGTTCGGCATACCTGGCGCCAGAGCACCATAGACGTCACTGCTGAACTGTGGCCCGATGGTCCACCAGAGCTTGTTGTATCTGGGGTGACCAGTGTCCGGAGCCTTGACTCCTCGCTTCAACAGCATTAGTGCCTGTTCGCTCGATCCCCACGATCCAGCGTTGTTCTCAAGCCATTGTTGTCCGAGTTGCTCAACCGTAAGACCGATGCCATATTTCTCGAATGCACGGATGGCCACCATTTCGTAGTAGTAGTCATCATCCACAGGCGCGTAGCCAGGCAAATGGGTCAGGGGAGTCACCGGTAGAGTCGAAGCCGGCTGGTGTTCGAATCGGACTCCAGTCATCTGTGCGATCATCTGTGCGGTCCAGATCGCCTGCACCCGATCAAGATACTCTATGCGCGACAGAGCAAGGATTTTCGACGAGCGCCCCGTGGATGCCGCCCGGGGAGCGTTCTGCGTGTGCGCTGCACATGTGAGGAGGGCCACGATGCACAGGAAGGATCCTGTCTGTTTGTTCATGCTCTGCTCCACCTCGATACCAAACATCCGCTCATCAAATCAGCTCGACTTCGTTTGGACTCCAGTAAGTTGCGGTTTGGCCGCCGGCTCTAATTAGCTAAATTCCGGTGGTCTTCCACGCATTCGGGGCCGCGCGGCCACAGCAAGTACACGAATTTGCCTGCGCTTTATTGGACTTCAAACAACCGGTACCCAAAGGCGGGCAGATTGAACTGAACTCTGTTGTCGAGCAGTACTTTCTCGCCACTACGCAGATCGGTGAGAGATCGCGCGTGAAGACCGCTGGTGTCGATTCTTACTTCTTGGGCTGTGGCCCAGAAATTCGCTACTATCAGCACTCGCTCAGTACCATCCGGCGCTGTTCTTACGAAGGCGTAGTACTTGGAATCATCGTTGGTCGGCAGCTTGCGGCGTTGCCCCATCTGGTGAAGGGCGCGATGTGACGTCTTCGTCTTAAGCAGCCATTGAATCTCGGGGTCCGACGCCAACTTGTCGTCCTTGTGGCTCCAATCCGAAATGAACTGCCCGGTGGTAGCAACGATGGCTGCGGCCAGATGCTGCTTTTCTGGATTATCTTTGATGGCGACCAGAGTCATGTTCAAAGTGCCGCCCGCCGCGACCACCCGGTCGTGGTAGTTGCGCAGGGATTCTTCAATCGGACGCGGATCGCCTGCCTCGATGGCATTCTGGAGCACCAGATAAGGCTTTTCCCACCAGATCCCCAGACCGTAATCTTGGACGGAGTTCCATCCTCCATCGGTGATCCATGCCACTGGGTCTTCGTGAAAAGCGCCGCCGCCTTCGGGCTGGCTGTATTTGTTGCCATAACTGTTGATAACGTCGGTGATGCGTTGATGGCCCTTCTCCCAGGTATAGCCGACGTACCAATTGACAGCGTCCATGACGATGCGGTCTATGCCTGTGTCCAACCAGAAGCGGGTGATTTTCTCCGCCTCCTCCTGCCACTCCACACTGTTCCAGTTATATTGGGGAAGTTCGATGGTCTTCCCTTCCGCATCTTTTCCCGGCCAGCGAGTCCAGTAGTAGTGCTTCGCGCGCTCGCTGTAGGCCCAGTGCTCGCCTTTATCCGGCTGGTAGTTCAGTAACCAGGTCGGGCGAACCATAAAGAAGGTATCGCCCGAGGCTGGCGGAGGAGCATCCGGGCGATCGCTCCAGAAGAACCGCCGGGATTCTCGACTCGCCCGGCCTTCGCGGACATCATCGCAGGCTTTGAGAAACGAAGGGGCATCGACAGCGCTGTAGCCCACATTTTCAAAGATGATCACTGACATCCCGAGACGATGGGCAATCTCTATCACTCTCCGGAAGTCGTCTATGGTCCCGTACTTCGGCTCGATACGATAGTGATCACGTGCATCAAGACCGTTGTAGCTCTTTCCTCCATCTGCCGGAGCAAAAATGTTTAAGCCAGTGAAACCTTGCTCTTTGATGGCTTTGATCTGGGCTTCGGCTTTCGCAGGTTCAAGAAGGAGCTGGGGGAATACGGTGTCCTCCTTTAGTGAAACGGTGCGTATTGCGGAGGCAGATTCCCACCAGCGCTGCGGTAACACAGAAGTGCGCTCCGGGTGCTGGCCGCTGGCAGCCTCGGCCGCGGGCAGAGCATGAAGTCGCGCGCTCGCGACGCCTACAAGCAAGAGGCACAAAAAACAATTCTTCGAAAAGCTAATAGGCATGATGACTTTCCTCGAACGAGACCCAGTGGATCTCACGGCCCGATTTGTCGGAGCCGGCGCTAATTCGGCTGCCGGTTGCTGGCAGCTGCCATCGCAGTTCTGATCTTCCGCTCCACTTCGTCGCTCATGTAGCCACAATCCAAACGCATGTAGACTGAGGTGTACGGGATCGCTGCTGTGGTCTTGATGAACAAGATACGGAATGTCTTCCCGGCCTCGTCAATTTTGGTCATCACTTCGGTGTGCGGAATGCTGGAAACCTGATCCTTCGCAAACGCCGCCATGATTTGCCTTCTCAGCTCCGACACTCCCGGGTAGTCGTGCTCATCAATGAACTGAAGTTCCTTGTCCAGAAAGACTGTGGCTCGCACATGGCGTGACGAAGAAATCGAGCTAGCCACATATCTGAGCACCGATGGCAGATCTTCCTTGACGACAATAGTTTCGATGCCTGGTGTGGCATAGACGGGGAAGGCCGAGTCTGCGACTACAATCCAGTTCCTATGACCGTACAGGGGAAGCCGATTCTGGACGATCGCCTTCCAGTCAGAGGAGGAACCGCTAGCCTGGTTTTGTGAGAAGGATGAGCTAACCAGCAACGCCAGAACACAAACGATGGTGCGCAATCTTCTGTTCAGTGTGTGCATAACAACCCCGCAGATTCGAACGTAAGCTGGGTCGCGGGCGTCATCGGGCCTGCCTTGTATAGGACGGCTCTTGTGCAGTTGTAATTGAATGCTGCTCCAGGAAACGATCCACTTCGTTCCCGGTAGGCATCGAAGGTTGAGCTCCCGGCCGCGTGACCGAGATCGCGGCGACGGCAGAAGCAAAAATGGCACTGCGTACAACCGTGGAGCCGCGCATCAACCCCACTGCAAATCCCGCATTGAACGCGTCCCCGGCGGCAGTCGTGTCCACAGCATCCACGGAAAACGCGGGGATGCGCTCTTTCACTAAAGTCCCTTGGGCAATGAGGCAACCGCGCGATCCCAACTTCAACAAGACGTTCTTGACACCGCAATCCAGGAGGCGCTCTGCAGCCGCATAGGAGCCTTGGTCGCCATTCTCAAAGTTGGTTTTAAGCAGTTCTAAGGTTTCAGTTTCGTTCGGCGTAATCCAGGTCAGCCTGCGAAGCAGAGCCGTTGGAAGCTCGCGCGCCGGCGCCGGGTCAAGCATCAGCGGGATGTCATGCCGTTCGGCGAACTGGGCCAGATAATCAACCGTCTCTAAAGGAATCTCAAGCTGCGCTAAAAGAAATCCAGCGCGTTCCAGAATCGTCGCCGCTTTTTCCAGCAGTTTCGGCGTGAGTTGCCCATTGGCGCCCGGCACGACCACGATATTGTTCTCACCTCGTCGTCCGGTCGTGATCAACGCAACGCCGGATGCGCCTTCTACGGTATTCACATAGGTTGTATCCACTCCGGCGTTTTCCAGTCCGTCGCGCAACTGTGTTCCAAAGGCGTCGTTCCCCACGTTCCCTACCATTGAAACGGGGTACCCAAGTTTCGCTGCTGCGACTGCCTGGTTTGCGCCCTTTCCGCCGTAAAAGGTGTTAAAGCTATTGCCAATGATCGTCTCCCCAACCTGCGGAATACGATCGGCTCCCACGACTAAATCGAGATTGATGCTGCCGACGACGACAATAGGCTTCCGCATAAGATCTGATTCTGACTAATGACTCACCATGGGTGCGATCGCGATCGATCCCAGCCCAAACAGGAAGAAGATGAACATGGCGGGAATCAGTTTTCGAGAGGCCGGTGGAGCGCTGGCAAATTCTTTCCAGATGAAGACGCCCCAGACGGCCGATACCATCGTTGCACCTTGGCCGATTGCGTAAGAGACCGCCGGACCGACCATTTGCGCGTGCGATGCAACAAAGTTGAACACCGTTCCCGTGCACCAGATCGTTCCGCCGAGAATTCCCCACCAGTGCCAAGCGGGACGGCCTTTCCAATAGTCGGCCATGCCCACGGGCGGGCCTCCGGTCAACGGCCTCCGCATGAGGAAGTAGTTTACGGGGATCGCACACACAGCGGCGCCGAGAGCAAAGAAAAACGCCACCGTGTAGGGACCGAGAGAGCGCTCTCCTGTAGTGGCCTTCGCCACAAGGGGATAAAAGAGGCCCATCAGCACGCCACAGGCGAGGCTGATCTGAATGCCGCGCGCACTCAGGGTCTTGCGCGTGGTCTCGCGTCTGCGATAAGCAAGCGCGTCCAGGACAATCGCGAGGACGACCAGGAGCACACCCCCAAACAATAAGAAGGGATTTCCTTTCGGGGAAATGAAGTAGTTCAGCAGTACGCCCACCACCAGGGCCAACCCAATTCCGATGGGGAACGCGACGGCCAGGCCGGCAATGTCAATGGCGGCAACCAGCAAAAGGTTCGCAACGTTGAAGACCACTCCGCCGAGCAGAGCGAGGAGGATATGAGTTGCATCCGCACTGCCGATATTTCTAAGGAAAGAGAGTTCTCCTCCATTGGCGCTGCCGAGCGTGAGTCCCCACAAAAGACTTGCCGCAACGATGCCGATGATGTAGTCCCAATAGAAGAGCTGAAAGGCCCAGCCAGGGGTGAGTTTCGTGGTGTTGGCCCATGATCCCCAGCACAGCATGCTGGTGAACATGAACAACAGCGCAATTCCGTAAGCTTCTGGTTGATACATGGTTCTCCCCTGCTTGGAGTTTGGATCAACCCCGCGCGAGTGCATCCTGCCGCTACTGGACGGCGCGAGCGACTGGGGGAGATCGCTCGCGCCGTCCCTGCTTCAAGGTTCTAGAACACGAACCTCATATTCAACTGCATATGGCGGCCGGGACGAGCTCCGGTGATATATCCGAACTGGCTATTCGGGTTGACTACACGGTCGTCATAATTGTTGAAGCCGGACCATTGGGTATGATTGAAGGCGTTGAACGCATCCGCGCGGAACTGCAACTCACGGCCTTCGCCGATCAGCCTGAACGACTTTTGCAGTCCCATGTCCCAGTTGTTGATTCCGGGCTGGCGAAGGTTGTTCCGGCCTTCGTTGCCCCGAGTCACCGCGTAGTCGTATATGCCTTGATTAGTGTAGTACGGGTCCGTGCTGGCAGCGGGCTCGGTGTAGCAGCCGGTGTTGAAAGCGCGGGTAAAGGTCCTGTCGCCGCGCGCAAGATTGCCGTTGCAAGTTTGAATTGGAACATCTCCCATGCCGTCGTACGACCTGGTGGAGCCGTTCCAGATGGTTGTGGGCGCCCCTGATTCGAAGGTGGCAATGGAATTGATCTGCCAGCCTCCGATCGCCTGGCGCAGCAGGCGGTTTCCAATCCTCTTTCCCGGCAACTCATAGGTGAAAGCAGTCACGAAGCGGTTGGTATGGTTCGCATCGGAGGGACCATAACTCCAACGCGGGTGCCACTGGCCGCCGATCGCCTGGACGCCGCTTTCGCCATTCTCCAGTTCGCCGAAGAATTCATCCATCTGCTTCGACCAGGTGTAGGAAACCTGGCTCGTCAAGCCATGCCAGCCGCGGATTTTCAATTCGGCATTCATGGCGTTGTAGTTGTTACTCTGAATCGGGCGGACCGAATTAATACCGCTCCAGCGGCCCGGTACCACCGCCGTCAGCGGACGTGCCGCATCACACGTGAGACAGGTCGAAGTGTAAATGTCCGGGTAAAAGCCTTGTGGAAAGAGGTTCAAGTCATACTGAATAGGAAGATGCGTACCCTCGGAACCCACATAGCCGAGTGTCGCCACTGCGGCTTTTCCCAGTTCGCGTTGGACATCCAAACTCCAGCGCTGGCTGTAAGGGGTCGCCCAGGTTTTCTGATCAAGGGTCGATGTGATGTACGCATTGTCACTGCCAGGGGTAGGGGTCCACATCAAACCTGCGTCCGTGCCCAGCGAATACGGCCATGTGCCCCTGGCTACGGTAACGGGCGCTTGGAATGTGTTGGCGAAGGTGTAGTAGGTCTGTCCCGGGTCGGTCACACCAGGCGCACTGGTGGAATAGTAGGAATTTCCTCCGTACCCCGGCCCGTTCCAGGTCGTCTGGTCGAGGAATTTGAAGCGGCCCGTCTCATAGAAAATGCCGTAACCACTGCGGATCACCGTTTTGTCTCCCAATCGATAAGCCAGCCCAATGCGCGGCGAGAAATCCTTCTTGTCCGCGGAGAAGGGGTGAGCTTGGGTCCCTGGAGTTAACCCTGGCATGACAAATCGCCACCCCGGATACGTCTGGTCAATCACGGCCCAGTAATTGTCCACGGAATATGCGGGGATGGGCAGGTCGTAACGCAGACCCAGGGTCACGGTAAGTTTTCGAGTCGCATTCCACGTGTCGCCGAAGTACATGCCATACTCGGGCATGGCGTAATACAGGCTGGCATCGCCACTGGCCACGGGCGTGCGCTGGTTCATACCGCTCACATCGCCAAGTTCGAAGTCGGCGATCCCATTGCCGGAACCATCGCTTGCGTAGGACCCTTCGCCGGTGTAGTTCCCCCAAAATTGCACCGAGCGAATGACGTCATTGTCGCGCTCGCGGCGGCGGTGCATGTAATAGCCGGCCTTCAAGTTGTGACGCCGAATGGTTTTCGAAAGGTTGTCCGACAATTGGAAGATCGGAACGTACTGGTACCAATACTCGGTCGATCCCAGGTTCAACCCCGCTCCAATGCCGCCGAGTTCCACGCTGAAAGTGGCGTCATTGCTTATGTTGAACAGGCTCTTGTCATACGACGTAAACCCCGCCATATTCGAGGACGAGTTCTGGAGGAGACCCGGGACCCAGGAATTGGCGAACGCGTTGGCTTGCGAAGGATCGTCGCTGAAGTTGTACCCTCTATACCAACTTACATTGAATTCGTTGTTGAAACTGGAGCTAAAGGCGTGCACGTAGTGGACCTGGTACGTATTCGCGCGGTGCAAGGGACCGCTGCCCATGGACAAAGCCGGCAGCAGGCAACACTCATTGATCAGGCCGCCGTTGTCGCGCAAGTAGCGGAAATAAACGAAATCGCGACTGCTGAGATTGTAGTCCGCGCGAATTGTGTAGTTGTTGTTATTGATGCCGGCGGTATAGCTTCCAGCATAATTATTGAAGTCGCCTGGCTCGGGCGACGAATAGCCGTTCGGCAGCGGGAAATGCGAAAGATAAGTCGTAGCCTGGGTAGCCACGTCATTGGGATTCATGACGTTGTACACGCCACCGTACTGGAATGGCTGACGCGTACTGGTACTCAGGTCAAGCGTGGATGGGTCGTAAATCACGTAACGGCAGTTGCCGGGCTCACTACCCGGCACGCCATTGCACTGCGTTGGATCGACCGGAAAAAGAGTCAGCCAATTACTGAAGTCCCCCCCACGCTCGGCAGTGGTTGGGACGTAGGCGGTGTATTGACTCATGCCGCGGTTGCGCAAGCGCTCGAACGACCCGAAGAAGAACAACTTGTTCTTCCCGTTAAATATCTTGGGGAGGTAAACGGGCCCACCCACCGTGAAGCCATACTGGTTCTGGTGATACGCACTGCGCGGTATGCCCTGATAAATGCTCCACGGATCATTGGCGTTCATGCCCTCATTCTGCAAGGTGTCGTACACCGATCCATGCAGGGCATTGGTCCCCGATTTCGAAGTCACACTGATTTGGCCCACATCGCGGCCATACTCCGCGGAATAGTTCGAAACCTCCGCTTTGACCTCCTGGATGGTGTCCTGGTTGACGTTCATGAGCGGACCTTCCACCCAATTGTCGTTGTTGTTCAGACCATCGATGTAATAGCCGACACCGTAATTGGTGCCCCCGACATTCAACTGCATTGCGCCCGGCATACTTGCCGAAGCAAGTCCCCAGGCCAAGCGCGAAGTATCGCCGGTGCCGCTGTTGAAATTCGGCAAGATCTGGGCGAAGTTCAGGTAGTTGCGGCCCTGCGTGGGCAGGTCGTTGACGAATTTGTTCTCGATGACCTCCGAAATGTTAGCATCATCGGTCTTAATGAGCGCGGCGGCGGTGGTGACTTCGATCGTCTCGGTGGTTTGTCCCAGCTTGAGTCCGACGTTAACGCGCTGGGTCGTGCCGTTTTCGAGGGCCAGCACAGTCGAAACGGCATGCTCGAAGCCCTCTTGGGTCACCTCGACCTTGTAGTGGCCGGCGATCAGGTTGGGAAAACGATAGTCGCCGCTCGCGCTGGTGGCCGCCTTCCACTGGACGCCGGTGTCCACGTTCGTGAGTGTTATTTTCGCGCTGGGGACCACAGCCCCTTGTGGGTCGGTCACGGTGCCCACGATAGTGCTGGTGATAATGACCTGGGCCAGCAACACGGTGGCCGCAAGAATGACGAACCCGAGCAACAAGACTTCGTAGTTCCGTTTGTAATTCCGTGACATATACCCTCCCGGCACAACGAGTGCCAAGCTCCCATAAGGAATTCGTAATCAGGATTTGCCGTGGCGAAAAAACCGACAATCTGAAACGTTTCAAATTAACGAACAGCGAGAGGCTACTCCCACCAGTTTGCACTTGTCAATACCTAAATCGAAACGTGTCGTTAGCACATGATATGTCCGGTTGAGATAGCAAGTGAAGTGTCCGCTTGGCAGGCGGCGGTTGTAGGAGAGCATGGAAGGCATGTTTTCTTACACGCAGGCCGCGATGGAGCGGACGATGAAG
>Ga0208937_1000735_pt1 | contig 19947 bp, 16 predicted proteins | sample June2015DPH_11_5_FD_184705 | JGI IMG/M metagenome (GOLD analysis project Ga0208937, IMG submission 184705) | Peatland microbial communities from SPRUCE experiment site at the Marcell Experimental Forest, Minnesota, USA - June2015DPH_11_40... | ecosystem: Environmental > Terrestrial > Soil >...
CGCGGCGCGGGTAACGCCCGTGGAGCGGCGTGCGCTCCTCGCCCGGAAGGGCGATCAAAGGATCACACGCTCCGGCCGCGTTCCAGGAAGCATGGCCTGACGCTGAGCCTTGGGGACGAAAGTCCCTTGGGCGAGAGCCGCGAGTGGAACGCCGGCAGGCGAGCTGCTTCCCGAGAGGGAGGCAGAGCCGCACCGCTGGGTGCGGAGGATAAAGGATCAGCGTCTACCGGCGTTCCGCTTCCTTTCTGCTTTTCCAGCGAGCGAAAGGAAGAAGCCAAAGTCTCCTCGAGCGATACTGACGTGAAAGTCGAGGAGCTAAGATCTGAAAATCCGCCGCGCCGACACGCGCAGCGGGAACGATGGTCCTTTTCCTCTTCCCGTGCAAACGGGGAGGGATGAAAGGAACGCCCATGCGTAAACCGGCAGGCAAACGTAAACTGAGCAAGGCGCAATACGCGGCACGGTTCGCGGCGGAAAAGGTGCTGCAGCAGCGGCGCTATTGCGACGCCTTCGCGTTGTGGCGGCAATGCCCGCTGAAACGCTGCCGCCGCGAGCATGCCTGTCGCGGCGATCAGAACCTTTGCCTCAAGGGCGCGCTCGATAGAGTGCCGCGCCACACCCAGTGGCAGGCGCGGCAGGACATTTTGATCGCGACGCCGGACAATATCGGCGCGCCGGAACGCGCCGCCCGGCAGTGCATGCCGCGGGATTTTTATCAAGAAACCGCCGTGCAGGCGGTTGCCAATGATCCGGTGTTCCGGTAGCCGGCAAAACGAAAGGCAAAACCATGCGCATTCGCTTCGATTTTGGCTCGGTTACACTCGACGCCGAGACTGTCGACACGCCGACGGCCAAGGCGATTGCTGCGGCGCTGCCGATCACGGCTTCGGCGCTGACCTGGGGCGAGGAAGTTTACTTCGACATTGCAGTGAGGGCCACGCGCGAGCAGGACGCACGCGCGGTCGTACAGCCAGGCGAAATCGCCTACTGGCCGGAAGGTCATGCGATCGCCATCGGCTTCGGCCGCACGCCGATCTCGAAGGGCGACGAGACGCGGCTCGCCAGCCCTTGCAACATTTGGGCGAAGGCGCTGGGCGACGTGAAGACGCTGGCGAAGGTGAAGGCCGGCGGCAAGGTCGTCGTCAGCGCGGTCGATTAATTTTGGGACGACGTGCGCGTCCCTCATCCCCGGCCGATGAACGGCATCTTGTTCGCCATCACCGTCATGAACAGCACGTTGGCGTCGAGCGGCAGGTTCGCCAGGAAGGCCACGGCCCGGCCGACATTGTCGGCGCTCATGCGCGCTTCCGGCATGGTGCGGCCGTCGGCCTGCACCATGCCCTCGGCCATGCGTTCGGTCATTTCGGTCGCGGCGTTGCCGATGTCGATCTGACCGCAGCAGATGTCGTAGTCGCGGCAATCGAGCGCGGTCTGCTTGGTCAGCCCGGTGACGGCGTGTTTGGTCGCAGTGTACGCAACCGTACCGGGACGCGGCGTGTGCGCGGAGATCGAGCCATTGTTGATGATACGGCCGCCGCGCGGGTTTTGCGCCTTCATGATTTTGACCGCTTCTTGTGTGCAGAGAAACAGACCGGTGAGATTGGTGGCGACGACAGCCTGCCAGCGCTCCAGCGGCACCTCTTCGATCGGCATGCTGCGCATCCCGACGCCGGCATTGTTGAACAAAAGATCAAGCCGGCCGAAGGCCTCCTTGGTCTTGGCGAACAAGGCCCGGATCGAGGCCGGGTCCTTGACGTCGGTCGGTACGACGAGCGTGGTGCCGCTCGCCTCCTTTGCCACCGCTTCAAGCCGATCCGCGCGCCGTCCGGCGAGCACGACCGCATGGCCGTCCAGCGCCAGCGCCAGCGCCGCGGCCTTGCCGACGCCACTGCCGGCTCCGGTCACCAATGCGATTTTCTGCGCTGCCATCGGCGCCTCCCTGATTTCGTGCGGCTGAACGGCATACCATTTCTCCCCGTGCGCGGGGAGAGCGTAGACATCTTGGCAAGGCCAACGAGGGCTCAACTCGCGAGCGCGACTTCCTGGTCGGGCCTGCCAACACGGTAGTCGTCGGGAGAAGCCAATCGCGCGTCGATGTTGGCGGCTGGGCCGGCCTGCCGAAGCGGTAGCCTTGCATGGAATGCACGCCGGCGGCGCGCAGAAACAAATGCTGCTCCGCATTCTCGACGCCCTCAGCGGTTACTTTCATGCCCAGCCCGCGACCGAGGCTGACGATCGCGTGGACGATGGCCGCGGCGTCGGACGCCGTCTCGATCGAGCGTACGAAGCTCGAGTCGATCTTGAGCTTGTCGAACGGAAAACGCCGCAAATAGAGCAGGCTCGAATAACCGGTGCCGAAATCGTCGAGCGCAAAGCGCACCCCGATGGCTTTGAGGCGCAGCATCGACTGCTCCGCCGTTTCCAAATTTCCGAGCAGCGTGCTCTCGGTCAGCTCCAGTTCGAGGCGGTTGGCGTCGAAATCGGTCTCTTTGAGGATACGCTCGACAACGTCGACGAAGTCGGAGCGGCGGAATTGCAGTGGCGACACATTGACGGCCACGGTCAATCCCGGCCAATTCCCGCCGTCAAGGCACGCCCGGCGCAGCATCCACTCGCCCAGCTGGATAATCAGGCCGGAGTGCTCGGCGACCGGAATGAACTCAGCCGGCGAAATGATCCCGGCGCGCGGATGGGTCCAGCGCGCCAGCGCTTCGACGGCGATCATGGTTTCGCCGCTGGCATTGACGATCGGCTGATAGGCGGCTTTCAGGCCCTCGTTCTCGATCGCCTCCAGCAGATCGCCCTCCAGCAGCTTGCGCTGCGACAGGTCGGCGTCCATTGCCGCGTCGTAGATGCAGGCGCGGTTGCGGCCCTCGTTCTTGGCGCGGTAGAGCGCCATGTCGGCGTAGCGCAGAATATCGCCGGCGTCGCCCGCGCGGCGGTCGATGACGGCAATGCCGATCGACGCGCCGATGATAATGTTGTGCCCCTTGATCGCGTAGGGCGCGCAGATGGCGGCGATGATGCGCCCGGCGGTCGCTTGCAAGGTATAGGAATCGGAGGTGCAGCTGGTGATGATGGCGAACTCGTCGCCGCCGAGCCGGGCAACCAGATCGTCGCCGCGCATCACCCGACTCAAGCGCTGCGTGACCTTGAGAATGAGCTCGTCGCCGATATGGTGGCCGAGCGTATCGTTGACATCCTTGAAGTGATCGAGATCGATGTAAAACACAGCCGCCGACGGGCCGCCGTGACGGACCTCGTCGATCACGGTCTCTAGTCGTTCACCGAAATAGATGCGGTTGGGCAGCCCGCAGACCGGATCGTGCAGGGCGAGGTGCCGCAGCTGCGTCTCGCCGGCGGCGATCGCGCGCTCGCTGCGCCGCATGTGCCGCACCATCAGGCCGAGGAGCACGGCCAAACCGGCAATCGCGAGGGCAATGAAGGGAAGCACGTATCCCGCGATCTGGCCGCTGGGCCGCACCGGCTGCCACGCAAAGCGGGCAATCGTCTGACCTTTGGCGTCGGCAATTGTAGCGGCCTCCTTGTCGAGGGCCGGCGCAGCATCGCCAATGGCATGCAGGCCGGGCAGCTGCAGCCGATTGCCGATCTCGCGCAGCATGTCGTCGTCGATATATTTGACGGAGGCGACAATGGGCGCGCTGGGGTTACCGGAAGCAAGATCGCTGTCGGAGCCGACCGCCACCGCCGCGACGATCGCCGGCCCGTTCGGCAAATGCTGGATCAGGACTGCAGACCGGCCAGGTTTTACGGCATCTGGCGCGGCGATGAGCCGGAGGCTGTCGCTGGGCAGGCGCCGCCCACGTAGAAAACCGAAGCTCGCGGCAAGTTCCTTCGCCAGCTCGGTGGCGCCGGCATCGCCAGAGGCGCGGAAGCGCGTGTATTGGAGTCGATCGGAGCCGTCGACCACGAGCACGACGTCATGATCGAAGAAATCTTCCAGCCATTTTCCGATACGGCGCTCGACCCATTGGGGATCGTCGTCGCGGCGAATGGCCTGCTTGGCGTCCGACGTGGCGGCAACGCTCTCGACTTCGCGCAATATACGCGTGCCGCGATCTGCGATCGCTTGCTGGATCAATTGCCGCTCGCGATCGAGCGAGGCTTCATCCGCACGCCGGGCGGACGTCAATACCGCGGCGACGAGGCAAACGATCGCCACGACGGCGGGTACGCCGATCGTCACGACCAGGCGCAGGCGCGCGCGGTCCCGGCGCGACCGGTTGTTCTCCCCGGCGACTCGCGGCCGCGCCGAAGTGGTCACGCTTCCCTCTTTGCATCATTCTTGTTCGCCGCGAACGTAAGGCGAAAATGATTGCAATTCGCTTGCAGTTAAGCCGGAAAAGCCGGTACCGGGCGAACGTGAATTCTTGGTGAAAGTTAACGCGCGGTAAATTTCATCGCGGCAGAGCCAGTCTACCGGCGTTGCTGCCGGGCGTTGGGCGTCCTTACGAGGCTTGGCTTGTGCGGCGCTCACCGCCTGTTGCTGTAGGGCGGGCGGGGGATGGCGATATGGGCGGCGCGCAACGCCGCCGACCAGCGCTCGCGAAGGTCGGTAAAATACGGTTCCCCCGGCTCGATGCGGTGGATCAGCTCGGCATCGCAGACATCGCGCCGCACCACCAAGAGATCGATCGGCAAGCCGACGCTCAGATTCGAGCGCATGGTCGAGTCGATGGAAACCAGACCCACCTTCAGCGCGTCGTAAAGGTCCATGCCGTAGCTGATCGCGCGGTCGAGCACCGGCTTGCCGTATTTGTGCTCGCCGATTTGCAGATACGGCGTGTCCGTCGTGGATTCGATGAAATTGCCGGCGGAATAGACCATGAACAACCGCATGCGTTCGCCCGCGATCTGGCCGCCGAACAGGAAAGAGACGTCGAACGTCACATCCGAAGCCTCGAGCGCCTTACCCTCCGTGGCAAGCAGCATGCGGATGACATGCCCGAGGCGTTGCGCGGCCTGGAACATGGTGGGCGCGTTCATCAGCGTTTCGTGCTCGCCGGTTTCGGGATTGTCGTACCCTTCCGTCAGGATGCTCACCACCGATTGGCTGATGGAAAGATTCCCCGCCGACGCGATTGCCATGATACGCTTGCCGGGGTCCTTGAAGATGTGCAGCTTGCGGAAGGTGGCGATATTGTCGACGCCCGCATTGGTGCGCGTGTCGGCGAACATCACCAGCCCCTCGCGCACCAGAATTCCGCAACAATAGGTCATCGAGTCATCAGCTCCGCCGGTGCGATCCTTATAGCGGCAGCGCTACATTTGCGGCAATGGCACGGCCGCTCGCTTGCTCACTGATCGACTTTGATCGCAACCGCCAAGGTCTCGTCACTCGCGCCGTAGCGCGTACCGCGCACCGGGGCGGCACCGAGGGCGTCAAGCCCGATGGCGACGCGAACATAGGCGTCGGTCGGACAAATGCAATTCACCGCATCAAAGCCGACCCAGCCGAGACCCGGCACAAAGGCTTCCGCCCAGGCGTGACCGGCGTCCTCGGCGATGGTGTCGGCGGAGCCGGCAGCGCTGAGATAACCGGCGACATAACGCGCCGGAATGCCGAGGCTGTGCGCCGCGCCGATGAAAATGTGGGTCGTATCGCGGGCGGCGCCACGCTTCTGCGCGAAAGCCTCCGCTGCGGTGGGCGCGGCCGGCGACGCGTCCCCCTCATGGGTCATCGCATCGTGCAGCCGTTCCTGCAGTGCATGGAGACAAGCGAGAACGTCGCCGTCGTCCGCGGCGCGGACATCGTCGGCAAAATCGCGGATCCGCGAGTCGGCTTGCGTCAAGGAGGTGTCGCGCAGAAACAGATTCGGCGGAAATCGCTCAACGGCGCCGCGCACTACTCCATTAGTGTCTTGCGTCTCGACCTCGCCGTCCACCTTGACGCTCAACGCGTTGAACGGGCCAGCGGCGGTGAAGACGTGGGTGAGATTGCCGAACGCGTCCTCATGCGCGTGAAGCCGCACGTCCGCGGACACATCGATGCGCCAGCCGATGACATACTGACCTTCGTGGTTGCGCGGGGTGAGCCGCAGCACTTGGATCACGCCTGCGGCCGCCGGTTCGTAGCGGCGCAGCATGCTTTGGGTGATGCGAAGACGCATATTAGTGAACAGGTATCAGAAATCTGAGATCAGAGGTCAAACGGCAGCCAAGGGAGAATAGACGACGCGAAGCGGCGCTGTCTCCTAATTACTGACCGCTGCCCCACTGGCCCCTTGTCCCTGTCACAGCAGATATTGCTGGGCTATGGCGGTTCCGAGCCGGTTGTTGTCTTCGACGAAATCGTCGATGAACTCGTGCAATCCGGTCTGAAAAATTTCCGGGATGCGGCTGTTTTGCAGTCGGGCGCGGACGGCGCGGGCTTGCCGCTGCGCCGGTCCTTGGTGGCCGTAGGCGTGGGCGATGCGATCGAGATTCTGTACCAGGTTCTCATAGCAGCTAGCTAGCGAACGCGGCATTTCGTCCCGCAGCATGAGCAAATCGGCGACCAGCCACGGTTTGACGTTCTCACGATAGACCCAGTGGTAGGAGGTGAGCGCCGACACCGAGCGCAGAATCGCGGCCCACTGAAAGTAGTCGAGCGGGCCGCCGACTTTCTCGTGCGCCGGCAGCAACAGATGATACTTGACGTCGAGGATGCGCGCAGTGTTGTCGGCGCGCTCGATGAAGACGCCGAGTCGCGAGAACCAGTAGGCGTCGTTGCGCAGCATGGTGCGGTAGGCCGAGCCGTCGAAACGCAGTGAGGATTCCTGCACCCAGCGCAGGAATCGGGCAAACTCCTCGCGTGAACGCGGACCGTTGCCCCACTTCTTGAGCTCGAGCCAGGCGCTGTTGATGGTGTCCCACATCTCGATGGTGAGCGCGGTGCGCACCGCACGCGCGTTGACGCGCGCGGTCTCGAAGCAGTTGCGGATCGAGGACGGGTTGCTGGTAGAAAAGGCGAGGAATTCGGTGACGGTTTCCTCGTTCGCTTCCGGATAGGCCGCGAAGAAGGCGCCGGCGCAGCCAGCCGTGGCGACCGCAGACTCCCATTCGTTCGAGGCGCCGACGTACGCCAGCGGCAGCGCCGTCAGCCGGTATGTGGTGTCGAGGATGCGAGCCAGATATTCTGCGCGCTCGACGTAGCGGGCGAGCCAGTAGAGATTATCGGCCGTGCGCGACAGCATCGCTCTAAGCCTTCCTCATCCGTCCAACACCCAGGTGTCCTTGGTGCCGCCGCCCTGGCTCGAATTGACCACGAGCGAACCCTTCTTCAGCGCCACCCGGGTGAGACCGCCGGGCACGATGCGCACGCGATCGCCGCCCGACAGCACGAACGGCCGCAGGTCGACGTGGCGCGGCGCAAGACCGTCGTCGACGCAGGTCGGGCACGTCGACAGCGCCAGCGTCGGCTGAGCGATGAAATTCTTCGGATCGGATTTGAGCTTGGCGCGGAACGCGGCGACCGTGGCCTTATCCGCCTTCGGCCCGATCAGCATGCCGTAACCGCCCGAGCCGTGCACTTCCTTCACCACCAGCTCCTCGATGTGGTCGAGCACATAGGCCAGGTGCTCGCTGTCCCGGCAGCGCCAGGTCGGCACGTTCTTCAGGAGCGGCTCCTCGCCGAGATAGAATCTCACGATATCCGGCATATAGCTGTAGACCGCCTTATCGTCGGCGATGCCGGTGCCCACCGCATTGGCCAGCGTAACGTTGCCGGCCTGATAGGCCGACATCAGGCCGGGCACGCCGAGCGCGCTGTCGGGCCGGAACACCAGCGGATCGAGGAAATCGTCATCGATGCGGCGGTAGATCACGTCGACGCGCTTCAAGCCCTCGGTGGTGCGCATGTGGACGACGTCGTCCTTCACCGTGAGGTCGCGGCCCTCGACCAATTCGACGCCGAGCTTGTCGGCCAGGAATGAATGCTCGTAATAGGCGGAATTGTAGACGCCGGGCGTGAGTAGCACGACGGTCGGCTCGGCGGAGGCGGTCGGCGGCGCGATCGAGGTCAGCGTCGCCAAAAGTTCGTCCGGGTAGTTCTCGACCGGCGCTACGCGGTAGCGCGAGAACAGTTCCGGAAACAGCCGCAGCATGATCTCGCGGTTTTCCAGCATGTAGGACACCCCGGAGGGCGTGCGCGCATTGTCCTCGAGCACGTAGAAATTTTCGGCGTCGACGCGCACGACATCGATGCCGGCGACATGGACATAGATGTCGTGAGGCACCTTTTGGCCGTTCATCTCCGGGCGGAACACCGGATTTTGAAAGACCAGGTCCTCCGGGACGATCTGCGCCTTGAGAATTTCGCGGTGGCCGTAAACGTCCTTGAGGTAGGCATTGATGGCTTTGACGCGCTGCTCGAGGCCGCGTTGCAGAACCGTCCACTCGGCCGCGGACAGGATGCGTGGAATGACGTCGAACGGGATGAGACGTTCCTGCGCCTCGGGGTCGCCATAGACCGCAAACGTGATGCCGATGCGGCGGAAAAACAGCTCCGCCTCGCGCCGGCGGAAGTCGAGCACATCCGGCGGAACCTCGCCCAGCCAACGCGATAGTTCGGCGTAGACCGGTCGCACGGCGCCATGGCTGCCCCTCATTTCGTCGAACATGTCGGTCCCCGGGGCCAATTCGAGTGCACCGCTCGAAATGCCTGCCGCATCAATGGCAGTAGCACGTATGTTGCAATCTTTGCGCCAACTTCAACGGGCAAGGGAAGGGCGTAACTCACGGCGTTTTCTCCGTTAGTGCTCATGTTTTAGGCGCGATGATCATTGCTGCGGCGGGAAGCGTTTGAATTCCGGCGCGCTTGCCGTAACGGTCGGCATTGACCGCGCCGTCCAACTCGCGCTCTTGGCAGGGTTAAGCCGCAGATCGAGCGTGTAATCCGGGGAAAAGCACAGTGACCGCGAATATCATTCATCTGGCGACGATCTGGGTTATCCCGGTGATCATTGCCGTCACGTTCCACGAAGCGGCGCATGGCTTCGTGGCGCACCTTCTCGGCGACGACACGGCGTGGCGGCTCGGACGCGTCAGCTTCAATCCGCTCAAGCACATCGATCCGGTCGGCACGATCCTATTGCCCGGCATCCTGCTGCTGCTGCGCTCGCCGTTTCTGTTCGGCTACGCCAAGCCGGTGCCCGTTAATTTTCGGGCGCTACGCCACCCGCGACGCGACATGGTGCTGGTCGCCGCCGCCGGACCGGCCATGAACATTGCGCTGGCCATTGTTGCGGCGCTGGCGTTTCACGTCGTGTTTTATCTGCCGGCCACCAGCGCGCAATGGCTAGCGCAGAATTTGACGAACGCGCTGCTGATCAACGTCGTGCTGGCGGTGTTCAATTTGTTTCCGCTGCCGCCGCTCGACGGCGGCCGCATCCTGATCGGAATACTGCCGCGGGCGGCGGCCGCTCCGCTGGCGCGCTTGGAGCCCTACGGGATAGCAATCCTCCTCGGTCTTCTTTTTGTGCTGCCGTTGCTGGGAGCCCAGTTGGGATTGAATCTCAGCGTAGTGTCGCGCGCGCTCGGCATGGCGACCGGCGCGGTCATCGAGGTCATCCTTCGCCTCACCGGCCATTTGTAACGCTCACCGCTACGCACGCCGCGCCAGCGCGGCGTCGAGTACCTGCCTGGTATGGCGTGCAATCATCAGGTTCTCGTCGGTCGGTATGACCCATGCCGAGACCATGGAGGCCGGCCGCGAAATGCGCGGGTCCCCGGCCTCGTTGGCTTTGTCGTCGAGCGAGACCCCGATCCATGCTGCGTCTTTGCAGACGCGCGCGCGAATCTCGACGGCATGTTCGCCGATGCCGCCGGTGAAGACGAGGGCGTCAAGTCCGCCGAGCGCCGCCGCGAGCGAGCCGAGCTCGCGGCCGATGCGGTAGACGAAAAGATCGACCGCTTCCTTCGCCGCCGGCAGATCGCTCGCGATCAAAGTACGCATGTCGGATGACAGGCCGGAGACGCCGAGCAACCCGGAATGTTCGTAGATCAGGTGTTCGACGGCTTTCGCATCCAATCCTTCATGCTGGAGCAGATAAAGGATGACGCCGGGATCGAGCGTGCCGGTGCGCGTCCCCATCGGCAGGCCGTCCAGAGCGGTCATCCCCATGGTCGTGGCAATGCTGCGGCCAGCCGCGATCGCGCACATGCTGGCGCCATTGCCAAGATGCGCGACGATCAATTTGCCGCCAGCGCATTCGGGCGCCACCAGCGGCATGACCGACATGATGTATTCGTAGGACAAGCCATGAAAGCCGTAACGGCGTACCCCCTTGGCGGTGAGCGCCCGCGGCAAGGCGAATTGCTGGGCGAGCGGTGGCGCGCGGCGATGAAAGGCGGTGTCGAAGCAGGCGACCTGCGGCACTTTGGGTGCGATGGCGCTGACCGCGCGGATCGCGGCGATGTTGTGCGGTTGGTGCAGCGGCGCCAGCGGCACCAGTTCCTCGATCGCGGCGAGCACTTTGTCGTCGATCAGCGCCGGCTTCGCAAAAGCGAGCCCGCCATGGACCACGCGATGGCCGACCCCCGCAAAGGCCGCCTCGCTGCCGACGTGGGCGGCGAACCAGTCATGAATAGCCGCCATAGCGCTGCGATGATCGTGGCCGGCGATCGGCTGCTCGATCAGCCAGCGGCCTTGCGCATCGGCGACCTCGATTCGTGCCGGCGTTCCGGCTGCCGCTCCGAGCCCCTCGACCTGGCCATGCGCGCCCGCGGCCAGTGATCGATCCGGCGCCGTCTCGAAGATTGAGAATTTTATGCTCGACGAGCCGGCGTTGATCACCAGGAGCGGCTCGCGCACGACGCTCAATCCGAGAGCTTGCCGATGTCGGCGGCGGCGACGCGGCGGGCGTGGGCGTACAGCGCCGCAACGGCGCAGCTCGCCATCCGGGTGCGCACATTGTCGGCGCGGCTGGTCAGGATAATCGGTACCCGGGCGCCGAGCACGATGCCGGCTGCATCGGCGTTGGCGAGGAAGCTCAGTTCTTTGGCGAGCATGTTGCCGGCTTCGAGGTTGGGAACCAAGAGGATGTCGGCGTCGCCGGCGACGGGCGAGGCAATGTGCTTGACGGCCGCCGCGGCGCGATCGATGGCGTTATCGAGCGCGAGCGGGCCGTCGAGCAACCCGCCGATGATCTGGTCGCGGTCGGCCATCTTGCAGAGCGCGGCGGCATCGATTGTCGAGGGGATTTTGGAGGTGATCGTCTCTACAGCGGAGAGTATGGCGACTTTCGGCTGCTTGATGCCCAGCGCCTGTGCCAGCTCGATCGCATTCTGAACGATGTCGACCTTGTCTTCGAGCGTCGGAAAAATATTCACCGCCGCGTCGGTGATGAAAAGCGGCTTGGGATAGGTCGGCACGTCCATGATGAAGACATGGCTGATGCGGCGCGCGGTGCGGATGCCGGTCTCCTTGTTGACCACTTCGGCCATCAGCTCGTCGGTGTGGAGGCTGCCCTTCATCAACGCGTCGACTTCCCCGTTGCGGACAATCTCGACCGCCTTCGCCGCCGAGGCATGGCTGTGCGGCGTGTCGACAAGCTGCAGGCCGGTAAGGTCGAGGCCGAAGGAAGCCGCAAGCGCCCGGATGCGAGGCTCAGGCCCGACCAGGACCGGTTTGATGATCTTGGCCTCGGCCGCGTCGACCACGCCGCGCAGGGATGTCTCGTCGCACGGATGCGCCACGGCCGTGCGCACCGGCGCCAACGCATGGCAGGCGTAGATCAGCGCATCGTACTTTTCGTGCCGGCGCGGTTCGACCATCCCGTCCATTGCACCTCTCGTGGCTACAAATCCTGTAAGCGCTTGTTTTCCGCGACGACCCTTTCGAGCAGCGCGGCCGGCGTGAAGTCTGCGCCCATGGTCGCTTCGAACTCCCGCAGCTTAGCGAGGACTTTGTCGGGACCGATCAGATCGGCGTAAAACATCGGGCCGCCACGATAGACCGGCCAGCCGTAGCCGTTGATCCAGACGATATCGATGTCGGAGGCGCGCTGCGCCTTGCCCTCCGCGAGGATCTTGGCGCCTTCATTGATCATCGGATAGATGCAGCGCTGCAAAATCTCCTCGTCCGAGATGGTGCGCCGGTTGACGCCCTTCTTGGCGGCAAAGTCGAGGATGATCTTTTCGACCAGCGGCGAGGGCTTGGCGTTGCGGGCTTCGTCATAGTCGTAGAAGCCGGCGCCAGTCTTTTGCCCGCGCCGATCCATTTCGCACAGGATTTCGCGGATGGTCGAGGATTTGCTGGTCTCCTTCGACCAGCCGATGTCGAGGCCGGCGAGATCGCTCATGGCGAAGGGGCCCATGGGAAGGCCGAAATCATAGAGGACGCGGTCGACGTCCCAGGGCATGGCGCCCTCGAGGATGAGTTTTTGCGCTTCGCGCTGTCGCTGGTGCAGCATGCGATTGCCGACGAAGCCATGACACACGCCCACGAGTACACCGATCTTGCCGATCTTCCTGGCAAGCTGCATGACGGTGGCGATCACCGGCTTGGCCGTTTTTTCGCCGCGCACGACTTCCAGGAGCCGCATCACGTTCGCCGGGGAGAAGAAGTGCATGCCGATGACGTGATCCGGCCGGCTCGTGACCGAGGCGATCTCGTCGATGTTGAGATAGGACGTGTTGGAGGCGAGGATCGCGCCCGGCTTGGCGATCTTGTCGAGCTTGCGGAACACCTCCTTCTTGATGTCCATATTCTCGTAGATCGCCTCGATCACGAGACCGCAGTCGGATAAAGCGTCGAGGTTCAGGCCGGGGCTGAGCAGTCCCATGCGGGTTTGCACGTCGGCTTGCGTCAGCCGGCCCTTCTTGGCCGTATTGTCGTAGTTGCGGCGGATGGTGGCGACGCCGCGGTCGAGCGCGTCCCGCGCCGTCTCGACGATCGCCACCGGGATGCCGGCGTTGAGGAAATTCATCGAGATGCCGCCGCCCATCGTGCCGGCGCCGATGACGCCGACCTTCTTGATCGGCAGAATAGGCGTATCGTCCGGCACGTCGGCGATCTTCCATACCTTGCGCTCGGCAAAGAATACATAGCGCTGCGCCTGCGATTGCGCCGTCGTGACGAGATTAAGAAACTCTTCGCGCTCCCGCTGCATTCCCTCCTCAAACGGGAGGTCAACGGCGGCCTGCACGGCGCGCATGGCGGCCTGCCAGGCTTCGAAGCCGCGGTACCTGCGGGCATAGTCGCGGCGGGCCTTCTCGAAAATCTCCGGCCGGCCGCGGGCCGCCTCGATCTTGTCCTTGAGATCGCGGACTCTGCGCAAGGGCATGTGCGTGTCGATGACCTTGCGGGCGAATGCGAGCGCCCCCTCACGCAATTTTCCTTCCTCGACAAGCTCGTCGACGACGCCCCACTGCAGGGCCTGCTTGGCCGCAAACGGCGTACCGGAAAGGATGACTTCCAGCGCATTCTCGACGCCGATCAGCCGCGGCAGGCGCTGGGTTCCGCCGGCGCCGGGGATGATCCCAAGCTTGATCTCGGGTTGCCCGAATCTCGCCGATGGCACTGCGACCCGATAGTGGCACATGAGAGCTACTTCGCAACCGCCGCCCAAAGCCGTGCCATGGATCGCAGCGATGACCGGCTTGGGGCCGCCTTCGATCGCGGCTTGGCTGTCTGTCAGCGGAGCGCCTTTTGGCGGCTTGCCGAATTCGGCAATATCGGCACCGGCGATAAAGGTGCGGCCGGCGCAGATTAGCACGATGGCCTTGACGGCGGGGTCGGCCATGGCTTGCCCGACGCCGTCGCGAAGCCCGGTGCGGACGTCCGCCGACAGCGCGTTGACCGGCGGTGAATCGATCGTCAGTACGGCGATATCGCCTTCGCGAGTGAGATCGGTTACGGCGTTGATGGCGGCCATTGCTCGTTTCCTCTTGGCTTGCCGGGTTGCTGCGGTCTGAATAAGGTGAGCCGCAAGATACATAATATGCGCGCGGGGAGGAACTTTCGTGTCGCTATTTGATCTTCATGGCAGGGTTGCAGTAGTCACCGGGTCATCGCGGGGCATCGGCCGGGCCATCGTCGAGCGGATGGCCGAGCACGGCGCCAAGGTCGTCGTTTCCTCCCGCAATCTCGAGCCCTGCCGCGAGGTAGCGGCGGCGATCAACGCGAAATACGGCGACGGCCGGGCCATCGCCCTATCCGCGAATATTTCCTCGAAAGAGCACCTCCGGCGTCTGGTCGACGAGACGATGCGGGCGTTCGGCCAAATCGATATCCTCGTTTGCAACGCCGCCTCCAATCCGCATTACGGGCCGATGGCGACGATCAGCGACGAGCAGCTGCGCAAGATCCTCGACAATAACATTGTCTCCAATCATTGGCTGATCACCATGGTGGCGCCGCAGATGACCGCCCGCAAGGACGGTTCGATCATCATCGTCTCGTCGATCGGCGGGCTGCGAGGCAGCCCGGTCATCGGCACCTATTGCATCTCCAAGGCCGCCGATTTGCAGCTCGCCCGCAATCTTGCGGTCGAGCTTGGCCCGCACAACATCCGGATCAATTGCATCGCCCCGGGCCTCATTCGCACCGACTTCGCACGCGCGCTTTGGGAAAATCCCGACAATCTGAAACGCCGGAACGAACAGACGCCGCTGCGCCGCATCGGCGAGCCCGACGAGATCGCCGGTGCCGCGATCCTCTTGGCCTCGCAGGCCGGAAGTTTCATCACCGGGCAAGCCATCGTCGTTGATGGCGGCGTTACGATTGCCTGATCGCGACGACTGCGGCGGCGCAAGCCGCGAAGGAGAACTGACCGATGTCCGATCTCGAAAAATTCCGCAGTGAAACGCGCGCCTGGCTCGAGGCCAATTGCCCGCCCGACATGCGGCTGCCGCTGGAAGACGATGATGATCGCTTCTGGGGCGGGCGCAACGCCAAGTTCAAGTCCGACGGCCAGCGCCTGTGGTTTGGACGTATGTTGGCGCGCGGCTGGACCGTGCCGGAATGGCCGAAAGAATATGGCGGCGGCGGGCTGTCGCGCGAGGAGGGCAAGATCCTGCGCGGCGAAATGCGCAAGCTCGGCTGCCGTTCGCCGCTGGATTCGTTCGGCATCTGGATGCTCGGTCCGGCGTTGCTCAGATACGGCAGGGAGGCGCAAAAGCGCGAATATCTGCCGCAGATCGCGCGCGGCGAAATTCGCTGGTGCCAAGGTTACTCGGAGCCCAATTCCGGCTCGGACCTCGCCTCGCTGGCGACGCGGGCCGAGGACAAGGGCGATCATTTCCTGGTCAACGGCCAAAAAATCTGGACCAGCTACGCCGACAAGGCCGATTGGATCTTTTGTCTGGTACGCACCGATCCGGTGGCCCCCAAGCATCTCGGCATCAGCTTCATCCTGTTCGACATGAAGACACCGGGCGTCTCCACCAAGCCGATCCTGCTGATTTCCGGAATGTCGCCGTTCTGCGAGACCTTCTTTGACGACGTGCGGGTGCCCAAGGCGAACGTGGTCGGCGAACTCAACAAGGGCTGGGAGGTCGCCAAATATCTGTTGACGCATGAACGCGAGATGATCAGCGCCATCGGGCTCGGGGCAGGGCGCCCGCTCGGACAGGTCGCCGCCGAGTCCGTGGGAACGGAAGCCGGCGTCCTCACGGACACTTGTCTGCGCGCCGATATTGCGCGGCTCGAGATCGACGCCTTCGCGTTTCAATTGGCTCTGGAGCGTACCGGCGACCGCCTGAAGGCCAAGCAAGTGAATCCGGCCATTTCGTCCATGCTCAAATATTATGGTGCCGAATTGAACAAACGCCGTCATGAGCTCGTGATGTCGGCAGGAGGCTCGGAGGCCCTCGAATGGGAGAGCGAACGCTCCAGGCACGGGGAACGGGCCCGCGGCTGGCTGCGGACCAAGGGCAATTCGATCGAAGGCGGCACCAGCGAGGTGCAGCTCAACGTTATTGCCAAGCGTATCCTCGAACTGCCCGGCGCGTGATCGGAGCGGACGATGGCCCTTATTCTCAACGAAGAGCAGACGATGGTGCGGGACAACGCCCGCGCCTTTCTGGCCGACAAGGCTCCGATCGCGCATTTGCGCAAGCTGCGCGACGCCCGCGATCCCGAGGGGTTTTCCCGCGCGCTGTGGATGGCGTTCGCCGAAATGGGGTTTTGCGGCGTCCTCGTGCCCGAAGCTTTGGGTGGCTCCGGTCTCGGCTATGTTGAAGCCGGCGTGATCATGGAGGAAATTGGCCGCAATCTGACGCCGTCGCCGTTTCTCTCGACTGCCCTGGTCGGCGCCACGGCGCTTCTGCGCGACGGCAACAACGCCCGCAACGCCGAGCTTTTGCCGAAACTCGCCGCAGGCGATCTTCTTCTCGCGCTGGCGGTCGACGAGCGCACGAAACACGCGCCAAGCGCAACGGCGCTCAAGGCCGAACGCAGCGGCAACGGCTTTGCGCTGACCGGCGACAAATGCTTCGTCGTCGACGGCGACGTTGCCGATCTGTTGATCGTCGCCGCGCGCAGCTCCGGCGCGCCGGGGGAAACCGACGGTCTGACGCTGTTTCTGGTCGACGCCAAGGCCAACGGCGTCGGCGTCGAGCGCACTGTCATGGTCGACGCCCACAATGCGGCGCGCATCCGGTTCGATCGGGTCCAGGTCGACGCCGATGCCGTGATCGGCGAGGTCGATCACGGTTGGCCGGTTCTCGAAGCCGCGCTCAACGTCGGCCGCGCCGCCGTTGCCGCTGAGCTGACCGGACTGGCCGAGGAGGCGTTCGGCCGCACGCTCGGCTACCTCAAGGAGCGCAAGCAATTCGGCCAGCCGATCGGCTCGTTCCAAGCCTTGCAACATCGCGCCGCGCACCTTTTCACGGAGCTCGAAATCACGCAGGCCGCGGTCTTAAAAGCGCTGCAGATGCTCGACAGCGATTTCGAACGCGCGCCGCTGTTCGTATCGGTCGCCAAGGCGCGCGCCGGCGCCAGCGCCACGCTCGCGGTGCAGGAGGCCGTTCAGATGCATGGCGGCATCGGCATGACCGACGAATTCGACATCGGCTTCTTCATGAAGCGCGCACGGGTCGGTCAGGAGCTATTTGGCGATGCGGGCTTTCACGCCGACCGCCTGGCCCGGCTACACAATTATTGATCTCGGATAGCTGGACTTCGGCGTGACGCCGTCAGCGTAAGGGAGAGGCCATGGCGGCAGCGAAGACATTCCCAGCCATTTCGCTTGCGCAAGCCAATGCGGCGCTGACCCAACCGGGTTCTCCGTTCGAGATCGAGGAATGCGACATTCGCGGCGTCCGCACGCGGGTGTGGAAAAACGCGCCGCCGACCATGCGCGAAATCTTTCTTTTGGGACGCGCACACGGCGACAAGACCTTTGTCGTCTATCGCGACGAGCGCGCGAGCTACGAGAGCTTCGCCCGCGCCGCGCTCGCCATCGCCGAGGCGCTGCAACAAGCCGGAATTGGCAAAGGCGATCGCGTCGCCATCGCCATGCGCAATGTGCCGGAATGGCCTGCGGCATTGTTCGGCTGTCTGCTCGTGGGCGGCGTCGCGACTTTGCTCAATGCCTGGTGGACCGGTCCCGAGCTCGAATTTGGTCTCAACGATTCGGGCGCCAAGGTCGCGATCGTCGATCGCGAGCGGCTTGAGCGGCTGTTCGAGCATTTGCACAATTGTCCGGCGCTGGAGCGCGTTTTCGTCAGCCGCGAGAGCGAGCATGTGGCGCATCCGAAGGTCACCAAGCTTGAATCGATTACCGGCGACGTCAATTCCTGGCACCTGTTGCCGGACCGGCCGCTGCCAGACGTGCCGCTCGACCCTGACGACGATGCCACGATCCTTTACACCTCGGGCACGACGGGCAAACCCAAGGGCGCCGTCGGCACGCACCGCAATGCGTGCACCGGGGTGCTGGTCAGGGCGTATTCGCTGGCGCGAAGCTTCGTGCGGCGCGGCGAGCCGGTACCGGCGCCCGATCCCAATGCGCCGCAGAAGGCCTGTCTGCTGGTGGTTCCGCTGTTTCACACGACGGGTTGCCACGCCACGATGATCCCGCTGGTGGCGACGGGCGGCAAGCTCGTGTTCATCCACAAATGGGACCCGGAGCTGGCGATGCAGCTCATCGAACGCGAGCGCATTACGGTCACCGGCGGCGTGCCGACCATCGCCTGGCAATTGCTGGAGCACCCGGCGCTCGAGAAATACGATCTGTCCTCATTGGAAAGCATCGCTTATGGCGGGGCGCCGGCCGCCGCCGAGCTGGTGCCGAAATTAAAGGAAAAATTCCCGCAGTCGGCGTCGGCGCTGGGGTGGGGGATGACCGAAACCTCGGGCGCGTTCACCGGTCATTCGGCCGAAGACTATGAATTGCGGCCGACTAGCAGCGGTCCAGCGACGCCCGTCGGCGAAATGAAGCTCATGGACGCGGACGGCCATGAACTGCCGGTCGGCGCGGTTGGCGAGCTTTGGGTCAAAGGTCCGAACGTCGTGCGCGGCTATTGGCGCAACCCGGCCGCCACCGCTGAAACATTCATCGACGGCTGGCTGCGCACCGGCGACATCGCGAGACTCGACGACGAGGGCTTTTGCTACATCCTCGACCGCGCCAAGGACGTGCTGATCCGCGGCGGTGAGAACATCTACTGCATCGAAGTGGAAAATGCCCTCTACCAGCATCCCGCCGTCATCGACGCTGCGGTCGTGCCCATCCCGCATCACTCGCTCGGCGAGGAGCCGGGCGCGGTGGTCACGCTCAAGCCAGGCATGACGGCGGGCGAAGACGAACTGCGCGGCTTCGTCGCCGAGCGGCTCGCGGCATTCAAGGTGCCGGTGAAGATATTGTTCTCGCCCGGCATGCTGCCGCGCAATGCCAACGGGAAGATCCTGAAAAATGAGCTCAAGCGCCTGTTCCTCGAACACGCGCATTGAGCCAGGAGAGACGTATTCTCAGATCCGCGTATTGGTATATTTGCGCATTTCCAGGCGCGCGATCGCCCGGCAATGGACTTCGTCCGGACCGTCGGCAAGCCGCAGCGTGCGGATATGCGCGTACGACGACGCCAGGCCGGCGTCGCTGGTGACGCCCATGCCGCCATGCGCCTGGATCGCGTCGTCTATGATGCGCAACGCGACGCGCGGCGCCGCCACTTTGATCATGGCGATTTCGAGCTGCGCCGCCTTGTTGCCGACCTTGTCCATCATGTCGGCGGCCTTGAGACAGAGGAGGCGCGTCATCTCGATGTCGATGCGCGCCTCGGCAATACGCTGCTCCCAGATGGAATGTTCGGCGATCTTCTTGCCGAAGGCGACGCGGGAGAGAAGCCGCTTGGTCATTTTTTCCAGCGCGACTTCGGCCGCTCCCAGCGTGCGCATGCAATGGTGGATACGCCCCGGACCGAGCCGGCCCTGGGCGATTTCGAAACCGCGGCCCTCGCCGAGCAAGAGATTGCCGGCCGGCACGCGCGCGTCGTCGAGAAGAACCTCGGCGTGGCCGTGCGGCGCGTCGTCCCAGCCGAACACGGGCAGCATGCGCACGACCTTGACCCCGGGCGTATCGCGCGGAACGAGAATTTGCGATTGCTGCTCGTGCCGAGCGCGGGTCGGGTCGGTCTTTCCCATCACGATCAGGATCTTGCAGCGCGGGTCGCCGACGCCCGACGACCACCATTTGCGGCCCTTGATCACGTAGTCGCCGCCGTCGCGGGTAATCGAGGTTTCGATATTGGTGGCGTCGGAAGAAGCAACCGCCGGTTCGGTCATGAGGAACGCCGAGCGGATCTCGCCGGCGAGCAGCGGCTTCAGCCATTTGGCCTTTTGCTCCGGCGATCCGTAGCGATGCAGCACTTCCATGTTGCCGGTGTCGGGCGCCGAGCAATTGAACACTTCCGATGCCCAGGAGATGCGGCCCATCCGCTCGGCGCAAAGCGCGTAGTCGAGATTGGTCAGTCCGGCGCCGTGATATTCGCCTTTGTCGTGAT
>Ga0208937_1000736_pt1 | contig 19891 bp, 36 predicted proteins | sample June2015DPH_11_5_FD_184705 | JGI IMG/M metagenome (GOLD analysis project Ga0208937, IMG submission 184705) | Peatland microbial communities from SPRUCE experiment site at the Marcell Experimental Forest, Minnesota, USA - June2015DPH_11_40... | ecosystem: Environmental > Terrestrial > Soil >...
ATGGAGCTTAGATTGTTTGCCCTACGCATTGACATGAATAGGAAATTATAACTGGCGATTCCGCTTTGACTTCCCTGGCAGCTTGGAAGTGGTCGACGCAAGTCCATATCGGAGACCACATCTAGAAGGCGGACTGCACGAAGGGACATCGCCGACCTAAATCTCGGGAAACTTCTAGGCGCGGCAAGACGGATGGCTCCGTTCATCGGTGGGGAGGCGGATCCGACGCTTCCCGGCGAACGGTCGGAAAGCTGGAAACTATCCACAAACAGGCTTCGAGGAAGATTGCGTTACACTCCAAACGAGGCTGGGAACATCCTCATGGAGATGGTCAATGGCATTTTGACTCTCCGGCTGGTGTGCGATGCTGAATATTAAGAAGATTCTTCTGCCGGTTGATTTCCCGAACCCCTCGCTGCGTGTGGTTCATCAGGCGGCGGCATTGGCCCACCATTTCCATTCAGAGATCGTGATGCTGCATGTCGTGACAGCGCGGAGCCATGCCGCCGGTGTGCCGGAGGACGGTCCCGAGCTCGCTGCTTGGGATATGCTCGCTGAGATGGTTAAAGGGGCCCAGAATAGCCTGGACCAGTCTCTCGGGCCGGAGCTTGAAGGCCTTGCGATCCGATGCGTGTTGCTCAAAGGCGACCCGGCCCGGGCAATTGTGCAGACGACTCAGGTAGAAAAAGCCGACATGATCATGATGCCGTCCCATGGCTACACGTTCAATCAGTTTCTTCTGGGCTCTGTGACAGCGAAAGTACTACATGGGACCGAGTGCCCGGTTTGGACCAGTGCGCACGTGGAAGAATCGACGGTGCAGGAGTTTGCGATCCGCAACGTCTTGTGCGTGGTCGATCTCGGCCCTCGTAGTCACCAAACTGTGTCGTGGGCCGCGCAAATGGCCGCCGAATTCGGTGCCTGTCTTACGCTCGTCCACGTCACTGCCTCGGCAGAGATTTGGGCGCCCGGCGGCAGCTATGTCAATCCCAAGTGGAAAGAGCAGCTCGTCGGCGACGCTTCTCAGCATCTCGCAGACCTTCAGCAAGACATGGGCATCAAGGCGGACGTACTCATCGGCAGTGGTGACGTGCCGAAGGTGCTGAGCCAAGCTGCGAAGCAGACAAAGGCGGATTTGCTGGTAAGCGGCTGCTACCCTTATGGCGGTAACCTGCGGATCCACGGCTACGCAATCATTTGTGCGGTGCCGATTCCAGTCCTGAGTGTGTGAGGTCCCTGACTCGTTGCGCGAATAACCTCCCGGTTGTCATTTCTCTCACCTCGGATTGTTTCAGGTTTGCCGTTATCCTGGCACAACTTCGATCAGCTGTCGCCAATCGGCTAGGACGGCGCATCGACCGTAGCCAACTCCCTCAATTGATAGCCATGGTTTCGTCGTTGTCGGGGGTGGTTGTTGAGGGTTTCGATACGACGCAGGCAGGCGGGTGCGACCGCACCACTACCTTGACACAGTAGTAGTGAAAGGGGAGGATCCTAGCGTTTTTCAGTGAATGAGCTAAGCGGTGACGCAACGATGCCTAAGACCAGTCCGGCCAGCCAACCAATTGCGATACACAAGCTACCGATTATGACTGCGGACATCAGTACAACGACAATGGACTCCAGTGTGTCTAATACATCTGTCCAGCTGAGAGTGGGGTTGGCCGCCATGATGTAGGCTCCATAGAAAAACCCGGCAACGCCACCGAGTGATGCGCCGATGCGCGCAGACTTCATTATCCACTCACCGTGACTGACCATGGTTGCCGCTCCCCTAGCCGCACCAGCACTAAGAGAATAATTATGAGTGAGTTTTCGCGTCATAGCAGACCTCCTTCGCGGACGGAAGCAGGGGCCATGGTCGAGGCCGACCATCCAGCGACAAGCGCTCCGGCAATCGATCTGCCAGGCCCAAAATACGAGACGTCGCCGTCAATACAATTACCAGAGGGGCCAATGTTCAAAGCTCTCGCCTCAAGGGGTGTGCACACCGTGTGGGACCTGCTCTTCGGAGAAGCGGGATGTCCAATACCTTGCACGAATGAGCGCATCCTGTCAGTGACATGGGTCACATCTTGAAAGAGATTTCCCTTGAACGACACGTCGGGAAACTCGTCACCAATTCATCACCAAGAGTAGGCCATTTTCGGGCGATTTTGGGGTGAGTAGAATCGGAAAAACAAGGGAGCTAAAGAGTTTAGACCGTGTCGCCTCAAAATTGACGCGGCAGAGGGCACGTCCTCGGCTCAGTATTTCCACATGCCGACTTCGCCGCCGCGCTCGAAACTGAGCTTCGTCCGTGGTGGATCAAGTACACCCCATGCGATGAGTTCGATTTCACTTTGCAGTCGACTCTGCGGCAATCGCTGCTCGGTTCCTATCTGGGACCGGACTTCGTCACTGAGGGCCGCTCCCTGATCCTTTACGGCAGGACCGGCCGCGGCAAAACTCATCTCGCCGTGGCCATTGGCTATCGCGCCATCCAGAATGGCTTCGAGACCCTTTGCACCACCGCCGCCGAACTCATCGAGGATCTGTCCAACGCCAGTGCCAAAGGCCTCTTACAGCAATCGTTGTCAACCTACACTCGTCCTCATGTCTTAGTGATCGATGAGATCGGATATCTAAGCTATGGCCCCGACGCTGCCAATGTTCTGTTCCATGTGGTGAATGATCGCCATCTCAGAAAACGGCCGATGATCTTTACCACCAACAAGCCGCTCAGTGAGTGGGGAAAGGTGTTGCACGACGAGGACCTGGCAGCTGCTATCCTCGATCGAGTCCTGGAACGTGGACGCTTTGTCCCCCTCGACGGACCCTCTGGACGGACACGTCATCTAAACTTAGGGGAGGTCTCGCCTTCCAAAGCCGAACGGCTCAGAATTTCCGGAACCCACAGCTGCTCGTGGCTTATCTCAACAATGTCCTGTCAGTTCTGACTCGAAACCAAGTCGTAAATCTAAGGGCTCTCGAATTGCTTCAGACAGAGAAAACGTTCGAGTTCATCAAGAGGTTCATGAAGAAAAGACCCGTTGAGTTGAGCGTAACTCTTCCCCCAAATGGTATGGCTCAATTCCAAACTTAGGCTCGGTCACAAACTTCGGGAATATCTCCTGCGTGCCACACGGCGGTACTGCTGGGCCAGCATGGCCCACTTTGGTTAGGTATTCATCGGCTGTTCGCTGCATATATCCTTCACCCATGCCTTACCCAGCGACGTTTCGCGGGTTGCGACGAAACATTCTACGCAGAGAAGTTGGTGGTTAGATGTCCACCTTCGAGCCGGAGCCGGAGTCCTGTTGGCAATGCGCTCGCGGGAAGGTTCTGCATCTCCCGTGCGGCGGAGAGTATGTAGATTGCCCTCCGGCCAATTGGAAGAGGCAATCTTGTGCGGCAAAACTGCTAGCTACGATAGAGAAACCCTTCCGCTCTTTCCCAGTCGCAATGCTGGGCGAAGGATTGTCCGAAGCGAAAGCCTAGACCTGCGAGCGTGTCCTTTGCCTCCAGCCATGTCAGAGAGGAATCGCTGCGGCTGGCAGTGGCTTTGCTTCGACGCTACTTTGTTGCACCTGACGCATTCCCCGGCCCTATTTGGCAGCAGTCACCGACTTCACCGAGATGGTATCTCCATTGGCCGTGCCTGTAACTTTGGCCTGCTCCCAAGCCAGCTTGTTGAGTTCGTCCAACGAGGCTTGATCCGACGTGCTGAGGGTATACACCTTGTCGCCAACCACCAGCGCATAGTTAGCGCCTTTTTGCACGCAGGCACGAACACAGGCTGCGGGGGTAAGACTCCCCTCAGAGTGCTTGGCTCCGCACATGGCATCGCTGACTTTTCCAGTAAAGGTCTGGGCGCTGCCTGCACCCAGTCTCGGCACGACGGCCAATCCGGCGCACAGCACCATCGTCGCCATCCAAACTTGCAACATCCGCAAACGAGACATAAATCCTCCTCCTGTTCTACGCACTTGGTATTGGATGCGTCTGCATAGAGACACGGATTTCTTTTTTGACCTCGAAAACGCCCAGCATCGTAGGTCGGGCGGGAAGAATTAGGCTTTACCTCTGCGGGCGTCATCTCACAATTTTACGCGCTAGTCCTCGATCACCTTCCTACGCTCGGACACAACATGCATGCGACTTTCCCAGACTTGGGAGTCAGGATCGCCTCCGCGGTCCCGCTCGAAGGAGGCTGGCACGCAGGATTCCAGACGCCACGCCCAGTGATCCCGATGAAGAACATAAGGATCGCGGGGAGCCATACGGGTATCGAGCCCAAAGCTGCGCCGAGATTTCGACAACGGTGCCGACAGGCGGGCACTAAATCGGATCGCTATCCACCGAGTCGCCGCTCGAAGTCCTCTTCGCACTGAATGCAATACGGCGTCCACGGTACGGCTGCTAGTTGCCTTCCGCCAACTTCTCTGCTGCAAGACAGGCACTTCCCGTAAGTCTCGTCTCGCATGCGACCAAGCGCCGAATCGATTGCCCGAAGCAACTGCCGCTGTTGGTTGCTTCTTTGGAGCAATGACTCCTTCTCAGACCGGCTGGCAGCTTGATCCACGGTATCAGGCTCTGGCTCCACTCGTCGTGCGTATTGCTGGTGATGCTCGATACTCAGGCGCAGTTCATGCTGGCGGACTTCCAACAGCGTCTTGACTCGCCGCATCTGCTGCGCGTTCATGCGATCATTGCTATGTCGTGTGTCGCTGTGACGAAAGTGATGCTGGTCACAGTCTGCTTGAAAAGGGAAAGCCGTCCGAAGCAGAGAATCGGAGCGGGGCATAGAATAGAAGTAGTGAAAAACTATGGAAACGACCAAATTTGTTGTGAAAGTGAACCGTGGCGGTACCCACGCCCCTGAATACGTGCAGCGGATTGATCGGACTCCCATCCAGACCACAACCAACCGTATGTTGGCACTGGTTATGGGGAAATTCACGGCCGAAGACGTTGTCAAATCCCTCCAAAACTCCCGGTGCAGCCCGGAGTTAGTGTCCGTACAGTTTAGTGCATAAATAGTTCAGACCAGTTCAGCCACAGCCGCCACATCGAATTTCGAATAATACTTCTTCACGTCCTTCGCTCCGTACTTCTCGCGGAACTTCTCGACCGCCCATGTGGCAGCCTTGGCAGTCATGGACTGAAGCCGCTCTCACGAGTTGATCGTGAAAGAGACGGCGTTTGAGTTCTTCCCGCCACACGAGGTTGTGGACATCGCTCCGATCGCACCGGAGACAGAAGTGATGCCGCCCTCCGGGGGATTGAACACCAAGACCAACACCGTTCCGGACTGTGCGATGTCCGTCGTTGTAATGGCCGCGACCAATTCGTGGCTGCTGATGAACTTCGTCAAACGGTAGGAGCCGTTCCAATTCACCACGGAGTCACTGCGAAAGTCATTGCCGTTGACGGTCAACAAGAACTGGCTGCCTCCGGCGGTTGCGCTGCTGGGCGAGATCGAAGTAATGGACGGCACAGGCGGACAGTTTCCGCAGGACAGAACTGTGACCAGCATGATCGCCAGCACAGGTATGAGAGCCCATCTTGGTACCCTTGCCATCGGCCTCCACCTCCGGCAACTGGCTGACGGCATCGAGAGGTGCAGCGGCAAAAGCGGTTGGAGCGTGGATCGGTGGGATTGCGGAACCTCCCAGCTCGTCCGCCAGATACCAAGATTGTACGCCGTGTGGTTCGTGTTGCGTTTGGTTCAAAACCTTTACCCTCGTGGCCATCCCCGGACACCCAATCCCTCGTTTGTGGCTCAACAGCTTCCGACTATTGCGGAAGAGACCCCTTCGGGCCACTGGGGGCAGCACGATTCCGGCTCGAACCTCCGGCTTGGCCGCAGACTCCAACTTGAAATGACAGTCGGTTAGCGATTAGCACGTGCAGGATACTTACGCTGGAAAATAGCGGAAAAATCTATAGAAGATTACGGTGGCCACAAGAACTAACACTGCAAGAACTGATGCGAGTCCGGTTTGAATGCTTTGGTCTTTCGGTCCTTCTCGAAACAAACTCATTTCCCTCTCCCCGGACCACAAACGAAAGCGCCCCAGAACTCTTTCGAGGTCACGGGACGCTCAGTCAAACAGCCCTCCCCCAAGTGCTGCTCAATCACAGGCTACCTCTGCTTTCGGTTATGAGGAATGGCTCCGATGTGCCCCCTGATGGTCACGTTGAACAGTGATCCTCGTCACCTTGTTTCGTGCTCTCCTAGCTTATCTTTTACCTTTCTGATGGCTGTTGTCATTCGAGCGCAGAACATTTGTGCGTTCCCGGGAGGCTGCATGGACGATGCTCGTGGCAATTCCATTTTTGAAGGCTTGATTAAGCCAGCCATACTGAAGCTGCTAGCGGAAACGGAAGGCGATACCGCTGTGAGCGCGACCTTCACCATCATTTGACTGTCTGTCTCCAAGGGATTACACCGCTACATCTCGGTACACCGCAGAAGCAGATGCGCATGTGAGGAACCCGGAATAGCTTGTTATGGGTCTGGTCGCAAGGGGAATCTGGACTATTTCCTTCTGGGCACTGAAGGGCATGGTGCCGCTGTTGAGCTTAACTTCAACTACGATTCTGCGATAAAGATTATCAAGGATGTCCAAAAACTCATTGATCCCAAGAATGGCTATGAGGAAGCGGTTTATTTCGCATTTGGCCGTAAACAAGGGTTCTGCAAGGCAATCAAGAACGGCATAGAGAGAGCATATTCTTACTTTGCAGAAGATGCTTTCGACTTCCGACTCCCCTCAGGGGTTCCGTGTACTGGTTGCCGAGCACAGCCACGGTAGAGTCCGGCAAGTTTTATTGGGCTCGACGGTCTCTCCATGTGCCCCTGCTGATCTGAATTGGAGTGATATCGCACTTGAACGTCAGCCAGTCGCGAGTTCTTCCATTCTTGAAAACGTTCTTGTTGTTCATGCGGGCAACGTCAACTCAGCATTGGGAAGTCGGGAATACAGAGCATGGCTACATTGGCCTGCGCCGAATTCGTCGGGGTACTTCCTCGCCTTCGTCAATCAAAAAGGCAGTTGTAGTATGAGGAAATTCGATGCCCGTACTGGAGAACTGATGAGCACCCCTGAGATCGGCAAGGGCGGGAAATTCGAGGAAAACTTCTCGAAGTACTTCAGTGGTGGCAAGCGGCTGTGGCTGCGACGGCAACCTAACTTGGAGAAACAGAGCAGGCCTGCGCTGCCGAGTAACGTGTTAGAGGAATTACAAGCCCAGATTGTCGGTGACACCAATTAGTTAGGGCTGCCCACAGGAAAGCGTGCTGCCTTTTATAAAGGTGCCTCCCCGCGTTGAACCCGCCCAGCCGATAAACATCGGAAAGCCAAACAATCCCATTACGAGAAGAGCCCACGCTGAATCTGCGCTACTTTCACTACGGGTGCAGAGCACTCCTCGTCGTCGTTAACGACGTAATTGACCCGCGTGCTCACGGGATAGCACCGCATCAGCCGGGCATCGAAAGGCTTCAGCAGTTCGGACGCCGCAGCCACATTCTGCATCCCCGGATCAAGCCATACATCGTAGGCGGCTGGATGATCCCGGACATCAATCTTTGCTTCGCGAGTCATAGTTTCTCCTCCGACATAACTTGATTGTTCGAGGACCCTCTTGGATGAACGGGGCGGAAGTTCGGTCGCTGAATCGAGCGGTGGTTTTCAGGCATCGAAAACAGGAGCCAATGGAGTGTGGAGTATGAATTATTTAAAGAAGCTTGAAGATGAAGTCTCCGCATGGCACTAAGTATCGATTCATCCACATCGTTTCGGAGGTCGGGAATTCCGATTCCAAAGTGCCGAAGTCGGACAAGTCCACACCGGGGGGATCGTCGATATACCATTTCCGCGCCGACTCCGCGATGCGCTCTTGGCAGAAGGTTTGGCCGAAGAACACCACTGGGTTCCTAACTCCGGCTGGATCACCTTTCACGTTCGGCGTGAGGATGATTTCAAGCATGCGCTTAGGCTGATGCGGCTGTCGTACCTGCGTTACGCGCTGAAAACCGCCAGCGATCCAGTCGGGTTGTTGGAGCAGGAAAGCGAGGAACAGCACTTGAGCCCTCGGTTCAAGTCGTTGCTGGAACCGTTCGTTCCAAAGACTGCTAAACAAGTTTCGGCTGAGCCAATCCCAGCGTAGGTGCGGGCGAAGGGGTCGCCGAACCCAACTCGAACTTTGAATTGCCGAAGAGGAGAGTATCTTGGCCGCAAAAATTCTCATGGTTCTTAGTGCGAGCATTATCTTTACGCTCGGAGTCGTCCACCTCGTCTATACGTTCTGGGGGCCAAAGCTCACGCCCCGTGACCCCGCGCTGCAAATCAGCATGAGCCAGATTTCACCTGTCATTACGAAAGAAACAACAATGTGGCGGGCTTGGGTGGGCTTCAATGCCAGCCATAGCATGGGACTTATTTTGTTCGGCTTGGTTTTCGGTTATCTCGCATTGGCTCACGGCCAACTCCTCTTTCAGTCACCGTTCCTGCTCCTCGTCGGGTTGGCAGTGCTTGGTGGTTTTGTTGTGCTCTGCAAGGTTTACTTTTTCAGTGCGCCTCTCACAGGCGTCTGCATTTCTTTGGCCTGCTATCTCGTCAGCATTGCGCTATCGCGGGCCTAACTAACAATTGCGCTCCAGCAGACCCACAACCCTCCGCATCGCTACCCTCCTGACCACCCCGCACGGCTGATCCCGTCGTTTGTTGCTCAACAACTTGCGGGTATGCTGGCGAGACCCTTTCGGACTGCCCTGAGAAAACGCCGAATCAACAGCGCCCTAAGCCGGGTGACTGCCGTCACTGCTCAGCGATTGCTCCTGCCGTGACAATTATTGAGGGTCGGATACTACTCGAACCACGGGAATGTCATCAGATGAGCCTCAAATCGAAATTGACTCTTCGTTTCTTGCTTGGATTCGTCGTGTTCGGCGCTCTGCTGTTCATTCCCGCTGGTACTTTCAAGTTTTGGCAGGGCTGGGCGTATCTAATGGTTTGGTTTGTCCCAACGCTATTCGTTTTTGATTATTTCTGTAGGCACGATCCACAATTGATCGAGCGCAGGCTGCGGAGGAAGGAAAAAGTACCCGAACAGAAGCTAATCATAAAGTTCGGCTTCGTGACTTGGTTGATCGGCTATTTGCTCCCCGGTCTCGACCACCGATTTGGCTGGTCTCACTTGCCCTTGTGGTTGACGATTCTTTCGCAGGCATTCTTTCTTGGCGGCTGCCTGATGGTGTTTTGGGTCGTGAAGGCGAACAGTTTCGCTGCCGCCACCATTCGAGTCGAGCCCGACCAAAAAATGATTTCGAGCGTGCCTTAATCGCATCGTCCGCCATCCTATGTATTTGGGTGCCAGCGTGATGTTTTTGTTCGCACCTTTGGCGCTCGGTTCGTACTTCGCCTTGCCTGTCTTTGCCCTCTTCATCCCCATCATCGTTTTCCGCCTGCTCAATGAGGAAGAGGTTCTTCGCCAAGAACTACCCGGCTATCCTGAATACTGCCTCCAGACCCGCTTCCGACTCGTCCCATTCCTTTGGTAAGCGAATGTTCTCTAGAGCACGTCGATGACGATGAGAGTGATGTCGTCTTGCTGGGGTGCGGATGCAGGCTGCCAATGCTGTAGCTCGGAAAGCAATCGGTCAGACACTTCAGGAGAGGAGAGCGAGTGACCCTTGCACACCACTTCTCCCAACCTGCGGTCGCCAAACGACTCGCCGTTGAGGTTTTCCGGCTCAATCAAGCCGTCTGTGTAGAGCAGGAAGCGATCACCTGCGGTTATTGAAATCTCGCGAACCGGATACTCGCATCCCGACATCACCCCAAAAATAAGGCCGTTGCTTTCTATGCTCTCCAGCTTGCCTTGGTTCCAGCGCAGAAGTGGTGGATGTCCAGCAGCCGAGTACAGTGCCTTGTATTTCTCGGTGTCGAGCCACAAGTAGGCTGCCGAGACGAACTGACCACGTAGCTGACCGGAAAGAGTACGTTCCACTCCGCGCAGCACCAATCCCGGATCATCTGCGCACGTCACCACCGACTGCATGGCGACTTTAATCATGGATGCAATGAGGGCTGCTGGAACACCGTGTCCAGAAACATCGGCGACGAAGAGCCCAGCCCGGTAGGGATCGATGGCGATGAACCAGTAGAAATCTCCTGCGACGGCGGTCATGGGACGATAAGCCGCGCTGATCCGCATACGGCTGAGTTCGGGAACGTTGCTGGGGAGAATCGAAGCTTGTATTTCGCGGGCGATGGCGAGTTCATTTTCGATTGAAAGCAGGCGGCGTTCGTCAGCAAACACTTTTTCAGCGGCTATCCATCCCTGCGAGAACACAAACAGCGCGAACGCGAGCGGCTCAAGGAAAGGATAACTTCGAAGGTTGAGAAAAGTTCCGCTCAAATTGTCATGGATGACAGCCGCTGCCAGAATCAGAGTCCCGGTCGCCGAAACTGTGCTTTGAATTACCAAGTACCTCTTTGCAATGTGCGGAACAATACTCGCCGTCGCGAGGGCGAGCAGCGAGCAGATCACAAGGACATTGTTGTAGGGCATGAATTTGGAAGGAAATTCATGCAACACGGCAAATATGCCTGCGAGGGCAATGGCGCAGGCTGGAATGACCATGATCTGGAAAAGGCGACGTAGAGCCCCTGCCGTTAGCTCTGCCCAAAACAATAGAGCGGGGATCATGATGACGTAGGTGATGATCCATACGACTTGCGGGGCGCTCGACGAAAAGGGGCCGACCAGCAAGCTAAAGGCGGTTGGCACTGCCGCAAACAGGCGGACCCCATACAATGCGCTGAAGATGCCAAACCACGCCAGAATCCGACCCGTGTTACCCCGACGAACCGCCGCAATACAGCAGGCAGCAACCCCTGTAAACAGAAAGATTGTCGCGAGGACAACGACGGCGAATTCTGCCCGGTGTGTCAGCACACTTTAATTTTTCGACTCTCTCACTCAACTGCCAGATTGTCCAAGCATATTGGTGTGTGGAAGAGAATGCTGTGATGTGAAGCACAGGAAGAGTATCCCTGCTCACTACTTGCTCTTGCCGCTGTGCTACGATTCGCGTTCAGACCTAGACAAATCGGTCAGGAGGGAATCATGTTGGGAGGTCTGCTCTTCGTGGTATGTGTCATCCTGCAATTTCATTATCATGACTCGATTTCCTTGGTACATCTGGGTGCTTGCCCTGATTGCACAGTGTGTCGCGTTTGGCGAACCAGCGATGCGATCTGCTGCTGCGAAAAGGAATTGAATGTGCGAAGGGTTGCCCCATGCATGTGCTTGTAGTCGGCGCTGGAATCATTGGCTCGATTTATGGCTGGGCGCTTGCCGACAGCGGACATCACGTCGCACACCTTGTGCGGTCGGGCAGGGCTGCTGCTTTTCGCGGCGGTCTACCGCTCGACCTGTTTGACCGACGAAAGGGACACAAACGGAACATTCGGAGACTGTACAGACCGGACGTCGTAGAAACGCTCTCACCTGCTGACGCCTTCGAATTGGTCATCGTGCCGGTGAAGCATTATGCGTTGGTGCAAACCCTCAAGGAAGTCGTTCCCCTAGTGGGTGCTGCCGAGTTTTTGCTATTGACGCAGAACTGGCGCGGCACAAGCGACATCGACCCGATTTTGCCGCGTACTCGGTACATCTACGGCGATGCCAAGGCTGGCGGCACCTTTTCTGGAGGCACCCTCCTCGCGGCTCTCAAGGCAATAGACTTAGGCTCGCCGGAAGGCGAACCTTCGCCCCTCGCAAGAAAATTCGAGGGGCTGTTTGCCTCCGCAGGCATCAAAACTCGGCTTCATTCGGACATGCTGCACTACCTGTGGATTCAATACGCGATTACGGGTGGTCTCTGGGCGGCACTCATGCAAGCGGGAAACATCAATGCCATGCTGAATGACCGCGAAGCGACTTCGGCAGCACTGCGTGCTGTATGCGAATGCCTAGAAGTTGTAAAGCGGCGAGGAGTTGACCTTTCCCGGTACGCAGAAACAAAGCCATTCCTGACGAATTCCGCGTTGCGCAAACGAGTCAATATCTGGATGACGTGCTGGATGTTCCGGCATGATGAGTACACCAAGCGATGTTCCGCACATGCTTTTGGTGACCCCGTTGAGGTCAAGACGTTCTACGATGATCTCATCGCCACGGGTCCCGATCTCGGCGTTTCGATGCCCGCGATGGAGAGCTATGCTGATGCCATCAGGCAGTTTGCGGAGTGAGCGAGCGGGTTCATGAAGAAGAAACTGCAAGAATGGCTAGGCCTTTGGAGCACTGCCTATCCCACCGCGTCCAGCCCTTATTGGCGCTCGCAGCCAATAGGACGCATGAAAAGCCTTCTGGCTGGAGTTTTCTTCTCCGCTTCGGTGGTCGGTTTCGCTTTCGATCTGCTCCAACTTCCTCTGCCCCCTCTGGGTCGAGGTCTCTTTTGGCCTCTCGTACTTGGCGCGGCGGCGGTAGGTACTCTGGTGACCAGAATAAAAAGAGTTCCTATCCTTTTGTTCTTTATCGTCGTGCTCATCTGGGTCGTTGGAGGACTGTCGGGTATTGGCTGGTTCGGAGAGGGCTGGCTAGTCTACCCGATCTCGCTTTTTGTCGTGCCATCGCCGATCCCGCAGACAATGAGACTGCGAATCCTGTTTGACGCCATCGGCATCTGGGTGGGCGCAACTTTGGGCTTTCGGCTGTTGCTATCCTTCGTCACAACCGAAGGTGTAGCCAGCGTTCGGATGCAGACCGAACTGTCCCTCGCCCACGACATTCAGACCACTCTGGTACCAACACTTTCTTTCCAGACCCGGCGATTCGAGGTCTATGGCAAATCCATTCCCAGTACGGAAATGGGCGGCGATTTGATCGACGTCATCGAGAGCGATGGAAGTTTGCTCGCCTATGTTGCTGACATCTCCGGTCATGGCCTTCCCGCTGGTCAACTCATGGGGATGTTAAAGACCGCGCTGCGGGTCTCTCTCCAGTTCCATCAACAACCTGTGGCTTTGCTCGAAAGCGCAGATCGTGTGCTGCCTGCCGTCAAGGAACCGGACCTGTACGCCACCCTCGCCATGCTGTACTTCGACGGCTCGACCCAAGCCGAATACGCTTTGGCAGGTCATGTGCCCATCCTGCACTATCGCCATTGCAGCCGCGACACGGCTCGGCTCTCTATGGAGCAGTTCCCCTTGGGTCTGATTCCGTGTGGACGCTATGCGAGCCAGCGCACCTGATTGCCCTCCGGATCGGTCACATAGAGAGAGCGCCAGTGCACCCATGCGTGCTCAGCGGTTTCGACTTGGAGTCCCAACCCCTTCAGCCTCTTCAGTTCGTCTGCGAAAGCAGTTGCCGAACCATGGGGATGTGGTGGTTGAGGTAATACGCCATATCGAACTTCGTGCCTTCTCGATTCGGATACAACACGCTGACCTTTACCATGGGTACTCCTCCTTCTGGTCACTGAGCATACCAATCCGAGTGCGGCGACCAGCCGCCACACTTCGAGCACTGCGTTGAAGTCCACTGGTGAAGACAGGCTGGGCAGACGCCTCCCGTATCGAACGTGTTCCACTGGTGCCCGCAGGAGCAAAACCAGCGGTCTTCCTTGCGAGGCGACCAGCCACAGAGGGGGCAAGCGGATGCGTGGGTCGGAGGCATCGAGGCCCTTTTGTTGATCTGACTCGCGATCAATAACAATAGATGACTGGGCAGCGTTGTTTAACATCGCGGCGGATGCCTACGAATCGCGTTTCCCGACAACGCCGTCCTACAGGTCTCTGCGCTCAAGATTTCGTCTGCATGAGGGCGTTGAATTGGCTGGAGGAAGGGCTGGTATGGCCTTGCTTAGGGAGATTTGAATTAGGTTCCGGTGTTGAGGCCTTCCTTGTCCTACCGCCCAGCGACAGAACTCCAAGGGAGCATCCCAAAATTTCGAGGGCAAGAAGTATAAAGACACTCGCATTAAACCACGCAGTCCAATCACCGGGCGCGACCATGAACACATTGTTTCCAGATGCATGCAGGAAGTGCTCATAAAGATCGGCACTCAAGGCAGCCAAAAAGAAAATTATCGAGACCAAACCAATAAGCTTGTCGCTGATCTTCCACAACGCAATCGATACGCCCCCATGTAGTAAGGTCAACAGAACTACTGCCAGCCAGCTAACGCTGTTGTTTGGGGCTGGAAGAACGCCCGCGGCAAGAAACAGGTGCCAGATCGCGACGATCCAATGTGCAACAACAATTAATAGGGTGAGAGTCCGTAGCCTTGTCATAGTTTGGTAGTCTCTTCCTGATGGAGTTTGTCCCCGTTCTGCGTTAAATTCTACACTCGGTTTCTCGCTGGGTTCAGGATTTCGCCTGTGGGCCAGCGGATGCGTGAGCCGGAAGAATCGTGGCTCTTACCTTCCTCAAGCTCGCGATCCAAAACGATGGATTTCGCAGAGTCGCTCACAGGACTGATGTTGTCTCTCAGACGAAGAGCCTATTCTGACCTTCTGCGATCTCCACGGGGCGTGAACACTCCTCGTCGTCGTTCACGATATGGTTGACCCGAGTGCTCACGGGATAGCACCGCATCAGCCGGGCATCGTAAGGGCTTCACCCGGACCTAAGACGCCTTCTCCAACCGCCGTTCAGTAACGCTCCTTATGCCGATCCGATTCAGTTCTTGGCAGAGCATCTTCAGCTTTTCGGAGCGGTAGTGGTACTCGCGGAGTTGAGAATTTGTTAAGGGTGTGGGCTGTCTGAATGTCTCGATTTGAATCTCAATTAGCAGGCGGACTTCATCCTTGATGGCACTGGCTGGGGTGGTCATCATGGGTTACCTCTAACGAAATTTTGGCCGATAAGGAATCCGAACGTTGGAACGTTGATTCTGAGCTAAACTCTACCCCGTCTGCGTTAATTTTCCGGTTAAATTCGCCCCCCATCCAATTGACCAACCGCTCTTGAGGACTGCCGGAAGCTATGCCGTTGCTGCGTTCGACTGCGTGCCCCTTATCTCGCACTCGGCTTGAAGCCAATCGTCCAAATCGTGACCGTCTGTCCTTCCGCGCTGCTCGTAAAGTTCGTAGGCGCGTTGCTGAATCTGCTGCTCAATCGGGATCAGAACGGTCGGCTCGTCCGACTTCGGTGCGAGTGTCGTCTGGGGGGCTCGGTTCACGTCCTCGCGGGTCGCTACCTTTTTCTTCTCGATCTTGTCTGGACGGCGATCTGCCCTTTTTCCCAGTTGTTCAGTCTGCCGCTCTAATCTGTCGGCTTTGGTGCGTTTCTTTGCCATGCTTACAGCTTGACACAAACGTGATGCCAAAGCGAGGTTTTCCACTGCACGACTGCCGGAGACGAGCGTTTCCGATTGTTACCACTTGGTCTAGTCCAGTTATTTCTTAGCTAAACATCCCTCAGTTGCTCCTCAGTCATCCTCAAGTAGTGGCCCAGTTCATGGATGACCGTCAGGCGGATTTGTTCGCGGCCTTCGGCTTCGCTGGAGCAGACCGCCTCGATATTCTTCTGTTAGAGCACGATGTGGTCAGGTCCGGTGGGCAGGTCAAAGATGCTCTTCTTGGTCGTGGGCACGCCGTGGAAGACACCCAGAAGCAGCCGCCTTCGCTGTCCCGGCATCGGTGATTGCTGGTTCGGCGGCTTGTCCTCCACCAGAACAGCAACGTTGCGAATGCGACTGCGGAATTCTCGTGGGAGCGAGTCGAGCGCCTCCTCGACTGCCTCGACGAAATGTTCACGCTTCATCCTTCACCCACGGAAACAAATAAGGGCACGCTTACTCCGAGTAGCCGTCGTCTGTGTCGTCATCATTGTCATCTTCTTTGCCGTCGGCGTCGCCTTCGTCTTCTTCTTCGTCTTCTTCCTCATCTGGCTTCTTTCGAAGGAGCACATTGGCAGCTACCGACCGATCAGGAGGGTCTGAGTAGGGCATTCTCGACGTATTCTGCTCATGCCGAATGGTACGCCTCGTAAGGCTGTGCTCTACGACGCAGCGGCTCTCATTTTTTCTCTTATCGGCTCGTTGTCGCAGTACACACGCCACTCGGCGACTCTTCCTTCCTTGACAAGTGCTCGCCACACCGCTGGGGTCTCCCATTTGTTTTCGGGTTTCATCATCCCGCCCTTCGGGACGAACGTCCCTCCGGCTCTACCGCAGAGAAAGACCGCATTCCCTCGCGAGACGATTTGATCGATCTTGATCCAATAGTCAGGCACCATCATGAAATATTGTTGCCATCCACTCCGCATGGCGGAAGCCGGGAACCTGTTCCCCAGCGAATCAATCAACACATGGTCGCCGGACATCAGCTTTATCAAGCCGTCCGTGTTATGTGCATTGACAGCCTTCACAAACTTCTGTGCGATCTCTGTAGCTCCAACGGTCTTTCTTCGCACCCTGAATCTCCGTCTGATCCGCCCGCTTCCTCCCGACCACTCTGAGCTTTGATCTGCGGTAGCAGGTGAGGCGTTCTTCGAAAGTTTCACTTGAGCTTGGCATGCTGCATCGCGGCTGGGGCTGGAAATGCGTGTTAGATTGCTATCCGCAATTCCTGTTCCATGCCCTCCCGCGCATGCTGTGTGCCGCTAACCGATCCCCAGACTCATCGGCCACGGATGGGGCAACAGCAACGACATCAAGAGTGCTCCCACGAGCGCCATGTTCTTCATGAAGTTGATCATTTCGCCCTGCTTCGCTTGCGCGTCGTCCACCTTCCAGTAGGCGTGCATCTGGAACGACACGCCCAGCAGGAAGACAATCAGCAGAATGATCCCGACCACAGGATAGACGCCTAGCAACATGCTGAGACCACCCAGCGGCAGGATGACTCCGGTTCCCGCCACCGCTAGCTTCGGAGACGGCGTTCCCTTCGCCTTCGCGTATTCACTCATGTAATTGAGGTTCTTGAAGTGGTTGAAACTGGCCATCAACCAATACCCGCCAAAAATAATCCTTCCGATCAGAAAAGCGATGTTCATCTCGGCTCCTTTCTCTCGGCAACGTTGGCTCCATCACACGCTATTAATGGGCGTCTCCAGTAAGCTTTGCAGGAACGCGGCGGGACCGCGGCAATCGAAATTGTACGCCTGCCCCCCTAGAGTGCACGGCACCACCCAAGTTAGGGTAGTTTTCAATGGAACGCCGAAGCGGTGACGTGCCACAATCCATGCGGGACGATCTCGCGTTGCTCGTAAAGGTTTGGCAAACAAATCCTTGATTCGTTTGGAGGGCACTATGTCGTCGCGCACACTCTTTCTTAGCAGGCTGATCGGGCTGTACTGCATTCTCGTCGCGCTATCCATGATGACTCGCAAGCAAGCGACCGTGGAGACCGTCACCGCCCTTGTTCAGAACCCATCGATGATGTTGATCCTCGGCGTAATCACGCTAGCCGCTGGGCTGGCGATGGTTCTCGCGCACAATATCTGGTCGGGAGGGCGCTGACGGTGATCGTCACCCTCGTCGGTTGGATAACGCTGGTCAAGAGCCTGTTCTTCTTGTTCCTGCCACCAGAGTTAGAAGCAGGTTTTTTTCTCAGGCAGCTTCCAATGAAGAACCTGAACGCCTGGTTCGTTCTCGTAAAGCCGGATCATGGTGTTGCGGCTAAGGCCGTGCAGGATGGTGAGATCGTTGATGGAGTAGATTTCTTTGTCGGCGAGACCGCGGGCTTTGGCTGGATGTGTCGTGCTGGTGCTGCTAGTGATGTTAGACAAGGCGAGCCCCTATCGGAGCTCAGGCATCATTGCCCAAGCTTTAAGTTTGGCTCCCCGCTGGGTTGATTATTCTCGTGCCGGTAGACTCTAAATTTTCCGAGAGCACCGTTTGCCTGACGGGTATTGCTATGCAGTCTATTCCACCATGTCAAGTGAAAATCGGAATTGTGGTTGTCCGAGGCTGAACGCGCAATGATAAGAACCCTTCAATGAGCAACCGTGGTTCAACTCCTTCCCTTTGGAGCCTGTACCTTCTGCAGATAGACAAAGCGCACGCAGTCTGCGATAAGAATCGTGCGGCTGTTTTTCGTGGCGCATCGCGCCAGGGCTTCGTTAGAGGCTTCGACATCCGCCCCCTGGAATTACGCGAGTCGCAGACCCGGCATCCGCGACGATCCAAGGCGCGCAATTCTTTTTGCCCGATTCGCTCGGGCCGCTGCCGGTTAAACCCGCCGTCGATAAGCAAGTCGCCGCTGGGAGAACTCCTTGAATTCATAAGCAAGCTTGTGGTCGTGATCCGGCCCAAGCTGAGGGAGTTTTCCGTGCACGACCATTTCGAAACATCAAACCCACATGAGGCCAAGGCGCAAATTCCTGAGCCGCTGTTGAACGATGCGCAAGCCGCCCAATTTCTAGGTGGACTGCATCCGAAGACAGTCCAGAGAATGGCTCGGCGCGGGGAGATTCCGGCGTACCGTGTTGCGAAGTATTGGCGCTATCGTGCCAGTGAACTCTCAGAGTGGCTCGTGTTACATTCATCGGGCCAGATACACCCGCCTGCTCATCGAAAGGAGATTCTATGAGCAGACGGTATCAAGAGGGTTGTCTGTACCGGGAATCACGCAAAGCTGGCCCCGATGTCTGGGTCTTCCGCTACCGTGACGGGCAGGCCAATCGAAAGGAAATAGTCGGAACCGTGGAACAGTTCACAACTCAAAAAGCTGCGATGAAGAGCTGCGAATCACTCCGCGCAAACATCAACAAGGAAGACAATTCACCGCGCACCATGGCGGAAATGGTGACCCACTACACTGCGAATGAACTGCCGAACAAGGCACCGTACACGGCAGAAGTCTACGCGGGCTATCTTAGGACGTGAATTGAAGTGGGGAGAATTCTCGCTCTCAGATGTTCGTACTGTTGCCGTTGAAGCATGGCTTGGCACGTTGCCACTAGCACCAGGCGCTCGCGCTAAGCTACGGAACCTCATGCACGCCCTCTACAATCACGCGATGCGCTGGGAATTTTTCGACCGCAACCCAATCACGCTTGTACGACAGTCAGCAAAGCGAACGCGAGTGCCAAATGTGCTGACGGTTGATGAGATCGGGAAGCTGCTCGGAGAACTGGCGGACCCGTGGCGGACTGCCGTCTATGTGGCAGTCACTACCGGACTCCGGGTCAGCGAGTTGCTGGGGCTCAAGTGGGCGGACGTGGACTTCACCGGGGCTGAGGTTAATCTCAGCCGTGGCATCGTGCGGCAGCACGTTGGGGAGATGAAGACCGAGGCCAGCCGTAAGCCTGTACCGCTAGACGTGGGACTCGCTGACGTGCTGCTCGGTTGGCGTGGGCGTTGTCCGTACAATCAAGATGTGGATTACATCTTCGCTAGTCCTGACAAGCACGGTCTGCAACCATACTGGCCCACGGCGGGGATGGAAGATCATGTTCGGCCTGCCGCTATCCGGGCGGGCATCGCCAAGCTTATTGGTTGGCACACGCTGCGTCATACTGCACAAAGCCGGGTGGTCAAGTCGATTCCATTCCCAATAAAGACATGGGAACACAACTCGTTCCCATCCGTTCCCACGTCGTTGACGGAAACGGCTGTAACTGATTGAATAGAAAGCGTTGGGCGCTTAACTCAGCGGTAGAGTGCCATCTTCACACGGTGGAAGTCATAGGTTCGAATCCTATAGCGCCCACCATCTATCTCATTGCTGACGGCAGTCCTTCCAGGCGTTTGCCCGATCCGTCACCATTTGTCACCATTCGCGCGAGATTTTCGACCGCCGTGCGCTGGTGGCCTGGTACAGGCAGAGTGTAGATCTCGAAAGCCTTCCGCGCTTTCTTGCGCCCCTTGTTCCGTCAGAACTGGATCGTCTATGCCCAACCCCCATTCGGCGGTCCCCATCATGTCCTCGGCTATCTCGCCCGC
>Ga0208937_1000749_pt1 | contig 19537 bp, 15 predicted proteins | sample June2015DPH_11_5_FD_184705 | JGI IMG/M metagenome (GOLD analysis project Ga0208937, IMG submission 184705) | Peatland microbial communities from SPRUCE experiment site at the Marcell Experimental Forest, Minnesota, USA - June2015DPH_11_40... | ecosystem: Environmental > Terrestrial > Soil >...
GGAGTATCAGTTGAAGTAGAGCGGAAGGGTGACGGAAGCTCAGTTCTACTTGCCCAATACCTTTTCAACGCAGGAGTCCGCTTCTTTGGTGATCCATGTCCGCCCCGAGGCCGTCTCAGGTCAATCTAGGGAGGAAGGACCTGAACAAAAATTGGGGATGAACCCCATGCACCGCGGGATGATGACGATCATTCAAATCGAACTGGACTTCCGTCGTGGTGAACGAACGAGGAGAAGTTGTTCACAGTTGATACGCGACCGACGTGATCTTGCCGCGCCTTTGATGAACGGCCCGGCATGCCGCGTTTCCGTCCACATTGCGTGGCCAGCACCATGTGACAGTGACACTCAGCACGACCGGCTAATATATGGTGACCCCATGGATAAGACGGAAGCGGAAAGCCGCGTACTCCAATCAGACGCAAGCGGTGATGCCCACGCCGTGAGCGCCCCCGTCCAAACTATAGACTCCGCCCGTCAGCTGGAGCTGGATTTTCGCGCCTCGGTGCTGCAGATGGTTTTGCCCGACCAGGAGACGCTAGAATTCTGGCGCGCAACGGCTGACAATCCACAGGAATTCGCGGGTCGAATCGCAAAATTTTCCCGCCAAATGCAACGGTGCGCTTCGGCGTCTACCCGCGTAACCAAAAACAAATCGAAGCCCTAACCTATGGCCGAGTGACCGTTTCGCTAATTGCAAATGGAGCGTCGAAACTCAGCCGATGGGTGAAACTGCACGTCCTGAACCGATTTGCGATCGGCGGCCCACAGCGGGATTCATATCCGCGAATACAACATGCAAGGCGACCGATCGACGAAAAACCGAACTATGCGTGGGGGTGAAGGTCAGCCACACTCTCGATAATTAGTGCCGGCGGTGGCTGCGATGCTTCCGGAACATGCGCGGATCATAGCCCCTGGAGCTGTGGCGCGACCCATGTGACGATTGGTTTCTGGTCCCGCGAATCGCCACCAGTCCGGGTTGGATGTTCCCGGAATGTACATAACTTTTGAAACTGTGTACATCATGGTGGTATCCTCATTTGACAGGGAGAGAGGTACTTTCATGGCTACTACAAGGAGTCGATCACACAAGCACTTTCAGTTGGATTCCGTGAAAATCAAGCGCGCCCAAAAAGCTCTGCGCGCGAAAACCGAGACGGAGGCCATCGATCGTGCATTGGATTTGGCGATTGCCGAACACGAGAGCAATCGATTGGCTCTCGAAGCCACTGAGCGCTTTGTCAAGAGTGGCATTGACATCAAGGACGTATACGGTACGTTGGGTGGTTAGATGCAGCCCGCCCTGTTCGACTCTTCCATTTACATTAGCGCACTGCGGCAAGGAGACGATGCGGTCGTGGCGCTGCGCCGGTTCACTACGGATGCGCCGCTTTGGCTCAGTGCCGTGGTACTCGAAGAACTCTATGCCGGCACGGCCGACCGCGATCGGCAAGTTGTAGAACGCCTGGAGCGAGATTTTGACAGGGCGAAGCGAATCCTGGTTCCGAATCTTGGCGACTGGACTCAAGTCGGCAGAGTGCTTGCTCGCTTGGCGGCTAAGTATCATTACGAAAAGATCGGGCAAGGACGTTTGACCAATGATGCACTGATCGCGATGAGCGCGGGGCGACTGGGCATCCGGGTGATCACAGCCAACGAACGAGATTTCAGCAGGCTCGCCGAGTTTCGCGCCTTTCAGTGGCAAGTGACCGCACTTTAATTCACGTCAGGCTATCCCTGGCGGTTGCTCCGCGAGTTCGCCGCTTCGGGGCTCAACTTTGAGAAGTGGGTTATACAGGCAATCGCCCGAGGCGTCATCCCTGCCGCACGTAGAGAGGAACGAGAGGGCGCTGAGCTGCGGCTTGCGGTCTGCGTCCCTTTCAGAAGGCGACGCGAGTCGACTGCGCCGCTAACACCGAATAAAAAGCGAAGAAGGCCATCGAAAGCGTGTGGGTCAACTTTCGCTACGGCGGCCGCCCTTTGCGGGCATGGCGACGCCTTTTCGCCCCTCAAGCTCGAGGCATCGTTCTAGCAGCAATTCAACCTGCTTACTCAGAGACCGGCGCTCATGTTTCGCCATCTCCGCCAATCCTGACTTGAGACTTGCCGGCACCCGAACTAACAGGGCGACTCTGGGTTCCGTCATGGCTACAAGCAAAAATAGCAGGATTCAACAATTTTCGATATGCAACGTTGTGATACGTTATGATACACTATGTTTCAGGAGAACGATCGGAGTACTGACATCAATCACCGACGGCCAAGGCTGCAAAGGGCAGTTCCCAGTTCTCAGAAAAACTGCAACTTAACCAACCCGAAGCGAATCGCTGAGAACTGAGAACTGTTCTTAACCTGTGCACCCCTTGTGCAAATTCCAGTTGCCGAGCGCTGCAGCGTCCACCGCAATTTTTCGCCCGCCGCTCAAACCCCGCCGCTCGTGCGCCAACCGCAGTTACACTCGTCCCATGTTTGATCCGGACGCATCACATCAAATCCGCGGGCAAAAATTCCGCCGTTGCACAATTCTTATGTAATTGACCCGTTCTCTTTCTGCGCGTACAGTCGCTCCACTTGAAACAAGAATTCGCCGAGCGGCGACCGTGCTCGGTCAAAACCTAAGAGCCAGAAACACATACCGGCCCCGCCTAGGGGTGAAAGAAGCACTATGAATCTTGAAAGCCAATGGACCGTCTACCGCACCCGTTTCCTGGTGCGCGCTCGCCAACTCACCGAACTACTCGTCTTTACCGACGCACTCGGCCGGGAACAATCCGGCCGGCCCGGCGACTACCTCGTCGAGTCCTCTGACGGCATAAGACGGATCACCACCCACGCTCTATTCGAAGACATCTACGTGCCTCTCGCACCCACGCAGCTTCATTCCCCGGCCGCAAGAGTTCAGACCGGAGTTCCAACCGATGGAGCGCCGCGCGTCCTCGCCCGGCCCGTGGCTCGCGCCTCGCCAGAAGATCGCACCCGTGCCACCGCCTGAAGCGGCTGCGGGGGAAAACTCGGGTTTTGACTTTGTTTTGAAAGGGCGCGGCTTTAGCCGCCGGGGCGCCGCCGGGTTAGCAAGACGACTTCTTCTGCAGCCTGTGAACCCGCCGGAACTGGTTTCAGGAAGGGGTAGCGAATGCCGATTAGCGATTTCCCAACTCGGCACCGCTAACACTTTCGGGCTACAAGATGTTGCGTTTCCCTCTTGACAGACACCATATACGGGAGTACGTTAAGCATCCCGAGCACTTTTGCAGACCTCCTTTAAAGGAGGCTACGACCGTAAACACGCAGGGACGAGACTCAAAGTTGAGGTGACTTCGCGTCTCCCCCTTCACGGGAAACCATCCCTCCGGAGTGGATGGAAACGAGCGGTGACTTCCCCCGGTCTGGCCCTGCCAGGCATCCCCTCGGGGGGATTCATCGAAAGAAAAAGAATTAGAATTTCGCGGCTGAAGCTGCTCCCCGACCGGCCGGCTTCCTTCGCGCCATTAGGAGCCCCGATGGAAGGTTTGATCGAACTCGTTGCCGCCTCTTTCGCCCGTCATGGCATCGAATGCCCAGCCGGCGATTCTCAGTGGACCCGACCAGTCCAAACGAAGTCAGTCCAACCGAGACTAATCGAGACGAAGTCAGCCCAAGCGGTCCGCCCCGCTGAGCCAACCCTTACCACCGCGCTCCCAGAGCACAATTACCCAAAAAGCTCGCAGGCCGATCCAGTCCCGTGAGGAATAGGTCGTAACTTTGGCCGAACCGCCGTATGCATTTGAGAAATGAGTACTAAGTGCAAGATCGACTGCTTCTTGCCATCATCTAATTAGGAGAAGGAAATGCCCGAAGTGCGCGATCAAATCAAAACTCAAACCGCTGCCAGCACTACTAAGAAGAAGGCTCCCGGACTGACCTTCCGCCGCTTTTTCACCAAGCCCGGCGTCTCCCCCTACTCCGAAGTCGAGTGGGAACTCCGCGACGCTCAGATCACCGACTCCCAGGGAGGCATGATCTTCGAGCAGAAGAACGTCGAGGTCCCAAAAGACTGGTCCATGACCGCGACCAACATTGTCGCCTCGAAGTATCTCCACGGACAGATCGGCACCGATGAGCGCGAAACCGGCGTGCGTCAACTGGTCGTCCGCGTCGCCGAAACCATTCGCGACTGGGGCATGAAAGACGGATACTTCCGCTCCACTGAAGACGCCACCACGTTCCATGACGAGCTCGTCCACCTGCTAATCCGCCAGTACGCGGCCTTCAACTCGCCCGTCTGGTTCAACGTCGGCTGCGAGCGCGTCGAGCCTAAGTCCGACGCAACCAACTGGCACTGGAACTCGACCATGCAGCAAGTGGAGTTCGGCGCCACCGGATACACGCGCCCGCAGTGCTCCGCCTGCTTCATCAACTCGGTTCACGATTCGCTCGATTCCATCCTCACTTTGGCCAAGACCGAAGGCATGCTCTTCAAGTGGGGATCCGGGACCGGCACAAATCTCTCTCCGCTGCGTTCTTCCACCGAAGTTCTCAGCGGCGGCGGCACTGCCAGCGGCCCGCTCAGCTTCATGAAAGGCTTCGACGCCTTTGCCGGCGTCATCAAGTCCGGAGGCAAGACCCGCCGCGCCGCCAAGATGGTCATCTTAAACATCGACCATCCCGACATAGTCGACTTCATCGAGTGCAAATCCAAAGAAGAAGCCAAAGCCCACGCGCTCGTATTGCAGGGCTACGACGGATCGCATCCTGACTCCGATGCCTACAGCTCCATCTTCTTCCAGAACGCCAACAACTCCGTCCGCGTCACCGACGACTTCATGGTCGCCGTCATGCGCGACACCGATTTTTCCACCCGCGCCATCGTCGACGGTCGCGTAGTCAACACCTACAAAGCCAAAGACCTGCTCCAGAAAATTTCCGAAGCCACCTGGCAATGCGGCGATCCCGGCATGCAGTACGATTCCACCGTCAACCGCTGGCACACTTCGAAAAACACAGCGCGCATCAACGCGAGCAATCCCTGCAGCGAGTACATGTTCCTCGACGACTCCGCCTGCAACCTCGCCAGCCTGAACCTGCTGAAGTTCGCGCCCAACGGCACGTTCGACGTGGAAGCTTATCGTCACGCCGTGGACGTGGTCATCACTGCCCAGGAAATTCTGGTAGACAACGCCGGGTACCCCACCGAACTCATCGGCAAGAACTCCCACGACTATCGCCCGCTAGGCCTAGGTTATGCGAACTTAGGAGCGCTGTTAATGGCCGCGGGACTTCCCTACGATTCCGATGCCGGCCGTGACTACGCCGCCTGCGTAACCGCCATCATGTGCGGCGAAGCCTATCTGCAGTCGTCGCGCATAGCAGAACAATGCGAGCCGCTAGGCCCCATCACCGACACAGTTCAAACTCGCCTCGGAGTAACCAAGGCAGAAGACATGCCCGGAGCAGCCTGCCCCGGCTGGTACATAAATCGCGAACCTTTCTTAGACGTAATAAGAATGCACCGCGCAAGCGTCAATAACATTGGCACGAACAACGGCCACGTAGGGACGGCCGCCCTCGGCCGTCCAGCCGAGCGAAGCTCGGCAGCCTCTCAGTTGCCCGAGTTGATCGAAGCTTCCAAGCAATGCTGGGACGAAGCCCTATCCCACGGAGAAAAACACGGCTACCGCAACTCCCAAGTCACCGTCCTAGCCCCAACCGGAACCATCGGCTTCATGATGGACTGCGATACTACCGGGATTGAGCCGGACTTGGCGCTCATCAAGTACAAGAAACTAGTCGGCGGCGGGATGATCAAGATCGTGAACAACTCCGTCCCCGGCGCGCTCTTCAAACTCGGCTACACCCATGAGCAGACCGACGCGATCGTTTCCTACATCGACGCGACCGGAACGATCGAAGGCGCGCCCCTCATTAAAGACGAGCATCTGGCGGTGTTCGATTGCTCATTCAAGCCGGCCAAGGGCACGCGTTCCATTCACTACATGGGACATCTGAAGATGATGGCCGCCGCCCAGCCCTTTATTTCGGGAGCGATCTCAAAGACCGTGAACCTGCCGAATGCAGCCACGGTTGACGATATTTCTGAGGCTTACATCCAAGCCTGGAAGTTGGGCCTGAAAGCGGTCGCGGTTTATCGCGATGGATGCAAGCAATCGCAGCCGCTTTCGGCGGCTGGCACCAAGACGGCGAACTCGACCAAGGATGATGCGGCGCGAAACGCAGCGGCCACGGCGCTTGCCGATGGCGACAACCCCGACGCTCCGCCGCGCGCCGTGCGTCACAAGCTGAAAGAAGAACGCATGTCGGTGACCCACAAGTTCAACATCGGAGGCCACGAAGGCTACATCATCGTCGGCCTGTATCCCGACGGCGAGCCCGGCGAGATCTTCATCAAGATGGCGAAGGAAGGCTCGACCGTGTCGGGCCTCATGGACAGCTTTGCGCTGGCGGTCTCGATCTCGCTGCAGCACGGCGTGCCGCTGAAACTCTTGTGCGAGAAGTTCGCACACACGCGCTTTGAGCCGAGCGGCTGGTCGAGCCATCCCGAGATCGGCTATGCCAAGTCGATCATGGACTACATCTTCCGCTGGCTGCACCTGCGCTTCCTCAGCGGACAGCAGCAGATGCTGTTCGACAACCTGCGTCCGCGCGCGCTGGGCACGCCCGCTCCGGAAAGTGTCGGCGATCTGAACGGCTCCATTGGTTCCGGTTCAGGGGGTTCGCTGACACCTGAGACCCGAGACCTGAGACCTGGTTCTGTCCATGCCGCCGACGCGCTCGCCGGCATGATCGACATGGGCGACGCTCCCAGTTGCTCCTTCTGCGGCTCCATCATGGTGCGCAACGGCAGTTGCTACAAGTGCATGAGCTGCGGCAGTACCAGCGGCTGCAGCTAACCGTGTGGCGCGGGCACTCTTGCCCGCGAGGTTTTGATCAGGATTATGGGCGCCCGGCCCGCCCACGCGGAGCGAAGCTCCGCAGAGATTTGTGGAAGGGCACGGCTTCAGTGAGGCACGGAGGGGAACGAGAAACTCCGTGCCTTTTTCTTGTTAGAGACTTCTGCCGTGTTTTTTCCCGAGCTCCTACTGTGTAAACGCGTCGTAGATCCTTAGGAACGGCAACGGTTCAAACTTCAGGAAAGCCGGCGGCGTGGGCACCAACGAACCACCGTTGATGTAAACATTGTACCCAGAGCCCAGGAGAGCCGCGTCATTGTTCAGGTCGGGAACGGTGAGATCCTTCCATTCCCCTGTCGTCAGACGCAGGTCAAGCGTTTGTAGCGCAGTAATTGTTTCCGCAGGTGTAAATGCGCAGTGACCGGCGCGGTGCACGAATGTCTGTCGCAGCATCGCGCTGTCATGCGCCTCGCCGACGACCCTTCGATAGGCGCTCTCGTTTTCCACCGGCGCGAGTCCGTCGCCAGTCGTGTGCAGCGTCAGCACCGGAAACGGTAGCTGGCCATTGTAGATGATGTTATCGCTCAAGTACGCCAAAGCGCCCGGATCGGCCGTAATTCGCTTGGCGTTCTTTAGTGTCGCAAGGTCTGCCTCCAGGCTCAACCCGGCTGCGGCATACAGTGCTCGCACCTCCGCATGATCGACCGAGTGTTTCAGTTTCGTTTCGTAATCCACGCCGGTGTTCCACGAAGGGTTGCCTCCGGCGCGGGCCTCCAGTTCGGCGCGCAAAGCAAAGATGAACGGGAAATCCACCTCCGACAACCATAGAAACTGGTTGGCTAGCCGGGCTGCGTAATCGGTGGGCGCCGGTTCCGGAGACGTAGGATCGAACCAGCCGGGCAAGTCTCCAAGGGCCGCAGCCAATGCCACTCGCGCTTGCCCTTGCGCAGTGGTCTGAGCCACGGCGAGGATCCCTTCGGCGCTGACCAAATTCACGTCCGGGTTCGTGATGTCGACGACTTGCAAAGACCCGCCTGCCACCAGCGTGTTGAAGATGAATGCAACATCGAGCGACCCGTTCCACGTGCCCACACCACCGCTCAGGACTCCGCACATGGGAAGCGCGGCGTTGAAGCGATCCGGAAACTCCTGCACCAGTCCGGCGGTGACCATGCCACCGAGAGAGTGTCCCCAGGCGATGGTCTTGATTGGAGTTCCAACCGCACTTTCAAAAGCATCGAGCGTTGCAATCTGATCCGGGATCGCCTGCTGAACTGCCCAACCCGTTGTCGCGTAGGATGAACCCGCCAGCGCGTAACCCGCCGCCAGCATATAACCGCCCGTGAGGGGATCGCCCACGTCTAGCGCGGGATTTGGCGTTCCGGGTACGACATATCCGTGACTGTAAAGAAGCAGAGTGCCGTTCCAGATCGGCGGAACATCGATCACATAGGTTGCGCCATCCCCTAAGGTGCCGGTGATGTGCTGCTGCGCGGCTGCGCTTCCGCAGAGCACGGCAATCAGAATGGCGGTTAGGGCGAACAAGAGAGTGCGGCTCGTGATATTCAACATATGAATCCTCCTCATTAGGGTGAGAACCCTTTCCCCAAGCTGGGTTCAGCGTGTGGCGAAGCAAAGGGTCTGAAAGTTTCTGCCGGTTCCGCGAACTTGTCAACGCGAAAAATCGGGACTTCTCTGCGCCCGCCGTTTCCCCGCCCAGTGCCCAACCCCTATCAGCATCAGTGTCGAGTTGTACTTAACCCGGAGACAACGGCAATTTGTTGTACTTAACTTCGAGACTGTGCTGGTGACAGACGTGCATTTCAGGCTCTAGATTTCAGGCAGGATCGTCAACCAGACACCTTGGGATGGTTGAATCCCCCTCCCGGAACCAGCGCTTAAGTCTTTGTCGCACGGTGGTTTACGAGTTCTCGTGGTCCCGCGGTGCAGACGGCCCATGCCGTCAGAACCCGCTACACAAGCGGCTTTAGCCGCCAAGGGGGCTACAGCGCCGCGGCCTGTTCCCGCCGTCGCGCCTGTATCTCGATATACACATTGATCAGCGACACGGCGGCCGGCGTAACGCCCGGAATACGCGAAGCCTGGCCTAGCGTCTGCGGGACGACCTTTCCAAGCTTCTCCTGCATTTCGCGCGACAACCCGCTGACTGTCCGGTAATCGAACCAATCGGGAATGCGGCGCTGCTCGGCCTTCTTCAGCCGTTCGATGGCGCGCTGCTGTTGGTCGAGGTATCCGGCATACTTAATCTCAGTTTCGACAGACTTAAGCTCGTTGCGGATCTCGGACGAAAGATGAACCGGAAAAACATCAACCGCAGAGGACGCCGAGTTTGCCGGGGAGTCTCTTTCAAAAAACCGCGGCACCAAATCATTGAGAACCGGCGCCAGTTGCTCAATGGCAATCTCAGGCCGCTTCAGCAGCTGCGCCAAAGGCTGCCCCAGTGCGGAAGACAGATCGCTTGGTTCGTGGAGGGACGGTCGCCCTCGCCCGTCCAAGTCGAGCGCAGCTCGACCGCTCTCGTCAGCAGCAGAACTAGCCTGCGAGATCTGCTCCGCCATCGCTCCCGTCACTTTCGTCCTCTCCAGCAACTGCTTCACTTCCTCCACCCGCTGCTGCTTCGCCTCGAATTCCACCCATGCCTCATCCGAAATCAGCCCCACGCGCCGTCCGTGCGGAGTGAGCCGCCGGTCGGCGTTGTCGATCCGCAGGTGCAAGCGGAACTCCGCCCGCGAAGTAAACATCCGGTAAGGCTCTTTGGTGCCCTTCGAAATCAAATCATCGATCAGAATGGCCGTGTACGCTTCCGTGCGGTCGAGCGCCAGCGGAGACTCTTTATTCACCTTCAGCGCTGCGTTAATCCCGGCCATGATTCCCTGGCACGCCGCTTCTTCGTACCCCGACGTGCCATTGATCTGACCCGCGAGAAACAGTCCAGCAATCTTTTTCGTTTCCAGCGTACGCTTGAGTTCCGTGGGATCGATCGAATCGTACTCAATCGCGTACCCAGGCCGCATCATCTCCGCGCTGTCGAGTCCCGGAATCGACTTGAGAATCGCCAGTTGCACATCAATCGGCAGCGAAGTGCTCATGCCGTTGACATAGATTTCGTGCGTGTTCAGGCCCTCGGGTTCCAAAAAGAGTTGGTGCGTCAGTTTGTCGGGGAACTTGACGATCTTGTCTTCAATCGAAGGACAGTAACGCGGCCCCGTCGAGTGAATCTGCCCGCTGTACATGGGCGAGCGATGCACGTTCTCGCGAATGATGCGATGCGTCTCCTCGGTGGTAAAAGCGATGTAGCAGGGCACCTGCGAGTCGTGATGCGCAACGCGCCGCGTCCGAAAGCTGAAGGGAGTCGGATCCAAATCGCCCAGCTGTCGCTCGAAACGCGACCAGTCAATGGTGCGCCCGTCGAGACGCGGAGGCGTCCCGGTCTTGAGCCGGCATCCGCGCAGGCCAAGCTTCTTGAGCGCTTCGCCCAGCAGAACCGCCGCCGGTTCTCCCGAACGTCCCGCCGGATACTGCTGCTCGCCGCAGTGAATCAGCCCGTTAAGAAAAGTCCCAGTAGTAATGATGACCGCTTCAGCCGAGACGCGCCGCCCATCGCGCAGCAAAATGCCGCGAATGCAGTTGCCAGTTGCCAGTTGCCGGTTCTCAGTAACTTCTGCCCCGGCTGAATGCTGAGTGCTGAGTGCTGAATGCTGGCCGTTCTCCACAATCACATCCACGACTTCCGCCTGCTTGATCTTCAAGTTCGCCTGCGACTCAAGCACTTCGCGCATCTTCAGGCGGTAGGCCTGCTTGTCGCACTGCGCCCGCGGCGACCAGACGGCGGGTCCACGCGAAGTGTTGAGCAGGCGAAATTGGATTCCGACCGCATCGGTAATTTCGCCCATGATGCCGCCAAGAGCATCCACTTCGCGCACCAGGTGCCCCTTCGCGATGCCGCCGATGGCCGGGTTACAAGACATCTGCGCAATCAGATCGACGTTCAGCGTATAGAGAGCCGTCTTCAGCCCCATGCGAGCCGCCGCCATGGCGGCTTCGCATCCGGCATGGCCAGCCCCCCCCACCACCACCTCGAAATGTTCGTCAAACGGCTGCATGTGCGCTTGTTCAGGCCCCACAACAACGGAGGGAATACTGCTTCGCTAATTGTAACAACCTTCTTCGCTCTGACAGCGAGAGGGTAGCCCGGGCACTGGTTTCTAGCGCCGCGTCCTTGTGATCCGCCGGTCCCGACCGTATAGTGAAGGGTATCGAGGTCATCATGGAAACGAACATTATGGAAACGAAAGCATTTGTGTCTCTGCTGGACGAACGCATTCATCAATACGATTTGCTCCGTCATCCGTTTTACAAAGCTTGGTCGGCGGGCGAGCTGACCCGCGACGATCTGCTCGAATACGCTGAGGATTACTACCCGCACGTGGAGGCGTTCCCGAGCTATCTGGCGCAGCTTGGCGTCCGGCTGGAAGAAGGCGAGCTGCGCCACGCCGTGCTCGCCAACATGACCGATGAGAAGGGCGGCGAAGATTCCTTCGGCGAGCCGGAACGTTCGCACTCCGAACTGTGGCTCGACTTTGTGGAAGGCATGGGCGGAAGCCGCATTCCGAAACGGCGGCCGGTTGGGGCAGTTCGCAAGCTCATCTCCTGGTTCCACCGTGTTGCCAGCGAAGGCACTCCGGAAGAAGCGCTGGCGGCTTTCTATGCCTACGAATCGCAGGTGCCGCGCCTGGCGCAGGAGAAAGATCGCGTCCTGCGTGAACTGTACGGCGCCGATGAGAAGACGCGCGGCTATTTCACTTTGCACGCCACCGCCGACGTGCACCACGCGCAGGTGTGGCGCACACAGCTCGAGAAGCGGGTCAAGGCCAATCCGGAGACTGCTAAGAAAGCATTGGCTGCCGCCGAGACTGCGGCCAAAGCTTTGTGGGCCGTGCTGGACGGCTTCGAAGCGCGGCGGACGGAACGGGCGGCGGCGTAGTTTCAATTCAGAAGTAAGAAGCCAGATTGCAAAAGTGAAAAGTCTTTGGCGTTGGCGCTTGTGTTTACGGCACCGTTGAAGATCCTGGACTTTTGCTGCAATCTGCTTCCTGCTTTTGCAATCCCATGGCCCGACCCGTCCCCATCGGCGCGCGCGGCGAGGCGGCTGAAACCGTCGAATCGAAGCACACGCTCTCCGCGCATCATCCGGAGTTGCCGCTGGTGTATTCGGCTCCAGACATGATTCGCCTGATGGAAACGGCCTGCTTCCACGCGCTGCAACCCTATTGTGATGAAGGTGAAATCACGGTAGGGATCTCGATCCACGTCGAACACCGTGCGGCCAGCGGGATCGGAGTGCGAATTCACGCCGAGGCGGAACTGGAATCGTTTGACGGGCGGTTCTACATCATGCGCGTTCGTGCCCACGACAGCACTCAGGAGATCGGGAGCGGTACGGTGAGGCGCACCGTAGTGCACGTACCCAGTTTCGTCAAGCGCATGCGCGATAAAGCTCGCGGCAGCTGACCCTGCTTGAAGCAAACCTGCCGGCGACCTGCCGTAGAGAAGATGAAGAGAGAAGTTATGGAATCCCAGACCAACAAAGCGATCCAGTTCCGGCAGCTCCATCGCGGACCGGGCGTACTCATCCTGCCGAACGCGTGGGATGTGGCCAGCGCCCGCATCTTCGAGGAAGCTGGCTTCCCCGCGATTGCAACCACCTCCGCAGGCATCGCTTTTTCGCTTGGTTATCCCGACGGCCAACGCATTCCACGCGAGGAAATGCTCGCTCGCATCGGCCGCATCGCTCGCGCTGTTCATGTGCCTGTAACCGCTGACATTGAATCGGGGTATGGTTCCAGTCCTGAAGATGCCGCCAAAACGACGCGCGAACTGATTCAGGCGGGAGTCGTCGGGATGAACCTGGAGGATGCGAGCGACCGTCGGGATCAACCCTTGGCCGACTTGCAGCTAGCGGTAGAAAAGATCAAGGCGGCGCGCGAGGCTGCCATGCAACTGCGGGCGCAGATCGTAGTCAATGCTCGCACCGATGTGTACCTGCTGCCGGGAGGCAATCCGGACGCCGACTATTCCGAAGCATTGCGGCGGCTGGTTGCGTTTCGCGAAGCGGGCGCCGATTGCGTTTTCGCCCCCGGACTCAAGGATGCCGAGACGATTGGGCGGCTGGTGAAAGCCGTCGAGTGTCCACTCAACATTCTCGCCGTGCCAGGAACGCCCTCGATTCCGGAACTCGAAAAGCTGGGCGTGGCGCGCGTGAGCGTGGGATCGGGCCCCATGCGTGCGACGCTCGGACTGCTGCGACGAGTGGCGGAGGAACTCAAGACCTCCGGAACGTATAGCGCGATGGAGGGAGCTGTGCCTTACGCCGAAGTGAATAAGCTTTTGGGCGGTTAAGCTGCCTCTCTTGTAAGATGCTCACCCGTCGACCAGCTTCATCATGTGTTCCGGGTAGCGCAATCCCGAAGCCGCACCGGAGGGAAAGACTTCGCTCAGGCGGCGCAGGTCATCCGCAGTCAGTTTCAAATCCACCGCCGCGGCGTTTTCCTCGAGATACTTGCGCCGCTTCGTGCCGGGGATCGGAACAATATCGTCCCCCCGCGCCAGCACCCATGCGAGCGCCAACTGTGACGGCTGACATTTCTTTTCGCGCGCGATCTCTTCAACTTTTTTTACGAGATCCAGATTCTTCTGAAAGTTTTCGCCCTGGAAGCGCGGCGAGAAACGGCGATAATCATCCGCCGCCAGGTCTTCGAACTTCTTGAATTGTCCGGTAAGAAAGCCTCGTCCGAGCGGGCTGTAGGCGACGAAGCCGATGCCGAGCTCGCGGCAAGTCGCCAGGATTTCCTGTTCCGGATCGCGCGTCCAAAGCGAATACTCCGTCTGCAGCGCCGTGATGGGATGCACCTTCACAGCGCGCCGCAGAGTCTTCGCCCCAGCCTCCGACAAACCAATATGGCGGATCTTGCCTTCCTTGACCAGTTCCGCCAGAGCGCCAACCGTCTCCTCAATCGGCGTATCCGGATCGACGCGGTGCTGGTAGTAGAGGTCAATATGCTCGACGCCCAGCCGCTTCAAACTTGCTTCGCAGGACTTCTTCACGTAGTCGGGCTTGCCGCTGACGCCGCGGATATTGGCGTTGCTGGGATCGCGGACAATTCCGAACTTTGTGGCCAGCACGATCTGGTCGCGCTTGCCCTTGATCGCGCGGCCGACGAGTTCTTCGTTCTTGTGCGGCCCGTAGACGTCGGCAGTGTCGAGAAAGGTGATGCCGAGTTCGAGCGCCCGGTGAATGGTCGCGATCGATTCAGCGTCATCGCGTCCGGAGTAAAACTCCGACATGCCCATGCAGCCGAGGCCGAGGGCGGAAACTTTGAGACCGGAACGTCCAAGATTGCGGGTTTTCATCGGTGCTCCTTTGCGATCCGCAGAGGGAATAGTGGAGAAAGTACAACGTTGTGTTCTAGCAGCTTCCCGCCTATAGATGAGAATGTCGTCTTACCGGTTTCATAAATCCAGCGTCAGAAATCCTGCGCAGGTCAGCGAATCGTGATCAGCGGCTTGGCGGTCGTCCGCACTTCGCCGATTTCGACGGCGGGAACACCGGCATGCTGCAGCACGCGTGTGAGCGAGCCGGCATCTTCGGCGGAAACCGAGATCAGCAGGCCGCCGGCGGTTTGCGGGTCGAAGAGAAGCGTGCGGATGTCGGCGGGAACCGACTCGTCGTAGCCGACCAGGCATTCGGCAAAGTCACGATTTGCTTTGAGTCCTCCGGGGATGTAGCCGGCGTGGATGCAATCGAGGGCGCCTTCGAGGACAGCAATGTTGGCGGATTGGAAGACGAGGCTGACGTTTGAGGCAAGCGCCATTTCGCGAGCGTGGCCGATCAGACCGAAGCCGGTGATGTCGGTAAGGGCATGGACGGCAAAGGCGTCGTTGGTCGTTGGTCGCTGGTCGTTGGCCTGATCGGTGACCGGGTGCCCCACGTCTCGCGGTTTTCGAGACGTGGGCCTTTGCTCCGTCGCCCCACGCCCGCTGATGATTACCTCAGCCGCGGTCTTGTTCAAAGTTGTCATCGACTTCACGGCGGCGTCGATCCACCCCTGCTTCGCGACGCCTTTCTTGATCGCGGTCGAAATGACCCCCGTGCCCAGCGCCTTGGTGAACAGCAACCGGTCGCCGGGTTGCGCACCCTGATTGGCCAGCACGCGCTTGGGATGAATCACTCCGGTGACCGAATATCCGAATTTTGTTTCTTCATCGCGGATGCTGTGGCCGCCCACCACCGTGCATCCGGCTTCGATCATCTTCGACAAGCCGCCGGCAAGAATGCGCTCCAGAATTTCGAGATCGCCTTTTTCGGGAAAACACACGAGGGCCAGCGAAGTCAGCGGCTTCCCACCCATGGCGTAGACGTCGCTGAGTGCGTTGGTAGCGGCGATCTGGCCGAAGGTGTAGGGATCGTCCACGATGGGCGTGAAAAAATCCACCGTTTGCACGAGCGCCGTCTCGGGCGTGAGCAGATACACGCCGGCGTCGTCGGCGTGATCGAAGCCGACTAGCACATTCGGGTCCTGTTGCCGGGCTAATTTCCCAAGCACCGTGTCCAGCGCCGCCGGACTCAGCTTGGACGCTCAACCCGCAGCTTTTACGGACTCCGTGAGACGGAATGGTTTTACGTCAGGCACGAGGCCATTGTAACGGAGGGGGAAGAGCTGGCCGTGGGTCCGAGTGCACGCCGCCCCGGAGGGTCCATTTCTTCGCCCAACCGCCTTTCCCTCTGCTACGCTCTTACAATCTATGCGCCTTCACCACAGCCTGTTTTTCTTAGTCGCTGTAGCCGGTTGCGTCTTCGCCCAAAACCCCAAGCCAGTTGCCGATCGCCTCGCTGCCCAGAACGCCCTTTTCGAAGAGCAGTACGAGTCCGATCTCCACAACTTTCCCGAGCGCGCCACCGCCTTCGGCGACTACCGCTACAACGACAGGCTCGCCGACTACTCACCGGACGCCATCGCCCAGCGCCACAACACCGACGAGGACTTCCTTGCCCGGCTTGAAGCCATCCCGAGTACTGGCTTCTCCGACCAGGATCAGCTCTCTCACGATCTCCTTGTTCGTGTCCTCCGGCAGCGCATCGCCGACTTCGACCTCAAAGAGTACGAGATGCCAATCAACCAGCAGAATGGCGTCCACACCAGCCTCGCCGATCTACCGCTGTCCGTCCCCCTCGACTCCGTCAAGCACTACGAGGATTACATCGCCCGTCTTCACCAGATCCCGCGCGTCCTCAGCCAGACCACCGAAGTCCTGCGCGCTGGCATGAAGGACAAGCTCATGCCCGTCCGATTCCTCATCGAGAAGCTCCCCGTCCAGTGTCAGGGCATCATCGACGCCGACCCTTTTCTCATCCCGACAAAAAAGTATCCGGCGACCATCTCCCCTGCAGACCAGAAGCGCTTGACCCAGCAGATCACTGACGCCATCAACAGCGACGTCATCCCGGCCTACAAGACCTTCGCCGCCTTCCTTCGCACGGAATACGCCCCCGAAGGCCGCACCACCCTCTCGATCACGTCTCTGCCTGACGGCCAAAAGCGCTACCAAAACAACATCTACGCCCGGACCACCACCCACATGACGCCGGACGAGATCCACCAACTCGGTCTCCGCGAGATCGACCGCATCCAGGCCGAGATGACTGTTATCGCCAAGAAGGCGGGCTTCGCCGACCTTGCTTCCTTCCGCGCTTCACTCAAAACCAATCCCAAATACATTCCGACCTCGGCGGAGCAGATCCTCGACGATTTCCGCCACTACATCGCCCAGATGGAGCCTAAACTTCCGGAGCTCTTCACCCTCCTTCCGAAGTCGCCGGTCACCGTCGAAGCCATACCCGCCTTCCAGTCTGCCGCTGCGACCCACTATGTCATCGGCACCCCGGACGGCAAGCGCCCCGGCCGCGTCGTCGTCGCCACTTCCGACTTCGCGCAACGCTCGCTCATCGACGACGAGGCGATCGCCTACCACGAAGGCATCCCCGGACATCACATGCAGCTATCCGTACAGCAGCAACTCCAAGGGTTGCCCAAGTTCCGCCTCCACGGTCTTGGCTTCAACGCGTACATCGAAGGCTGGGCTCTGTATGCAGAGCAACTCGGCAAAGAGGTCGGCTTCTACCAGGATCCCGTCTCGGACTACGGCCGCCTCTCTTCCGAGCTCTTCCGCGCCGTGCGATTGGTCGTCGACACCGGAATCCACTCCAAAGCATGGACCCGCGATCAAGTCGTGGACTTCTTCCGCAAGTCTGGCGCGGTCGACGAGCCCACCATCCAGTCCGAGACCGACCGCTACATCGCGTGGCCCGCACAAGCCCTCAGTTACAAGCTTGGCCAGCTCAAGTTCCGCGAACTCCGCGAGCGCGCCCAGAAAGAATTGGGCCCCAAGTTTGACATCCGCAGCTTCCACGACGAGATGCTCGACGGCGGAACCCTCCCCCTCGATCTCCTCGACGCCCGCACGGACAAGTGGATCGCACAACAGAAATCAAAGTGACGGCTACTGGGAAACAGCTCCTCAGGTGTTACGAAATAATGTGGAGCTGGGTTGTAAGGATTGCCAACCTGGCGGGTGACGGCTACACGACAACTGCCCCACTGTCGAAGAGGCCGGGGGAGCATTTCCTGCTTCTGCAATCTGGCTTCTTACTTTACGGCGACCTGCGTAATCTGCAGATCCGGATACGCGTGGTTCCACTGAGCGGAGATGTTCTCGAAGGTCAGGCGGAAAGGTTTGCTTTGGCCGGGCGCGAGCGGCGACAGGTTGAGGTCCACGGCTTCGTCGTAGGGTCCGCCGGTGCGCAGCACGCGGATGGGAAGTTCCTCGCGCTGCGCCGTCTGTCCCATGTCGTCCTTGAACGTGATCTGCGCCACCGCGTGGATGACGGTCTTATCGCCGGTGTTGGTGATGGCGCCATCGAGATAGTTGACCGTTGCGCCAACAAAATTCTGCGCGGCACTTGTCTTCAGGTCCGAGAATTTCAGGTTCGCGGCATACGCTGGAGGTGCGGCGGGCTTTTTCTGCTCGGCGCGGAAAATCAGCGCGAGAATGCCGACCACAATCCCTACGATGACGATCCCGATGAGAATCGGACGCAGGCTGGACTCTTGCCGCTCCGTCGTGGGATTTACGTTCGGCTGGATCAGTCCATCCATGGCGGGATTGTACTACCGCGAGCTACTTATGAATGCGAGCTAGCGGGCTCCCACGCCGGAAGATGATGTGGAGTTCCCCGATGGCCGCGAATCGGTGACACGGTAGTTGTTGTATTCAATCGTCAGCGTGGCGCGCCCGCCGAGCCGGATGTAGCTCACAGACTGGTTGCGCCGGGGAAGCCAGAAATCCTGCACCTTCACGTACTCGTGATGAATTTCATTTTTCTTCGTCCAGAATGAGGGATTCTGGGCCGGCTCCGCGTCAATCCGGGTCACGGCGAAATCGGTTCCGTCGACCCATACTTTGCCGCGATAGACGTACTTGCTTTTCTCTTTCGGATAGACGGCGAGCACGTATTGGCTGCCCTTGTCCGAGGAATTGACGTCCGAGGACTCGAAGCCGATCAGCGCGAAGTCGTAGTTGTCGCGGTTCAGCAGCATGCGGGCGTGCATTTCCGGCTCGGTGGCTTCTTTCTCGCTCTCCAGCAACCTTTTGAACACGCGGTCGATGATCAGCTTCGATCCCGTTTGGGAGACGACTTTAAAGCTCTTGGTGGAAGGACTGTCATAAGTGGCCTCGACGGTCATTTCGGCGTCGCGACCGCCCGGGAATCCGCGATAGGAAAGGCGATACACGCGGGTGGATTCGTAGTGGCGCAGAGCCTGTGCCCGCTCTTCATCTTTGCGGACGAGATTGTCCACGACCTGGTCGACCGAGAGTGGCGCCGTAGTGATGGAAGGCGGGAGCGAGCTGGAATCAACGCCGGCTCCGAACGCTCCAACCCGCGCGACAAGCAGTGTGGCCGTCAGCATAAGGAAAAGTCTGGTCGAGCTCTGGATCGTAATCTGGATAGAACTCCGGCTTGAACTGTGGACTGCCCGCATGCATCACCCGTCGAAGGGCATAGCTTACCACCATCGCTGGGCGTCCCCGAGTGCTGGGCGCGCCTGACCACGGAGCGGCTGCCATATCAAGATTTCGGCACCGCCTTTCGGCAGCGACCACGCAAATTTCTCTGGTGCTTGGCGATTTCACACTTTCAGGGAGCGGGCTGCGAAGTCTAGTGAATGTTTTCAATTACTTGCGGAAAAGAACAAATGGTCAGATAATTGCTGCCGTATTAGGCGCAACAAGGAGTCCTCCCCATGTGGATCCGTGAAAACGAAAGGTATGTTCATTGGAACTGGATTGCGATCTTCTCCTACACCGCGTCGCTGGCGGTCAGCCTGGCGATTTGGACAGGTCTATTCCGGGCCGTTGAACACCTACTAAAGTAGCGGGAAGCTATTGATTGTTGAATAATATAGTGACATTTCTAGCTGGGTATGCTATCGTCGGCCCATGGGAAATCCGGCGGGAGTGCGGCGAGATTTTCAGGCACTGGAGCAGCGACGCTTGCGGGCGGCGCGGTT
>Ga0208937_1000752_pt1 | contig 19441 bp, 11 predicted proteins | sample June2015DPH_11_5_FD_184705 | JGI IMG/M metagenome (GOLD analysis project Ga0208937, IMG submission 184705) | Peatland microbial communities from SPRUCE experiment site at the Marcell Experimental Forest, Minnesota, USA - June2015DPH_11_40... | ecosystem: Environmental > Terrestrial > Soil >...
CGCAGAAAAACCTGGACCAGTCTCTCGGGCCGGAGCTGGAAGGCCTTGCCATCCGACGCGTGTTGGTCAAAGGCGACCCGGCCCAGGCAATTGTGCAGACGGCTCAGGTGGAAAAAGCCGACCTGATCATGATGCCGTCCCATGGCTACACGTTCAACCAGTTTCTGCTGGGCTCCGTGACAGCGAAAGTACTATACGGGACCGAGTGCCCGGTTTGGACCGGCGCCCACGTGGAAGAATCGCCAATGCAGGAGTTTGCGATCCGCAACGTCCTGTGCGCGGTCGATCTCGGCCTCCGTAGTCACAAAACTGTGTCGTGGGCCGCGCAAATGGCCGCCGAATTCGGTGCCCGTCTTACGCTCGCCCACGTCACTGCCTCGGTGGAGCTTTGGGGACCCGGCGGCAGTTACGTCGTTCCGAAGTCGAAAGAGGCGCTTGTCGGCGACGCTTCTCAGCATCTCGCAGAGCTTCAGCAAGATATGGGCATCAAGGCGGACGTATTCATCGGCAGTGGTGACGTGCCTAAGGTGCTGAGCCAAGCTGCGAAGCAGACGAAGGCGGATTTGCTGGTTACCGTGTGCTACCCTTATGGTGGTAACTTGCGGATCCATGGCTACGCAATCATTTGCGCGGTGCCGATTCCAGTTCTGAGCGTGTGAGGGTCGTGAGTCGTTGCGCGCATAATCCACCGTTTGTCGGCAGCCCTTCCACAGCCGCGCACCCGGCTCAAGGATTCGGCTCGATGCCAATGCGATCATTGACGGCTGATCGAATCCGCTGTTTGCAGCCAAGGTAGCGTTCGGTCGTTTGAACCGACACATTACCGTGATGACCTCACCCGTATCCGGATCCAGGTAGGAAATGGAGTAGTCGCTGGAGATGTCCATGGCCTCGACGACTTCGCGGAGAGAAATGACGGCCGCCATACTGTTCGATTCCTTCTACCGACGGAATCGCCTGCGGCCGAATTATAAGACGACACTGCTCCGACCACACTACTCACTCATTCCCAGATTCACGCTGGGGATCCCCGAAGGTGGCAAATCTGCTCGGATTTGGAGGTCGAGACCGTCCACCAGGGCTCAATTCGCACTCCTCACGCCTTCACCATCGATGTGCACCAATTGACGGGTTGCCCGTGATCCAGGCTCAATCGCTAGAGGCGCCAGTACCCGGCTGCGAAGGAGGTCACTTGTACGCGTAAAGACTCCTTCGACAGCGACAATGCTCTCGTCGTCCAACGGTGCGGTGAGGTCGAGCCATGAGGCAACTTGCGGAAGCGAAGGGAGTATCATGCGGATGAATAAAAGAGTTAATGAAAACGGAGTAGAGCAATGCCTGAGTCCATTGACTGGCCGCCGCCGCATCCGCCGCGGCGCCGCCGACGCTTCCTTCTCATTCTCGCGGTCCTTGCCGCCATCTTCTTCGGCGGTCGGACCGCGTTGTCGTATTACGTGGACGTGCTCTGGTTCAAGTCGCTCAGCTACGGGGACGTGTTCTGGAAAACACTGAGCCTTCAGTGGGGAATCTTCGCGGCTTTTACTGCGGCCACATTCCTCATTCTGTATGGATCGTTCGTGGCGCTGAAGCGGGCGCATCTCCCCGATTTGCCGAGCGGTCACACGATTTACATTGGCGGACAGCCGCTGAAGCTGCCGGTTGAGCCTGTGCTGCGCCTTATCGCGCTCGGCGTTTCGCTCGTCATTGCCGCTGCCACCGGCGCGGGCATGATGGTGGAGTGGCCGACGCTCGCGCTCTTTTGGTACGCACCCCGCACCACTGGCGTCGTCGACCCGATTTTTGGCAAGCCGTTGAACTTCTTTCTGTTCGCCCTGCCCGCCTGGCAGCTCATCGCCGGATGGCTGCTTACGCTGGCCGTGATTACCTGTATACTCGCCGTTTTCTTCATCCTCATCACGGGCGGAAGCCGTGTGCTCACCGGGCGTCTCAGCCGCTACGTTGCATTACCTTGGCGCGGGCTCTCCATCACGTTTGCGTTCCTGTTGCTGATCCTCGCGATGCGTGTGTATATCGGCCGGTTCGAGTTATTGCTCGATGATCATACGATCTTCGGGGGTGTGACCTACACCGACGCGCACATTACGCTCACAGGGATGCTCGTCGTCTGCGCGACGCTGGTTCTCGGCGCGGCGATCGCAGCCGTCAACGCCGTGCGGGTGCCACGCGGGCGCTGGCTGGTTGCGGCGATCCTTCCGGCCGCGGTCTGTTATGTCGCGGTTCAAGCAGTCGCCTGGTACGTCAGCAGCTTTATCGTCAAACCGAACGAACTGGTTCGCGAGAAGCCCTACATTGTCTACAACACCGACTTGACGCGGCAGGCCTACGGATTGAACCGGGTCTCGCAGCGCGAGTTTCCCGCGGAGACGACCGTCGACGCGGCCGAGCCGGCGAACAATCAGGCTACGCTGCAGAACATCCGGCTGTGGGACTGGCGCGCCCTCCAGGACACGCTGCGTCAGATTCAGGAAATCCGCACTTACTACGACTTCCCCGACATCGATATCGATCGATATGACATTGACGGCACGACTCGCGAGGTGATGCTCGCCGCGCGCGAACTGAACGTCGATAAGCTCCCGGAGAGCAGCCGCAACTGGATTAACGACAAGCTGATCTACACCCACGGCTACGGCATCACGATGAACCCGGTCAATGGGTTCACGCCGGAAGGGCTGCCCACGCTGATTCTGAGCAACATGCCGGTCCAGAGCACGGTGCGTAGTCTAACCGTGACGCGCCCGGAGATTTATTTCGGCGAGATGACCAATACCGACGTCTACGTGAAGACACGGCAGAAGGAATTCAACTACCCGCAAGGCGCGAGCAACAGCCTCACGTCGTACGAAGGCAACGGCGGCATCGTGCTCGGCGGTTTTCTGCGCCGCATCATTATCGCGCTCGACCGCGACGACCTCGCCAAGCTACCGTTCAGCGATGACGTGAACAAGGATAGCCGGCTGCTGATGCGCCGCACCCTGCGCGATCGCGTATCGACATTAGCGCCGTTCCTCACCTACGATCCGGATCCGTACATCGTGCTCGGCGACGATGGCCGACTGTCGTGGATCATGGATGCGTTCACGGTTTCAGACAGCTATCCGTACTCGAGCCACTACCGTCTCGGCAACGATCTCATTAACTACATGCGGAACAGCGTTAAGGTGGTCATTGACGCCTACGATGGTACGGCAACGTTTTACGTGTTCGATACGGAGGATCCGATCATCGCAGCCTACCGCCGCATCTTTCCGAGTCTGTTCAAGGATGCGGCCATGATGCCGTCCGGGCTGCGCAAACACGTGCGCTACCCCGAGTTGCTGCTCAAACTGCAGGCGGAAGTGTACGGTCTGTATCACATGACGGATCCGGAAGCGTTCTACAACCGTGAGGATCTGTGGACGGTCGCCACCGAAGTCGGCATGGGCGAGGGAGGTCAGCAAATAACGCAAGCGATGCAGCCAAACTTCGTGCTGATGAAACTGCCGGGCGAAACCGACGTCGAGTTCGTGGAGATTCTGCCATTCACGCCGGCCAACCGGAATAATCTGATTGGCTGGATTGCCGGGCGCAGCGACGGTGCACAATACGGAACGTCGGTGGTCTACAACTTTCCCAAAACGAAGCTGGTCGACGGACCGCTGCAAATCGAGGCGCGAATCGATCAGAACGCGCAGCTTTCCGGACAACTGACGCTGTGGAACCAGCAAGGCTCGCACGTGCGGCGCGGGGCCCTGCTGGTGATTCCGTCCGGGCGCGCGCTGTTGTATGCGGAGCCGATTTACCTGCAGGCCGAGCGCAGTCCGATGCCGGAGTTGCGTCTGGTCGTGCTCGCGCTGCAAGACAAGCTTGCGTACGGACCAACCTTCGAGTCGGCGATGGCGGCCCTTTTTGGCGGAGCGGTTTCGTCCCTGACCGCCCCGACGATGAGCGCCGCGGCAGTCCCCGAGCCGGTGCGAGGCGCAGGGGCATCCGCCGCGTCGCCCCAGTCGTCGCCCCAATCGGCAGCGGATCTCAACGCGCTCATCGCGGAAGCCGCCAAGGACCTTGCCGACTACCAGCGCCTGACGGCGGAAGGCAAGCTCGGCGAGGCTGGGCAGAAGCTTGAAGAGTTGAAGCGCGCACTCGATAAACTGAACACGCGTCAAAGATAGTCTCGCTGCGGTGCTGTTGGCTCGACCCTGACCGATCATGCGCCACCAGGCTTGTCACCTCGCTGGAGAACCTTCTCCTTGGCACCTGCTCGGTTGATGAGAGGACCTCATGATCGCTCGAATATGGCACGGAATGGTTCCCGTTTCGAAGGGTGATGAGTACCTAGACCTCATGCGGAGGATTGCGCTTCCCGAGTATCTGGCAACGCGCGGAAATCGTGGTGCGTGGTGTTTGTACCGCACAGAAGCAGATGTAACGCATTTCGAGATGCTGACGTTCTGGGACGACACGGACGCTATCAAGCGTTTCGCTGGGGACGACTACAGCATGGCCAAGTACTACGACTTCGACTCCGACTACCTGATCGAAATGGAGGTCCGCGTCCGGCACTACGAGGTGTACTCGTAAACCTCGCCCGATCCCTTTGCAAGAGATTGTCGGCAAGGCTCTCGAAAAGGACAAAGAGGAACGTTATCAGGGCGTGAGGTCGCGCGGCGACGTGCGCTTTCGGATGCTGGAAGTCGTCCGTGAATACGCGCTCGATCGTTTGGAGGTAAGCGGTGAGGCCGAAGAGATGCGACGTCATCACGCCGCTTACTTTCTCGCGTTCGCCGAAGAAGCCGAGCCGCATTTGCAAGGCGCGCAACCGGCGGAATGGCTGAACCGTCTGGAAGAGGAACACGAGTTATTCGACGTTAGCCAGCGCTGCGTTGAGCCCAACAATGTCGGCTCCGAGATCCTTGCCATCCGTGCCCATGTTCTTGTAAGGGCTGCTCGGCTGAAGCTCGTAGTTTCCGCCATTGCCGTTATTGTAGTTGACGAACCCGACATCATCGATGGTTTGCGGGAACATATTGTTCGCTGGCCACTTCGACGGCGGAAATGCCGGTGGAGGCGCAATCAGGCCGTTGTTGGCGAACGTAAGAGTAGTGAAACAGTTGGTGATGCTTGTTATCGGCACGTCCTTAAAGGCGCAGCTTGTGGAGCCGCCCCCCGTGTTCCACACCGGGTATTGGCCGGTTGCGATCAGGTTGTTGGTGAAGACCAATCCATACATTGGCGCATTTTGGGGGAGGTTCCCCGTGACGATCATGTGGCTGGTGGGATCCGGGAACCCGGTGACGTGATTGATGGTGACGGTGTTGAGCGGGTTCTTGGGCCATCCGTTCGAAATCTCGAACAGGCCGCCGCCGCCCACGTAGTTTTTGCTGAGGTCGTCGATGACCACGTCATGAATGCTCCAGCGTTCTCCCGCCAGCGCTGGAGCACCGGGGCCATTCGTCGTAGGATCCGAGAGGGCGGTTGCCATCTGGATTCCGCCCCCGGCATGCGAGACGTGTACATACCGGATCGTGACGTCGGTCACCTGGCACAGCGGACAAACGTGAGTGCTCGTGGTGGCTTGATTCTTGGGGGTGAGCAGAATGCCGAAGCCGGTTTGGCTGAAGCCTCCCCAGCTGTTTTCCATAAGATTCGCCTCGACAAGCACGCGAACCGCATTCTTGAGTTCAAAGTGATTCTTGACGATGAAGGGATGGCCGTCCGGTCCGCCGATGAAGTTCGGGTTGCCAGGCATCCACTGCCACGGTTTCCAGAAGTGATTGTTCAGGATTTCGATGTCGGTGGGGGACAAGGTGGCCGGTCCGCCGCCAAACAGGATGGCCTCGCCCGAGGCTTCCAGGAAATTGTCCTGGATCTTGAAGGGACCATCCTGGGTGTTGCTGACGCCTCCGGCGACCGCATGAGCGTCGGTGCAAGTCCCACTCACTGCGATGCAATGGAAATCGCTGAAATAGGAATCGACGACCGCTACGTTGGTCATGCCACCGAGGCCCACGCCAAGGTAAGTTTCATCCTGAGGCGCTCCATGCAGCCATGAGCGATCCACCACGAAGTGATCCGCGGTGCCTTTGCCCGAAATCAGCCGCGCGGACCCCGGGGTTCCGGCGGGGCGAGTAATTTCCAGACCGATGAAGCGGTAATAGTTGGCGCCGGCGGCGATCTGGAACGGACCGTCGCCACCCGTTTGAATCTGTACTTTCGCCATCTTATTCTGTGGATTGGCGCAGCTATACTGCGGACGCCCCTCGAGAGAAGCGACCCCGGCATAGCAGGGCGTGGCGCGTTGCCCTTCTGCCGGCAGAGCGCTGTCCGGAGCACTGGTTCGGATGATGATCCAATGGTTGATATCGCAGTTCTTGGCTGGCACAGTGAAATGGCCGGTAAAGGTTGCGCCTGCCTGAAGTTCGATCACGTCGCCGCAGCTAGCGTTGTTCAAGGCCGCTTGCAGATCGCCGCCAGCGTTGACGTTGATGACGGATCCCGAAGCGGGCGTGTCGGACATCGCACTGGGCACGGTCACTAGCGGCAGTTCCGCGGGACCGTCGTAATTGCCGCCCGCAATGATGGTCACGCTGAAATTGCCGGTTGCAGTCAGGTTGGTGGCATCCGTGACCGTGACTGTGAGGTTGAATGTGCCAAGTGTCGTAGGAATTCCGGCAAAATCCCCGTTTGCATTCATCGCGATTCCTGGAGGAGGAGTGCCTGCGGAAATGCTCCAGCTGTAAGGCGTGGTTCCGCCGGTCGCGGTGAAGACTTCGCCATAAGTGTTCCCCTGCTGGCCCTGGGGAAGATTCCCGGTCGTGATTTGCAGTGACTGGTTATTCACCGGGTCAACGGTGACTGCGGCACTGGCTGACTTCGAGGAGTCAGCATAGCTGGTGGCAGTGACGAGCGCGTTGGTCTGCGCGTTTACTGTCGGGGCGGTGTAAAGACCGTTGGCATCGACCGAGCCTGCCGTCGCTGACCATATCACCCGGGTATTGGAAGTTCCGCTGACGGTGGCGGTGAACTGCTGCTGCGCACCAGTGTTCAGCTGCACGAAGGTCGGGGCGACCTTGACCACAATCGGAGTGTTGATCGAAACCGCTGCGGAACCGGACACGTAGGGATAGAGCAGAGTAGTCGCGATTACGGTCACCTGATTCGGAATCGGGATGGTAGTCGGCGCGGTGTAAAGGCCAGATAGGCTGATGTATCCGCAATCGATCCCGTTGCAACCAGACAGACTCCAGGTGACCCCCTGATCTCCGGTACCAGTACCAGTACCGGTAACCTGCGCCGAGAACTGCTGCTGTGCGCCGGGATTGATGGCCACCGAAGACGGGGTAACGGTCACCGTAACCTCGGCGGAAGCTGACGGCATGAGCCACAGCGACGCGCCGAGAACGCTCAGGATGACGAACAGTTTCCCGCTCCAACTCATGGCTCTCCCCAATCTGTGGCCCAACTCCGTCAGCCGCACCGCCAGCCCAGTGCTTCGGCTCGAGGACACACATTTCCGGAGGGGAAGCATAGCGTGCGTTGGAACAGTTTCAATTAGCCATTCCTGCTACGCAAATTAAACTACGCCATACGGGGGCAATGAGAGTGGCTAATTCCCCGCCAGAATGCGGGCTATTGGAAGCGATCTCAGAGATGGGAAGCAAGGCAGGTCTTCCGGCCGCGTTTGTCGGCTCGCGCCGCCACGCGGACTTTCGGTCCAGCTTCAACCCACCGTATTCTTTCCGCCAGCGAGGCCGTGCCCTGTCCGAAATCACGGAGTCTCCGAGTTTTCCGCGTGGATGGCTAAGCTGCTTCCGGAGCGTGGTCTATTTGAAACCGCTGAACAGAGAGGATAGCCCCGGCTTCGGTCGGGGCATTGTTTTTGCCGTCCAAATTGTCCAAAAACCAAATGGAAAATGTTTGTCCTGTCTGAAATCCCTAGCTCGGCTTAGTGTGTGGAGGCCGCGTAAACACAGCGTTTACGCGACAGGCGACAGTCCCACCTGAAGAATTCAGCCTGCGGCCAAGCGATTTCCCGGTAGCGCTACCAAATCACCTAGTGCTATCCCGCTCAGCGTCAGAAATGATTTTCCCGAAGAAATGAATCGGATCGACTGGTGGTTCCCCAGGTAGTGAACCCGGGTCTCCATTGATCTAGATGGCGGTGATTCCGTAGCGCCAGCAGTTCGCCAGCCCTGCTAAGCTCATTGCTGCGTGAATCAGTCCTGCGTGAATCGGAAATACGACGTCATCATTCTCGGGGCCGGCGCTGCCGGCCTGATGTGTGCTATGGAAGCCGGCAAGCGGGGCCGGCGCGTCCTGGTGCTCGAACGCGCGGATCGAATCGGCAAGAAAATCCTGATCTCCGGCGGCGGCCGCTGCAATTTCACCAACCTGCACACCAGCCCAGAGAACTTTCTTTCGTCCAATCGACACTTCGCCAAGTCGGCGCTCGCCTGCTACACTCCGGCCGAATTCGTGCGCCTCGTCGAAAAGCATCGCATCCCCTACCACGAGAAAAAGCTCGGCCAGTTGTTCTGCGATCGAGCGGCGAGTGACATCACGGCGATGCTGGAGCAGGAATGCCGGGACGCCGGAGTAGAAATCCGGCTCAATACGAAAGTGGACGAGGTGCGCAAGAACGAGGTGCTCAAGAACGACCAGTTCACCGTGCAAGCCGAGGACGCCAGTTTCGGCGCGCCCCGCTTGGTGGTCGCGACCGGAGGCTTGTCCATCGCGAAAATCGGCGCCACCTCATTTGGTTACGATCTGGCCCGGCAATTTGGCCTAAAGATCGAACCCCCACGCGCCGCGCTGGTTCCTCTCGTCTTTAGCGAACGCGACCGCAAGCGCTGGTGCGATCTGGCTGGAGTCTCGACCGAGGTGATTGCTTCCACTCGCCCGACGAAACAGACGTTGCTTTCGTTTAAGGAAAACATGCTTTTCACTCATCACGGCATCAGCGGGCCTTCGATTCTCCAGATCTCTTCTTACTGGGACGGCAAGCAGCCGATTCATCTCGACCTTGCGCCAGACCGCAATCTCACCGCCGATTTGCGAACGCGTGGCCATCGCGACCAGTCGAGTTGGAAATTGCTGCTGAGAGAAGTCCTGCCGCGCCGCTTAGCGGATCGCTGGCTCGAAACTTATCCTTTAGCCGGCAACTCCGATCGCTCCTTCGCTGATGCCGAACATCAACTGCACGCATGGGAAGTCAAGCCGGAAGGAACTGAGGGATACGGAAAAGCGGAAGTCACCGCGGGCGGCGTCGATACCGGCGAACTTTCGGCCAAGACCATGGCATCCCGAAAAGTGCCCGGCCTTTTTTTCATCGGAGAAGTGGTCGACGTCACCGGCCAGCTCGGGGGATTCAACTTCCAGTGGGCCTGGGCGTCGGGGTTTTGCGCTGGACAGGCGGTGTGAGGATTTCCCGCGAAAAATGCGGGCACTCGATGCGGTCTTACCAAGTCTCGGGCTAAATCTCCGCGCCTTCCTGCATGAACGGCATGCGGGCGAGAATTTTCGCGGTTTGCTCCAGTTGCTTCAGGTCTTCGCTGGTGAAGTCTGCGCCCGCGAGCGAAGCATCCAGCCCTTTGCGCGAAATCTGCACCACTCCCATCACGTTGCCTTCGGAGTGCGTCACGGGAACGGACATGATTTTCTGAATCGGCATTTGCTCCTGGCTTCGATCTTCTTCCCCGGCTCCCAGCTTGACCGCTTCAAACAGGCTGACATGTTTTACGCGCATGAAGGTATTCGACAGAAGTGGAAACCGAGTCGCTGCAGTCCGCGCCGCAACCGCCGATCCGGTAAGCGGCAGTACGCCTGCGGATCGCAGCTCGGGCGGAAAGACAGATCGCAGGCTACCTTTGTCTAACCTGAGCAGTGCCACTTCGCTGCGGCGCACATGCAGGATCTGCGCCAGCTTCAGGCAGACTTCATCCGAACTCGGAGATTGCGAAAGCATGCTCTCCAATTCGCTGACGCTGGCCTTGGCGGCCTTGGCTGCGGAACCTTGATTGCCAGTCGATGACATAGTTGTGGCCTTAGGCCTTACTCATTTATCCTGCGGGCACGAGCAACTTTTCGACAAGTTACCGGAGTACTTTGCTGCCTTCCGGCAACGGGAGCTTATCCCTGCCCAAAACGGTACCTTTTCTTGTACGGAGAAAAAAAATCGTTGTCTTTGCGGCACTCTTCCACAGGCGTTCGCGCTATAGTTGAATACATCATTCGTCGCAAATAGTCGGATAGCGGCTATCGGGGTACGCGTATGTCGCTTATTCGTTACGTAAAACCGCTCTTGGAATTGGGTATCTGTAAGGAGTACTGCATGGCTCGCAAGACAACTGGAAACGGTACCACCAATCGCAGCAAGAAAACCGGAGCCTCCATTCCGCCTGCCGTTGTGGAGGTTGCGCCCGAAGTTCGCAGGAATGCGAAGCCTTCCAACCTCGTTCCTGTCAATCTCGAAGAAGAGATTCGCCGCCGCGCCTACGAACTCTACCTGCAGCGCAGAACGACTGCGGGCGGCGAGAACGGCAGCGAGAATCAGGATTGGCTGATTGCGGAGCGCGAGATCCGTTTGCGCTACGGCAGTCAGGAACGGCGCACGGCGTAGCTTCCGGCGGGGTCCGCCATGACGAGCGCCGCGGTGAACGCGGGCCTCCGTCTCGATTCCGCGAGGAGGGCGCGCGACAAGAGCTGGCAGACACCGGCTTCGCCGAGAACTGCCTACTGGCTTTGCGCCGGACGCGGCGATACGACCGACGGTCGAGCCGGTGTGCGAGCGCTCGCCAGCCACAGTCGCAGGCGATCGATGTAGATATAGATCACGGGAGTGGTGAACAGCGTCAGCATCTGGCTCACAATGAGCCCACCCACGATGGCGATGCCGAGCGGGCGTCGCAGGTCGTGAATCACATACTGTCTTCCACTGTGGAGTTACTGCTGTACGGCCTGAACCAGCGCTGGCCTCACCTGTTCGCGCTGAATTTCCGAGGCGTCCCACGCGCCGCCCAGAGCCTTCACCAGATAAACGGAAGTGACCATTTGCTGACCGAGCAACTGCGTTGCCAGGCGTTCATTGCCCAGCAGCGTGGATTGTGCGGTAATCACATCGAGGTAGGTGGTGACGCCGCCGACATAACGGTCGTTGGCGATGTCGAGCGCGCGGCGTGAATCGGCGACCGCTGCCTGCTGAGTTTTCGCAGCCTGGTCAAGCAACGCAAGACCGGAGAGCCCATCCTCCACCTGCTGAAACGCTACCAGCACCGATTCGCGATAATTGGCGACCGATTCGTCATAGGCAGCGCGGCTGGACGCCAGGTTGGCGCGATTGCGGCCGCCATTAAAAATCGGCTGCAGCAGATCGCCACCCAGCGACCACAAGGCGCTTGGAGCGTTTACCAGCGTGGCGATGTCGCGGCTTTCATATCCGCCACTCCCGGCCAGTGTGATATGCGGATAAAATGCAGCCATCGCTAGACCGACTTGCGCATTTTCGAACGCCATCTGGCGCTCGCTGGTAGCAACGTCAGGCCGGCGCTCCAGAATCTCAGATGGAACTCCGGTGGGAATCGCTGGAGGGACAGCGTTGAACGGCGCCTCAGCCAGGCTGAAAGCCGAGGCGGACTTCCCCAACAGCACGGCAATGGCATGTTCGTATTGCGCCCGTTGCTGCAGCACAAGCTGAAGCTGCGTCGCAGTCGAATCAAGCAATGCGGCCTGCTGCGCCACTTCCAGCCCATTCGCGACTCCGCCTTCGTGACGATGGTTGACCAGATCCAATCCTCTTTGCTGGATTTCTACCGACTCCCGTACCACTCCAGCTTCGCGGTCAAGTTCGCGCAGGTTGAAATAGTCAGCCGCGAGTTCGGCGGTCAACACCAGGCGTACATTTTCCAGATCGGCCGCGCTCCCCTGCAGCGAAGCGTTGGCCGCTTCCAGATTGCGGCGCACGCGTCCGAATAAATCAAGCTCGTAGCTTACGGAAAACGGGACGGTAAACACGTTCTCGGTGTCGGGCTTGACGAGCGCAGGCGTGCTGCCCTCAAGCGGACGGTTGCCGGAGAAACGCTCGCGCTGCCCGCTGGGATCGGCGCTGAGCGCGGGAAAGTACGCCGATGACGCGATCCGCGCCTGTGACCGCGCCTGCGAGAGGCGATCCCGCGCCGCATCCAGTGATTGGTTTGCCTGAAGCAGTTCCTGCTCCAGCCGGTCGAGTTCCGCGTCATGAAATAGCTGCCACCACGTGCCCTTGGGAATTGCGTCCTTCGGAGCCGCCGCCTGCCACGGCCCTTCGCCTTTCCACGCGTCGGGAACCTGCGCGGTGGGGCGCTTATATCCCGGCCCGACGGTGCAGCCCAGAGTGCACACCAAGCTACAGCCCGCAAGCAATGCGGCGGCCAGCAAGGCGCTTTTCAAGTCGCGTTTCAAGTCACTCTTGATGACTGGCGGCAATCGCTTCACGAGCGAGCATCTCCTGCGCTCGGCTTGGCGACGTGCACTTGCTGCCCTTCCTCGAGTGAGTCGGACGGGTTGATGATGATCCGATCGCTTACGTCGAGCCCGCCAAGAATTTCTAGCGTGGCGCCGAAGTCGCGTCCAATGCTGATCGGGCGCAAATGCACCTTGCCGTCCTTGTCGACGACCGCGACCTGCGGTCCCTCGGCGCGGAACAGCATGGCGTTTACCGGGATCGTAATCCTTGGAACAGAAGTCCCGGTCGCGAAATGCACTTGGCCGAAAGAACCCGGCAGCAGCTTGCTGTCTTTGTTGGGAACATCCACTTCTGTGTTCAGGGTGCGCGTCGCGGGATCGATGGCGTCGGCGGTGCGAGCTACCGTTCCCAGAAATTTCTGGCCGGGAAACTCCTGGAGCGTAACGTTCGCCTTCATCCCAACTTTCATGTTCGGCGCATAGGTCTGCGGAACACTGACGTACACGCGAAGCGGGTCGACGCGAGAGAGATCGAACAGCTCTTTGCCAGCCACCCCGGCCCCGGAATTGATGAGCGCGCCCGGATCGACATTGCGCCGGGTAAGCACGCCGGAAAAAGGAGCGTACACGTTCTTGAAAGACTCGAGTTCTTCGAGGCGGCGAACATTTGCGTCCGCCGCTGCGAGGTTGGCTAGCGCCTGCTGGTAGCCGCTCGCTTGCTGGTCGGCTTCCTGCTGCGAAACCGAGTCCGACTTGAGCAGATTCGCCCAACGGTCAGCGGAGATCTTCGCCAACCCCAGCGCCGCCTTGATCTGCTCGCGGCTGGCTCGGGCCTGGGAGAGTTCCTGGTCGACTTCCGGAGTGTCAATCGCCGCCAGCAGTTCCCCCTTCTCAACCTTGCTTCCAATGTCCTTGTACCAGCGTAGGAGGTAGCCGTTGGTTCGGGCAAAGATGGGGGACTCAATAAAGGCCTGCAAATTTCCGGGCAGCACAAGTTCGTCATTTCCGGGCTCGGCTTCGGGTTGCACCACGGCGACGGTCGGAACCGAAACGGCTTCCGTTTCCTTGGCCAGCGCGTCGGTTTCGCTCTTCCGGTTCAGAAACGTAACTGCGCCCGCGGTGATCAGAACGAGCAGCACGGCGCCAATCAGAAGCTTGGCCCGGCCTGCCGGATTAGGACCCAGATCGGAAGGCTGATAGTCATCTGGGCGCACGGCCTCCGTCTCGTTCTGCTCGGTCGTTACGGGCGGCGGTTGTATTGGCATGATTGCGATCTCCAAAAAATTCTCTGCTTCTCTTCTTCCCTACTTTTACTGCGGTCTACTTCCGCTCCGACTGCAGCCGTGCCTCGCGGCGGCCGTGAATAATCGTAAACACACTGGGCACAAAAAATAATGTGGCTACGGTGGCGAAGAGCAGGCCGCCAATCACGGCGCGGCCCAACGGTGCGTTTTGCTCACCGCCCTCTCCCATGCCCAACGCCATCGGCACCATGCCGATAATCATGGCGAGAGCCGTCATGATGACCGGCCGTATGCGCGTGTGGCCCGCTTCAAGAGCCGCTTGCCGCGCGGGCGCTCCCGCATTCATGCGGTCACGAGAAAACGAGACCAGCAGAATCGAATTCGAGGTCGCCACCCCCATGCACATGACCGCGCCCGTCAGCGACGGAACACTGAGCGTGGTGCGCGTAATCAGCAGGAACCAGCAGATTCCCGCCAGCGCTCCCGGCAACGCTGTAATGATGATAAAGGGATCGAGCCACGACTGAAAGTTGACCACGATCAGCAAGTAGACGAGCACGATCGCCCCCAGAAGGCCAACGCCCAGTCCGAAGAACGAGGACTCCATGGTCTCGATCTGCCCCCGAACCACGATACGCGTTCCACGCGGCAGATGGTCCTGGAATGGTTTGAGCGCCTTCATGATGTCCGACGCAACCCCACCCAGATCGCGCCCCTGCGTGCTAGCATACACATCGATGACCGGCTGTACGTTGTAATGGTTGACCACCGCGGGACGCGCCACCGGCGAGAGTTGCACAAGATTGCCGATCACCTGCGGAGCCGTCTGCGAACTCGCGCCCGTCACCGGCGTGTTCATCAAGTCCTGCAACGACGTCATGCGATACTGCGGCGTCTGGATGGCGATGTTATAACTCACACCGTTCCTTGGATTAAGCCAGAAATTGGGAGCCGTCTGGAAGCTTCCACTCAAGCTGATCAGCACGCTCTGGGCAACTTGTTCAGCATTCAGTCCGACCTGGTTGATGCGCGTGCGGTCCATATCGAGGTAGAGAGTGGGCAAGCCCATCATTTGCTGGACATGTACGTCGGCGGTGCCGGGGATCTGGCGCAGCCGATTTGCGATTCCCTGCGCGATGTCGTAGCTTCCGCGCATATCCGCGCCCACGACCTGAATATCGACCGGCGCGGGCAATCCAAAATTGAGAATTTGCGACACGATATCGGCGGGCTGAAAGAAAAACTCCACTCCCGGAAACCGCGATGGAAGTTCACGGCGCAACCGGCGCACGTACTGCGCCGTCGGATGATGGTGTTCCGGATTCAGCGAAATCAGGATCTCCGCATCGCCCGTCCCAATCACCCCCGAACTGCTGTAGGAAAGATTCAAGCCGGAGTACGGAACGCCGACATTGTCCAGCACCGTCTGCAACTCTTCCTTCGGAATCTCGCTGCGCAGCACGCGCTCCACGTCATCGCACAGGCGCGCGGTCTCTTCCACGCGCAGGCCGGGCCGGGCGCGGACGTGCAGCCGAATCAGGCCCGCATCCACTTGCGGGAAAAAGTCCCGCCCCAGAAAGAACACCAGCCCCAGCGACAGAAAACAAAAAGCCGCAAAGCAGAGGGAGAACAATCGCCGGTGCTCGAGCGTGGTGTCCAGCAGTTGCCGATAGCTGCCACGGAACCTTTCAAACCAGCGCTCGAATCCGCGCTGGGATTTTCCCAGGAAGCTTTTCGGCTCGGCGGCGCGGTGCTCATGCCCGCGCATGATAAACATCACCATCGTCGGGATCAGGGTCCGCGACAATAGGTACGACGCCAGCATGGCAAAGCTCACCGCTTCCGCCAGCGGAACGAAAAGAAACTTGGCGACTCCAGCCAGAAAGAACATCGGCACAAACACAATGCAGATGCTCAGCGTCGATACGAACGCGGGCACGGCGACCTGTTGCGCGCCGTCGAGGATGGCCTTCTTCATCTCCTTGCCCATGGCCAGATTGCGCTCGATGTTTTCGATTTCCACCGTCGCATCGTCCACCAGGATGCCGACCGCGAGCGCCAGTCCTCCCAGCGTCATGATGTTGATGGTCTCGCCGAGCGCGCTCAGCAGAATCACGGAGACGAAAATGGACAAAGGGATCGAGACCGCGATGATCAAAGTCGGACGCCAATCGCCGAGGAAAACCAGGATCATGACGGCGGTAAGACAGGCGGCGATCAGGCCTTCCCGCACGACTCCCTGAATCGACGCGCGCACGAAAAGCGACTGATCAAACAGAGCCTTGATGTTAAGTTCGCGCGGCAGAGATTGTGCAGCCAGCGGCACCATCGCCTTTATGCCATTGACTACGGTCAGCGTGGAAGCTCCGCCTAGCTTATAGATCGACATCAGCACGCCGCGCACGCCGTCCTGGCGCACAATGTTGGTTTGCGGCGTAAATCCGTCACGCACGTGCGCCACATCGCGCAGGTAAAGCGTGGACGAGTTCGAGGTCTTCACCGGCAGATCGTTTAGCTCCGCGATCGTCCCCGGCGTGCCGTTCATCTCCACGTAGTACTCGGTCGGCCCAATCTTGGTCGTACCTGCCGGCAGAATCAAGTTCTGCGCGGAAACTGCGTTGACGATATCGATCGGCGCCAAACCATATGCCTGGAGCTTGGCGGAATCGAGGTCCACCTGCACCTGGCGCGGTTTACCGCCGTAAGGATACGGCGTCGCTGCACCCTGCACCGTGGTCAACTGCGTGCGCAGAAAATTGTTCCCCAGATCGAACAATTGTTGTTCCGGCAGCGTCTTGCTGCTCAAGCCCAATTGCACAATCGGCGTCGTCGATGCCGAATAAGTAACGACCAGCGGCGGAGTCGTGCCCGGAGGCAGCCCGCGCAGCACGGTCTGGCACATCGCCGTCACTTGTGTCACCGCCATGGAAATGTTGACACCAGGCCGGAAGAAGATCTTGATCACGGCTTTGCCGTTCAGCGACTGCGACTCCTGATGTTCGATGTCGTTGACGGTAACCGTCAATCCGCGCTCGGAGTTGCTCACGATCCGGTCCGCCATCTCCTGCGGCGACATACCGTCGTAGTTCCACACCACGCTGACTACGGGAATGTTGATGTCGGGGAAAATGTCGACCGGGGTACGCAGGATGGTGATCGGCGTAAGAATGATGATGAGCAGTGCCATCACCACAAACGTATAAGGGCGGCGAAGCGCTAATGCAACAATCCACATAGGACTGACGAAAACTGGTAATGCTGAAACCCAATACTAGCGAAAACCGTACTGCCGAGGCTGCGGACCCCACACCGGCCTGCGAATTTCCAAATAAGATTCAAAACACTACGTTTCGGATTTAAATTATATTACACTTTAGCCATGGCTCAAAACCATATCCCATACGCCGGAGCCCGGAACAGAAGTAACGGAGCGAGCGGAAGTAACGGAGCGAACGGGAAGCGCCCGCCCGGGCGGCCGCGCAGTGAGGAATCGCGTCAGTCGATCCTGCGCAGCACCCTGAAACTCCTCAAGCAGGACGGTGGATTCGCGGAGCTGAGCATTGAAGCGGTCGCCGCCGACGCCAATGTTGGCAAGACAACTGTCTATCGTTGGTGGCCGACCAAGGCCGCCCTGGTCGCCGACGCCTTCTCCGCCAGTGCCGACGATGAACTCCGCTTCCCGAATACTGGCTCGGTGCAGACTGACATGAGCCTGCAGATGAGGCGCGTGATTCGCATCTTCCGCTCCAAGCGCGGCAAGGTCGTGGCGGCGCTGCTCGCCGGAGGACAATCGGATCCGGAGTTGATCGAGGCCTTTCGCGACAGATTCCTGTGGCCAAGACGCAGACAGGCCTATCAAACTCTGCAGCGCGGCATCGACCGCGGCGAACTACCCGCCCACAGCAACCTCGACCTCATCCTCGACTCGCTCTACGGGCCGATCTACATGCGCTTTCTGATCCGCCACGACAAGCTCGACGAAAGCTTCGCCGACGAGATTTGCGCGCTGGTGCTGCAGGGTCTGAAGCGCCAACAACGCGGCAGAAATTAGAGAGCGCTGAAGCCTGCCGCGAGCTGTACGACAACCGGCAGAACGACCCCACCCCCCTAAACCGTTTACCTGCCGAAACTTACCGTTTGATCGCCAAATCAGACCGATGTCTGACAGGCCTTGCGCAAAACAGCCGCTACGGTTAAAATTTAAATGCGACCGAAACAGTCGGAATTGAATCCGACTATAAAGGTCGGCATTCGTGGCATGCTGAAACTGACGAAAAAAGCGGACTACGGACTCATGGCCATGAAACATCTGGCCGAGCACGTTGACCTGGGCGCATGCAGCGCCAAGGATGTGGCTGAGGCCTATGGCATCCCGCAGGAAGCGCTGGCGAAGATCCTGCAACGGCTGGCGAAGGTCGGTTTGATACGGTCGCAGCATGGCATGAACGGCGGTTACACGCTGACGCGGGATCCGAAGACGATTTCAGCGTTCGAAGTCATCAAGGCCATTGACGGGCCGCTGTTCATCACGTCGTGCGTGACCGTGCGCGGTGAATGCGGGCAGAGCGATCGATGCACCATTCGCGAGCCGCTGCGCAAAGTGAATGAAAGCATCGAGCAGGTGCTGAAGAACATCATGATTTCGCAGATGAAAGAAGCGCCGGAAGTCATCGATTTAAAGAAGTCGGAGACCAAGAAGCCGGCGGAGTTGGTAACGATTTCGTAGCCAGATTTCTTAACGACGGCATTTCGCCCGCGAGTTAAGGCTTTTAAGGAGAGAAGCAATCATGAGCACGAATGGCAACAAGGCGACCCCGACCAATCACGGCGCGGAACAACGTCCGGAACAACACGCGGCTCCCGCTGGGATCAAGCTGCCCATTTACATGGACAATCACGCGACCACGCCCATGGATCCGCGGGTTCTCGACGAAATGCTGCCCTACTTCATGGAGAAGTTCGGCAACGCCGCCAGCCGCAATCACCCGTTTGGATGGGTGGCGGAAGAAGCGGTCGAGTTGTCGCGCGAGCGTATCGCCAAGCTGATCGGCGCGTCCGCGAAAGAAATCATCTTCACCTCGGGCGCCACCGAAAGCGACAACCTCGCCATCAAGGGCGTGGCCGAGATGTACCGCGAGAAGGGCAACCACATCATCACGGCGACCACCGAACACAAGGCGGTGCTCGACACCTGCAAGCATCTTGAGAAGCTCGGCTTTCGCGTGACCTATCTGCCGGTGCAGAAGGATGGGTTGATCGACCTCGACGACCTGAAGCGCGCCATCGACGACAAGACGATTCTGGTCACGATCATGGCGGCCAACAACGAGATTGGCATACTGCAACCGATTGCGGAAATCGGCAAGCTATGCCGGGAACGCGGCGTGGTCTTCCATTCCGACGCGGTACAGGCAATTGGCAAAACTCCGATCGACGTGAACAAGATGAACCTCGATGTCGCGTCCATCACCGGACACAAGCTGTACGGGCCGAAAGGCGCGGGCGCGCTTTATGTGCGCCGCAAGAATCCGCGAGTGCAGTTGGTGGCGCAGATTGACGGCGGCGGGCACGAGCGCGGAATGCGCTCCGGAACACTCAATGTTCCCGGCATCGTCGGCCTCGGCAAGGCGTGCGCCATCGCGCACGAAGAGATGCCGCAGGAATCCTGCAAAATGGCGGGCCTGCGCAACCGGCTCAAAGACAGCATCATGAGCCGCCTTGATGAGGTGTACATCAACGGCTCCATGGAACATCGCCTC
>Ga0208937_1000754_pt1 | contig 19412 bp, 14 predicted proteins | sample June2015DPH_11_5_FD_184705 | JGI IMG/M metagenome (GOLD analysis project Ga0208937, IMG submission 184705) | Peatland microbial communities from SPRUCE experiment site at the Marcell Experimental Forest, Minnesota, USA - June2015DPH_11_40... | ecosystem: Environmental > Terrestrial > Soil >...
TCTGAACATTGCGCTCGCGACCGCGTTGTCATGAGATGATCATCATGCTGAGAACCGACGACACCCCTGCCCCATCACCGAAGAGCCGATGGCTGGTTTCGACCGATTGGCTCGCCGAGCATTTGCGCGATCGCAATCTGGTCGTGGTCGACGGTTCGTATTTCCTGCCGACGCAGCAGCGCGATGCGCATGCCGAGTATTGCGACGGCCATATCCCCGGCGCTGTGTTCTTCGACATCGAGGCGATCAGCGATCATTCGACCGACCTGCCGCACATGCTGCCGGGCACCACGCATTTCAGCCAAGCGGCCGGCGCGCTCGGCATCGGCGACGGCGACACCATCGTCGTGTACGACAGCGTCGGTCTTTTTTCGGCGCCGCGCGTATGGTGGACGTTCCGGATCTTCGGCGCGAAGAACGTGTACATCCTCGATGGCGGACTGCCGCGATGGAAATCCGAGGGCCGTTCATTGGAGAAAGGCGATACCGCGCGGACGCCGAAAACGTTCACCGCGGAGATGAATGTCGGCGCCGTGGCGATGCTCGCCGACGTGCGCATGGCGCTGACCGACGAGAGCGCCCAGCTGGTCGACGCCCGTCCGCCCGAACGGTTCAGCGGCCAAGCGCCGGAACCACGTCCCGGACTGCATTCCGGCCACATGCCCGGCTCGTTCAATGTACCCTATAGCCGATTGGTCGAGAACGGCCGCCTGGTTCCGCGCGCGCGCATCGAAGCGGCGTTCACCGAGGCCGGCGTTGATCTCGACAAGCCGATCATCACCTCGTGCGGCTCAGGCGTCAGCGCGGCGATTCTCACGCTGGCGCTGGAATCGATCGGCCGCGAGCCCAAGGGTCTCTACGACGGCTCATGGGCGGAGTGGGGTTCGCGCCCCGACCTTGCCGTCGAACGCGGCTGACACCGTGAGCCCGGCACGGCGGCATAACCCGCAAGATGATCTACCAGGAGCGAAGACTCAGCGGCCAAAAATGCGAAGGCCGCAGGAGCGGATCCTGCGGCCTTCGCTTTGGCGCCCGCTGCGGGGGAGGCTCATCAGCGGACACTGGTAAAATCGTGACTAGAGCTGCGACTCCTCATCATCGCTGCTCATCATGTGGTGCATCGGGCCGCCGGAACCGTGTTGGTCCTGTCCGAAGCGGCCACCTTCGTGCCCCCACCAATGATCGCCTCGATGTCCCCACCAATGACCGCCGCCACCCTCTAAGCCGGCATGCATGTGGTGATGATGATGCGGCCGCAGCAAGTGCGCCAGCATCTTGAAGCGGTGCTTCTGGGCGTCGTCGAGGCTTTGAAAAAGCGGCGCGCCGGTGTCGGCGATACGCTTCAGGGCGGCGCCGGTCTTGGACAGGTTGTCGGCCCGCTTGGCCAGCCGCTCGAACGGCGTGGTGGGCGGCGGGCTCTGCTGCTGCTCGGCCGCTTCCCGGGCCTTTCGCCGCTCCATCCGCAGCTGCGCCATGTCGCGCAAGGCCTGCTCGAACGCCGGCCAGTTTTTCGCCTGATCAGACGTCAGCTCAAGCCCGGCCTTGAGCGCAGCGATACGCGCGTCGGTGAACGCCGCCATGTCGGCGGCGCTCAACCGATGCCGATGCTCGAAGCCGGGACCGCCGTCGTGATAGCCACCCGGCCCGCCAAGATGCTGTTGCGCATAGACGATCGAAGAGCCGCCGATGGCAAGTGCTGCCGCCGCAACGACCATGGGCTTGAACATTTTCTCCTCCACAGAGAGATGCAATGTGCGCGAAGTAAACGGCCGTTGCAGGCGGGACTCAAGTTAAAGTTTTGTCAGGTCTGGCATGCGCCGATGAAAGCTCGTTCATCTGGGGCTCTTCATCTGTGCAGATGAACATTTGTATATCTGGGCGAGTAGTTATGCCGCCTTGTCCAACATCCCTTGCTATGATGATTGCCCGCCGGCGAGCGGTTGCAACGCGCCGCCGTCGCCGGCGAGATGAAGAATCTGCTTGAGAAAGAGCCGGGTACGCTCGTGTTGCGGGTGGCTAAAGAACTCCTTCGGCGCGTTGACTTCGACAATTTGCCCTTCGTCCATGAAAATCACGCGGTCGGCGACCTGCCGCGCGAAGCCCATCTCGTGGGAGACCACCAGCATGGTGATGCCGTCGCCGGCGAGCTCCACCATGGTGTCGAGCACCTCCTTGACCATCTCCGGGTCGAGCGCCGAGGTCGGCTCGTCGAACAGCATGATGTTCGGGCTCATGCACAGCGCGCGGGCGATGGCCACGCGCTGCTGCTGCCCGCCGGACAGCCGTGCCGGATATTTGCTGGCCTGATCCGGTATTTTCACGCGCTCGAGATAGCTCATGGCGAGTGCCTCGGCGTCCCGCTTCGGCATGTGCCGCACCCAGATCGGCGCCAATGTGCAGTTTTCCAGCACAGTGAGGTGGGGAAACAGATTGAACTGCTGAAAGACCATGCCGACGTCGCGGCGCACCGCAAGGATGCGCTTGGGGTCGTCCGTCAGCTCGATGCCGTCGACGATGACGCGGCCGCGCTGCCAGTCCTCCAGCCGATTGATGCAGCGCAGCAGCGTCGACTTGCCCCCGCCCGACGGGCCGCAGATGACGATGCGCTCGCCGCGCAAAACTTTCAGGTTGATGTCACGCAGCACGTGGAAGTCGCCGTACCACTTGTGCAAGTCAACGACTTCGACGGCGAGCTCCTCCCGCGGAGCAGCCATGCTGGGATCGTCCGGACGTTCAACCATCGCCGCCTCTTCTACCGCCGACCGGAGCGCGTCAGGCGCGCTTCGACGTTTTGCGCGTACCGCGACATGCCATAGCAGCAGACGAAGTAGAATAGCGCGGCGAAGGCGTAGCCGGTGACGGTTATGGTCGGCGCGGCCCATTTCGGATCGGCGCGCGCCGCCTCGATGGTGCGCAGGAAATCGAAAATTCCGACGATAAAAACCAGCGTGGTGTCTTTGAACAGGCCGATGAAGGTATTGACGATGTTCGGCAAGGTCACCCGCAACGCTTGCGGCAGGATGACGAGCCCCGTCATGCGCCAATAGCTGAGCCCGAGCGCGCGCGCCGCCTCGTATTGCCCGCGCGGTACCGCGGCGAGGCCGCCGCGCACCACTTCCGCCATGTAGGCCGATGCGAACAGCGCCACGCCGATCAGCGCGCGAACGAGCTTGTCCGGCGCCAAATGTTCGGGGACGAACAGCGGCAGCATCACGCTCGCCATGAACAGGACGGTGATCAACGGCACGCCGCGGACAAATTCGATGAAAATGACCGCCGACAGCCTGACGACCGGCATCTCCGAGCGGCGCCCCAATGCCAGCAGGATGCCGAGCGGCAGCGAGGCCACCATGCCGATCGTGGCGACGACGACAGTGACGAGGATGCCGCCCCACAACGCCGTCGGCACGACGCGAAGCCCGATCCACGGCGCGCCGTGAAGCAGCACGAACGACAGGACCGGCAACACGACGAAGAAATACAACGCGCCGATGTCGCGACGCGGCGCCGACAGCCGCAACAGCCAGACGATGCCGAACGCCAAGGCGAGGAAGAACAGATCGACCCGCCACCGTTGGCCGATCGGGTAGAAGCCGTAGACGAAGTAGGCGGACCAAACGCGCACGAAGGCCCAGCAGGCGCCGGGGTGCGGTTGCGCCGGCGAAGCCAGGCAGGCGTCGCCGTCGGCTCCGGACCAGACCGCGTCGATCAGAAAAAACCGCAGCAGCGGCGGCACTGCCCAGACGATGAACAAGATGCAGACCAGCGTCAGCGCCATGTTGGCCGGGCTGGAAAGAAAATTGCTGCGCAGCCAGCCCACCGCGCCAGCGCGCGCCGCCGGCGGCGGCAGCCGCTCGGCCGGTGAGCGGCGGACATAGGGCAACGACTGGTCGCCGATGGCGCTCATCAGCGCTCCACAATTGCGATGGCGCGTGCGTAAAGGTTCATGAGCAGCGAGGTGAACAGGCTGATGGCGAGATAGACCGCCATGGTGATCGCGATCACCTCCACCGCCTGGCCAGTGATATTGAGCACGCTGCCGGCGAAGACCTGGACCAGATCGGGATAACCGATGGCGACGGCCAGCGAAGAGTTTTTGATCAGATTGAGGTACTGGCTGGTCAGCGGCGGGATGATGACCCGCATCGCCTGCGGCACGACGACGAGACGCAGCGTCGCGGCGGAGCGCAGGCCGAGCGCCTGGGCGGCCTCGGTCTGACCGGCATGCACGGCGAGCACGCCGGCGCGCACTACTTCGGCAATGAAGGCGGCGGTGTAGACCGTCAGCGCCAGCACCAGCGCGGCGAATTCCGGCAGGATTTCGACACCGCCGCTGACGTTGAAGCGGCCCATATGGGGAACGCTGAAACTGAGCGGAAAGCCAGTCAGCGCCAAGGCGGCGAGCGGCAATCCGCAGACGAGGACCAGCGCAAGCCAAACAATATGCATCGGCGTGCCGGTGCGCTCGCGGCGCCGGCGCGACCACTCGCGCAACAGGATCGCGGCGCCGATGGCAACAACCAATGCAATGAGCACCGCGCCAAAATGCGGACCGAACTCCGGCCGCGGCAGGAACAGGCCGCGATTGTTGAGGATACCGCCGCCGGGAAGCGCGAGGCTGCCGCCCAAGGGCGGCAGCGATTTGAGTACGGCGTTGTACCAGAACAAAAGTTGCAGCAGGAGCGGCACATTGCGGATCAATTCCACGTAGCCGCCGGCGAGCCGCGCCACCAGCCAATTGCGCGACAGCCGCGCGATGCCGACGACGAAGCCGAGCACGGTCGTAAGCACGATGCCGATCGCAGCGACGAGGAGCGTGTTGAGCAAGCCGACCCAGAATGCGCGGCCGAAGCTCGACGTACTCGCCGAATAGCTGATCAGCGTCTGGCTGATATCGAAGCCGGCCGTGTTGTTCCAGAAGCCGAAGCCGGAAGCGATGTGGGCGCGGGCCAGATTCTGCGCCACGTTGAGGATGACGCCGCAGGCAAGCCCGGCGATGACGACGATAAACGCGATCTGGAGGACAATGCCGCCGATGCGGTGCGGCCGGTGCGGCAAAAAACCTTGAATTTTTTCTACCATCGGCCGGCCCGCGGTTGAAAAACCGGCATGCAATCGGCGGTTCAGCGAATCGGCGGCCCGTATTGCAGACCACCCTTGGTCCAAAGCGCGTTGAGGCCGCGCACGATCTTCAACGGCGAGCCCTGACCGACATTGCGCTCGAAACTTTCGCCGTAATTGCCGATGTGCTTGATGATGCGATACGCCCAATCGTTGGTGAGGCCGAGCGCTTCACCATACTGACCCTCACTGCCGAGCAGGCGCCGCGTTTCCGGATCGCTGGATTTCAGTTTCTCGTCGACATCGGCCTTGGTCACCCCGAGCTCCTCGGCGTCGATCATGGCAAAATGGGTCCAGCGCACGATGTCGCTCCACTGATTGTCGCCGTGGCGGACGGCCGGACTGAGCGGCTCCTTGGAAATGATCTCCGTCAGCACGATGTGCTGGCTCGGGTCGGGGAGCCGCAGCCGCTCGCCGTAGAGGGCGGACGAATCGGTGGTGTAGGCATCGCAGCGGCCCGCTTCATAAGCCTTGAGCGCCTCGTCCCCGGTGGCGAACGTCACGGTTTTGAGGCCCATGTGATTGCTGCGGAAATAATCGGTCAGGTTAAGCTCGCTGGTGGTGCCTTGCTGCACGCACACCGCGGCGTCGTTGAGCTCCAGCGCCGAGCTCACCTTCAGCGATTTATGCACCATGAAGCCCTGACCGTCGTAGAAGTTGACAGCGGTGAAGTCGAGCCCGAGCGAGGTGTCGCGTGACAGCGTCCACGAGGTATTGCGCGACAACACGTCGACCTCGCCGGATTGCAGGGCGGTGAAGCGATCCTTCGCGGTCAACGGCACGAACTTGACCTTGGTCGGATCGTTGAAGATCGCCGCGGCGATGGCGCGGCAAAAATCGACGTCGAAGCCGGTCCAATTGCCCTGCGGATCGGGCAGGCCAAAACCCGCCAGCGTACCGTTGGCGCCGCAGATCAGCTCGCCGCGATCCTTGATGCTACCGAGCGTTTGGGCCGAGGCCGCTTGTGGCCCGAATACAGCCACCGTTGCCAGAGCCATTGCCGTAGCGAGCCATTTCATGATCGGACCTTTCAGGATGGGCGGCCGCGGCCAAGCCAGGGCAGTCTGGCGCGCTCGCTCACGGCTATTCCCCCGCCGGCGGCATCTGAGAACGATCGCACTGCAAGGTCAAGGGTTGACGAGGACGTACGATGCCGAAGTAATGGCGCCAGCGGCGCATCGAGCGCCCGCGCGGCACGCGAGAGGCCATGGCCATGAACGACGGCAGCAAGAACGGCCGTTCCCGGGCGCGACATCCGGATACGCGCGTGGTCACGGCCGGCCGCGATCCCGCCTCCTACCACGGCTTCGTCAACCCGCCGGTCTATCACGCCTCGACGGTGCTCTATCCCAGCGCCGAGGATTTCGTCGCCCACCGCGCGCGCTACCAGTACGGGCGCCGCGGCACGCCGACAACGGAAGCGCTAGAGCTTGCTGTGCAGGAGCTCGAGGGCCCGCAATGCGCCGGCGTGGCGTTGCTGCCGTCGGGGCTGGCGGCGATTTCGGCGGCGCTGCTGGCGATCATTCAGGCCGGCGATCATCTTCTGGTCACCGACAGCGCCTACGGCCCGACGCGCAATTTTTGCAACCAGATCCTCAGTCGGCTCGGCGTCACCGTCACCTATTACGATCCGCTCGTCGGCGCCGCGATCTCCGGATCGATGCAGGAAAATACCCGCGCCGTGTTCCTCGAATCGCCCGGCTCGCTGAGCTTCGAAATGCAGGATGTGGCGGCCATCGCCGCGGCGGCACACGCCAAGGGCGCGCTCGTGCTCATGGACAATACCTGGGCGAGCCCGCTCTATTTCCGCGCGCTCGATCATGGCGTCGACCTCTCGATCCAAGCCGGCACCAAATATATCGGCGGCCATTCCGATGTGATGCTCGGCACGGTTTCGGCCAACGGCGCGACCGCGGCGCGGCTTAAGACCACCGTCGGCTCGAGCGGCTGGTGCGTCGGTCCCGACGACGTCTATCTCGGTCTGCGCGGGCTGCGCACGCTCGCGGTGCGGCTCGATCGCCATTGGCGATCGGGACTTGCTGTCGCGCGCTGGCTGGAGCAGCGCCCGGAAGTGCTGCACCTGCTGCATCCGGCAATGGAAAGCCATACCGGTCACGCGCTGTGGAAGCGCGATTTCACCGGAGCGTCGGGTCTGTTCAGCGTGGTGCTCAAGCCGGTTCCGCAGAAGGCGGTTTACGCGTTTCTCGATGCTCTCGAGCTGTTCGGCATCGGTGCCTCCTGGGGCGGCTACGAGAGCCTCGCCGTTCCGTTCGACTGCACCGCGGTACGGAGCGCGACGCGCTGGCAGCCGGGCGGCCCGACGGTGCGCTTTCATATCGGGCTCGAAGCCGTCGAGGACCTTATCGCCGATCTCGAACGCGGCTTTGCGGCGCTCGCCGCGGGCGCTTGAGGCGCTTAGAGGGTGCACAGACCTAGCGGCCGACGGTCCTGATCCGCCGCCACGACGGTCCCGGAAGCGGCCGCAAATCGCTGGCGGAAAACACCAGACGCCGCGCGGCAAACCAGCGGCGCACCATGAGGGCGCCAACGGCACCGACGAGTGCGCCGGCGATCACATCGCTCGGGTGATGGGCGAGAACGACGACCCGGCTGAACATGATCATCAGCGCGTAGAGCCACATCACCCCCCGCGCGCGCGGCCAGATGGCGCCGACGGCGATCGCCGCCGCAGCCGCCGTTGTCGCGTGTCCGGAAGGCATGGCGGCGTAGGCGGGTCGCCAGATGAACGGCATATAGAGGAACGGATCGTCGTGACCGCCGACAAACGGGCGTGCCCGGCCGATCATTCGCTTGACGATGGTGACGAACAGGCCCGGCACGGCAATTGCCACGAACAAAAATCCGCACCGCGCGGCCAGCAGCGCGAGCACACCCTGCGTCATGCGCGGCAGCGCCGTGGAGCTCATGGCCGCGAGACTCAGCAAGATGAATCCGAGCGGATAGAGAAACCAGCCGGATAGACCGAAATCGGTGATTTGATCAAAAATCTCGGTGAACCAAAGCGGCCAATGCCGCGCCCATTCGCTCGCGCGAGCGTCGATGAGAAACATCGAAGCGATGGAGGCCGCCAGCATGAGCGCAACCACGGCGATGGCGCCCGCGTGCCGGGGCGGTGGCTTCGCCCGCGGCGCGCGCACCAGTACGCGGCACCATCGCAAGAGATTGATCGCGATGCGTTGCGGGAACGCGTCTGCCGCCGGCGCGGAGCGCGCATGACGCGATGGGGTTTGCGTCACGGCATGCCCACCGACGGAAGAGACGGTGTCGTCGCGCTGCTCGTGCTCATGCTGCTCCCGGGCGTACAAAATGCGCGCCGAACATAGTGAAAACGTTTGCGTCAGGGAAGGATGGTTAGGGGCCGCAAGGCGTGACCGCACAGGCCGCGGCTGCGGCTTGCACCGCTGACCTTGCAGACGCGGCGTCCTCGACCCGCACGACGACGCTGTCCGCGGCTCCCAACGCGTCAATCACCGTCACGCGGGCGAAGCCCGGGCCCGCGGGCTGAAAGAACAGCGAGCCGCGCGGCTGATCCTGGGCCGGAATACCATTGACGAGGACGGTGAGCGGCGCGACTGCGGCGGTGACTTTGAGCGGCACCGGATCCGGCTTGTTGTCGGTGGTGCGCAGCTCGAGCCGCGCGCCATCCGGCGGAAACAGGATGTGCAGCCTCGCCGGCGCGGCCGCAGCGGCGCGATCGCCCGGCTGAAAGTGCCTGAGCGGCGGCGGCAGCTTGGCACTCGTTGTCACCAGCACCCCGTCGGGGGCACGCAGCAGCGCGACCGGCGGCGTCGGCAACCGGGCGAAGGCATCGAACAGGATCGGCGCCGCCGCGATGCGCCCGACCAGACCCGGCACCGGCGCGCCGTCCGGCCGGCCGACCCACGCACCGATTGTGCGCTTGCCGTCGAAGCCGATCGACCAGGCATCACGGTAGCCGTAGCTGGTCCCGGTCTTGAACGCGATGCGGCCGGGGACGCCATTCTCCGGCGGCGGCGTGCCGAGCAGCACGTTGCTGACGTACCAGGCGGCAACAGGCTCCATTAATCGGTTGCCCTCCCCGCCGCCGGCCATGCGCTCGGTGAGCGGCAACACGGTGCCAAGCCGCGCAACCCCGGCATAAAGCATCACCAGGTCGGAAAGCTTGATGCCGACGCCGCCGAGACCGACGGCCAGCCCCGGAGCCTCGCCTTCCGGCAGAACCAGCGTGGCGCCGGCCTGCGCGAGGCGTGCCGCGAGCCGCCTGGCGCCCACCTGGTCGAGCACGGCGAGCGCCGGTACGTTGAGCGAAAGCTGCAGCGCCTTACGGACCGACACCGTGCCCTGGAAGGTGAAATCGAAATTTTGCGGCGCGTAGGTCCCGTAGCGTACCGGCCGGTCCTCGATCAATGTCTCGGGGTGAATGAAGCCGTCCTCGAAGCCCAATCCATAGATGAAGGGTTTTAGCGTCGAGCCGGGCGAACGCAGCGCTTGCGTCATGTCCACCTGACCGGCGCGGCGCTCATCGAAGTAGTCGGCCGAGCCGACGCGCGCCAAAACCTCGCCGGTCGCGTTGTCGACCACCAGCATGGCGAGGGCGATATCGGGTCCGAGCGTCAGCGCCAGCGTGCGCACGCGCTCGCGCGCGAGCTCTTCCAGATTCTTCTGCAGGTCGGCGTCAATGCTGAGCCGAACTTCACTACCCGGCGCAGACTCGGCGATCGCCCGATCGGCCGCGTGCGGCGCGAGCATCGGCATCGGGCGGCGTGTCGTCGGCACCGGTTCGGCCTTGGCCAGAGCGATCTCGTCGGCCGGCACATTATTTTGCGCAGCGAAGCGGTCGAGCACGCGGTTTCGCGCTTGACGCGCCGCCTCAGAGGATCGGTCCGGCCTGCGCAGCTCCGGAGATTGCGGCAACGCGACCAGCAGCGCCGCTTCGCCGAGCGAGAGCCGGCGCGGTTCCTTGACGAAATAAGCGAGCGAGGCGGCGCGGATGCCTTCGATATTGCCGCCATAGGGCGCCAGATCGAGATAGAGCGTGAGAATCTCGTCCTTGCTCAGCGTGCGCTCGATTTCGAGCGCACGCACGATCTGGCGCAGTTTGACAACAAAACTTCGGCCGCTGCGCGGCTCTAAGAGCCGCGCCACCTGCATGGTCAGCGTCGAGCCGCCGGAGAGAATGCGGCCGCTTCCTGCCAGCTGCAACGCGGCGCGCAAAAGCGCCAGCGGATCGACGCCATAATGGACGCGGAATCGCTTGTCCTCATAGGCGAACAGGACGTCGAACAAGCGCGGATCGACATCGGCGACCCGCGCCGGCAAACGCCAGCGGCCTTCGCCGGTGGCATAGGCGCGCAGCAAGCGGCCGTCTCGATCAACCACGCGGGTGGAGAATTCGATGTCCTTGCCCAGCGGCGCCGGACCGAGCGCAGCGATCCAGTGCGCCGCGCCCGCGAACGCCGCAATGCAGACAACCAGCGAAACGATGGCGGCGCGGCGCGGGAAACTCTTGAGGGGGAGGGTCAGGGAGAGGGGTATGGATTTTGAGCTCGCTGCGGTCGCGATTACCCCCTCCCGTCGCCTTCGGTGCCGACCTCCCCCTCAAGGGGGGAGGCGCCATCAGGAGTTGCACGCCTTGCGCTCATCGGTCCGGACCGTCCGTCCTATTTCCCGGCCGTGACTTCGACATTCTCGGTCGCCGTGCGGCCAAAGCGATCGGGCCGGTACATGTCTTCGACGTTCGCCTGCGGCCGCACGTATTTGCCGGGCGCGACCGCGCGCACGACATAGGCCACGGTGAACACGGGCGGGTCGTCCTTCTTGCGCTCGAAGGCTGCGGTGAAGCGATCGTCGCGGAACTCGGCATCGGCCGGCTCCTCGGCGTCGGTGATCCACGACAGCGTGCCAGTGTCGCCCGAAGACACGAGATGCGGATTGTCGATCTCGAATCCCGCCGGCAGATAATCGGCAACGATCACGCGGCCGAACTGCGGTTGCGCTTCGGTGATCTTCAGCACCACCACAAGCCGCGTGTTCTGCTTGACCGTCTTCGGATCGACCGGATCGCCGCCGAGCGTGTAATTAAGACGCTCGATCTTGAAGCCCTTCTCCGCCGCCGGTTCCGGCGTGAGCGGCGCGCCGGCGACCGTGACCACGGCCTCGAGTTGATCCTCGCCGCTATTGCCGATGCGCAGCGGCTCCTTCAGGTCGCCGGCGCGGATCGTGCGGTAGAGCGCGTGCGGCGTCGGCGTGCCGCCGACATCGAGCGACACTTTCCCGGCGTCCTTGGCCATGGCGCTGGCTGCCAGGAGCAGCCAGGCATCCTCCTGCGTCGACGTCGGACGCAGCGACGCGCGCGCCGCCTCGACGCGCTGCACAGCGGCCTGCACGGTGGCGCGCGGCGCGCGGCCTTCGCTGGCGAGCGCGACCAGCGCTGCGGCGTCGCGCAACGTCGAGCCGTAATCCTCGCGGCTGAGCAGATCAGGCTGCGAGGTGGGCGCGATGGCCGCGAGCGCGGCGGCGTAAACGCGTTCGGCCCGCGCGCGGTCGCCGACCATGGCGAGCGCAGCGGCGATTTGCGCCTTGGCGATCGGTGTCGATAGCGCATCGAGCTTGGCATCGGCAAGATAGCGCAGGTCGCCGATCGGAGCCGCGCCATTGCGGGCCAGCACATAGAGCGCGTAGGCGAGATCGGTGCCGCCGTTCTTGCCCGGATCGGTGGTATTGGCGACCACGTTCCGCAGCCGATCGAGCGCCAGCTTGAACGCCGCCTCGGGCACCGCGACCTTGCGCTCGCGGGCCCGGGTCAAGAAATCGGTGACGTAGGAATCGAGCCAGACGTCATCGCCGCCGACGCCCCAAAGACCAAACGAGCCGTTGGAATCCTGGCGCGTGAGCAGCGCCTCGATGGCGTCGCGAATCCGCTGGTCGGTCTTGGTATCGAGCGCCAGATGCGCATCCTTAGCAAGCTCGCTGACATAAAGGAGCGGCAGCGCCCGGCTCGTGATCTGCTCGGAGCAACGGAACGGGTAGCGATCCAGTGCCGCGAGTAGGCTCGCCGCATCGAATGCCGCAGAAGCGCCGACCGAGATCGATACCGAGCCGGTGCCGGGAACGAGGTCGGCGAAGAGATCGCTCGACAGCGTCAGGCTTTCGCCCTTGGCGATCTGTTTGACCGTGCGCCGCGCCAGAATTTGCGCCGGCGGCCGTGCGGCGAGCGTGAAACTCCTTTCCAGCGCAAAGCCTGACGGCCCAGTCACGTTGATCCGAAGGGTACCGCTGCCTGCGGCGGTGGCGGTCACCGGCACCGACACGGCACCGCGCTCCTTCGCGCGCAAAGGGAGCTTCTGCGTTGCGACCCCAGCGCCGACGCTGACCGCGTCCGCACTCGTCACGGCGATCGCGTAGTCGCCGGCTTGACCCTCGACATTGTCGAGATCGAGATGAAGGCTGGAACGGTCACCCGGCAGCAGGAAGCGCGGCAGCGTCGCCGTGAGTACGACCGGATCGCGCACAATGACGTCGGCGGTGCCGTGGCCGACCTTGTCCTTGCTCCACGCCACCGCCATGACGCGGATGGTGCCGGTGAAGTCGGGCACGTCGAACGTCACTTCGGCATTGCCGTCGGCGCCGACCGTCACGATGCTGGAATAGAGCGCCAGCGGCGGCCCCGTGGGCGGGCTGCCCTGCAATTGCACGCCACGGTCGCCGCCACTGCGAATCTGGCCGCGTGTGCCCTGCATGCCGTCGATCAAGTCGCCGTAGAGGTCGCGGATTGCCGCCGCAAGCGCCCGCTGGCCGAGATAGTAATCGTCGGGCGACGGCGGCTTGTAGTTCGTCAGATTGAGAATACCGACATCGACCGCGGCGACGACGATCTTGGCGTCCGCGCCGGCTGCGAGTCCGGCAAGCTTCACCGGAATCCGCAGCGTCGAATTCGGCCGCAACAGCGGCGGTACCTTGATCTCGACGCCTAGCGTTTTCGCCGCGCGATCGATGGCGAACCATTGCACGCCGATGGCGCGGCCCGGCATGCGCTGTGCCGGCGCGTCCAGCGGCCGACGCAATGTCGCGACCAGATAGGCGCCGGTGCCCCAGTCGCGGCCGACCGGCACTTGCACCTGCGCGACGCCAGGCTTGACCTCAGTGGTCTGGCTCGCCAGCAGCCGATCGCCGATGACATTGAGGGTAAGCCGGCCGGCGCTGCGCGCGGTCACCGCGACCGTCATCGTATCGCCCGGCCCGTACTCGCCCTTGTCGAGCGCGACTTCGAGCATGTCGGGCGTATCGGCGTTCGACTCGACATAAAAGCCGGCGTCGAAGGCGACCGAAGTCACCGGGCCGTTGGCATCGCCAGTGGAGACTTCGAGCCGGTAGCGGCCGAAAGTCACCGGCAGGGCAATGTGCCCGGCTTTGTCGATCGTCGTATCGACCGTTCCGTCGGCGACGCGCTTGGTGGTCTTGACCGGTTCGTAGTTCCAGCTGCCGTCGCGTTTGTAGAACTGATAATGGGTGTCGATGCGCAAAAGTTCGTAGTGCAGGCCGCGCTGGGCGACCGCAGTGCCGTCGGGCGCGACGACGACGACATCGAACGTGGCGCTGGCGCCGTCGGCCAGCGAGCGGCCCGAGAACAGCGACTTGACGCCGATCATGTTGCCGCTCGCCGTCACCGGTACCGCCACCTTGTGCTCGACGGCGCGGCCGCCGGGCTCGGCCATGCGCACGGCGATCTGCGCTTCGAGCGGATGCGTGCTTGACGGCAGCTTGTCGAGATTGACGGAAAAACTCGCCTTGCCGGCGGCATCGGTCGCCGGCAGGTCGTCGAGCGGCTGCTGCGCAGGTTCGACCTCTTCATCGGCCAAGCCGAATTGATAGCCGGCAAAGCCGGTCCGCTCCTTCGCCACCGCGACCGTCAGGTCGCCTTCGAGATCGAGGTTTGCCGCCGGCGCGCCGTAGAGAAAACGTCCGGCAACCTCGACCTTGGCCGGCACTTTTTGCGAGATGTGACCGCTCGGCGAGGTGAGATCGAACTCGATGCGGTCGGGGATGTAATCCTCGACCAGGAAAGTCGTCGCGCCGACCGGCGGCCGCTTCGGATCGGCGAAGGCGCGCACATGCCAGGTCCCCGTCGGTGCCGAGGCCGGTAGCGCCAAGGACAGGCCGTGGCCGCCCAAGCCCTGGTCCGCCACCGCGACGCGGCGAAACTCGACGCCGTCGGGCCGCTCGACAACGAGCGTCAGCGGCACGCCCAGTGCCGCTGCGCCCTGCGCATCGCGCAACAGCGCGGTGAGATAAGCGGTCTCGCCGGAGCGGTAGACGCCGCGCTCGGCATAGATGAAAGCATCGAGACCGTTCGGCGCCGGCCGGCCGCCGACGCCGCGGTCGGTGAGATCGAAGGCCGGTGCTTTGAGGCTGAGGAACGCATAGTCGCTTTGCGCATCGGTTGCGGCGAGCAGCGCGGGAGCGGAGCCGCCCTCCCCGCTCGCCAGACCGGGCTCGAACTGCACGTGACCGCTGGCATCGGTGCGGCGCGTGGCCAACACCTCGTTGCCGCGCGAGACAAGCTGCACCTCGACGCCGCTCTTACTCTCGGTCGTCGCCAGCGAATTGACAAAGACATGGATGCCGTCGTTGCCGGAGAATGCCGATAGACCGAGGTCGGAGACGATGAACCACTGGGTCGCCAGCGAACCGTAATCGTTGTCGACGTTCTTCAGCTCCTGCGGCTGCGCGACCATGATATAGACGCCGGGCTTGAGCTCGCCGACTGCCTGATCGATCGGGAAGGCGGTGGTGACATCGGCATTGAGCGCAGCCTGCTCGACCGCGAGCTCGCCCTTCCACACTGACACACCGCGCCCGTCGCGAAGCTGCCCGACGTCGTAGCGGTCGAGGCTGCGCTGGAAATCCCCGCGGGTGTCGTCGCCGCCGATGGCGCCGACCAGGCTTCGGTCGCCGAGGCGATAGATCTCGATCGCGACCGCCCGGGTGTTGGTGCTGATAACCGGAATGCCATGCTGGCCGACGCGTGGCAGCACATAGGCATTGGTGGAGAAATGCACGAAAGGTTTGCGGTCACGCACATAGATCGCGAACTCAGCCGACTTCGACAATGTCTCATGCACCACCGAGGGCAGACCCGCGCGCAAGGTGACGGTGTAGGTCTCGCCGTGCTGCAAGCCCTCGACGCAGAGCTGCTTGTCGGCGGCGGTCAGTGCCGGCTTGTCGGTGCCGGCCAATACGACGAACGGCGAGAAGTCGGCGCGCAACGGCAAGGCTTCAGAGAACTGGAAGCAGGCGCGCGGCGAGGCGGTGTCGGCGTCAACGCTGTAATCGAGGACGCGGAAGCCGTGCTCCTCGCGCAGCTTTTCGTATTGTCCGCGCACATCCGCGACCTCGCGCAGCTCGAGCGAGAGCCGCAGCGCATCGAGCGCCGGCCGCCACACCTGGCGTTGGCCGAGGGCGTGGCCGAGAAACGCCAAGCTGTCCGCCTCTTCGGCGCGGCTAGAGGTCCGCTGGTAGGCGATGTAGGCGGCGGTCGAGGCGCGTTCGAGCAGGAGCTTGCGTTCGTCGTCGTTGGCGGGACGGACCTGCATGATGGTGCGAGCGAGACGCAGCCAGGTGGCGCTGTCGGTCGGTGCCGCGGCAACGATCTGGCCGAGCAACGCCATGCCGGAGCGGAAATCGTTTTTGGCAAAGGCGGCGTCGGCATCGCGGCGGATTTGCGCCACCGGCTTGGTTGGAGCTCCCGCATCCGCCTTGATCTGCGCCTCGAGCTTGATAGCGCTGTCGGCAAGATCGGCGTTCTGGAACGGCTTGTCGGCGGCATGCGCGGCGAGCGGAGCAAGGGCAACCAGCGCGGCGGCAAGGCCGGCGCGAACGAGCGATATCATAAGGGGACTCCTCCCGAAGGGTGCGCAATTTCACCCAGTATGCGGATTTGAGGCAAGGATCGTGTCGAGGTCGTGACCGGGGGACCCATTTACCAGGCGTTTTCGCCGGCGATGCTATATATGCTTGGCGCCGTGGGGCCCCGTAGCTCAGGGGATAGAGCAACAGCCTTCTAAGCTGAAGGTCGCAGGTTCGAATCCTGCCGGGGTCGCCATCTCTGTTTGCTGCACTTGCATCTTCAACGACTTAGGTCCCGGTTTGTAAGTCGGGGTCGGAAGGTTTGTAAGTCGGTGTTGCCTTTTTGGTCCTCGACGCCTTGAGCTTTTCGATCGCAGCGTCGGCCTGCCGCTCCTGCTCAACCTCGTCGAGATAGACCTGCAATTGCGCGAGCGAACTATGACCGCTCACCTCCATCATTTCGCTGCCGGTGCATCCCGCGTGCGCGAGCGCCCGCAGTGATGCCTTGCGTAATCCGTGCGCGCGGTAATTCCGCGTCACGCCGTCGGCGCAGAGCACCGGCTTCAATCCCGCGGCCTTGCACCAATCGGCGAACTTGTTGCCGAACGCCGCCGCCGATTTGAATGCCTTGCCGTAATCAGTGGTCAAGAACCGCAACGCATCATCGGCGCGCGGCATTGCGTCGAGCGCCTCCTGAAATTCGGGGAGGATTGACACCTTGAGGAGCTTGTTAGTAGTGCGCTGCGTCTTTTTCGGCCGCCAAACCAACCTGCCGTCCTTGATGTGCTGGCGTCCGAGCAGATGCGCGTCTTCTCGCCGCGCCGCGATGTTGAGCATCAATTCGAGCGCGAGCCGCGCGACGCTGCCGATCTTGTGGCGCGAGCGATATAGCTCGACTTCCGGCTCAAGCCACGTCATGTGTCCGACGCTCTTAGGAACCTTAATCGCCTTCACGCCTGCGGTCGGATCGTCGGCGCGCATCCTCTTTGCGACGGCGAACGTCATGAGCCCGCGGAGCGTTTTGATCCAATTTTTTTGTGCAAACGGCTTGGTCCCCTCCAAAAGCTTGACGATGTGAGCGGGCTGCAAAAGCGCAATGCGCTTCTCACCATGTTGGGCGCGGAAACGTTCGAGGATTGCGCGCCGCATCGCCTGCGTTGACGGGGCGAGGCTTTTCGCGAATGCATCGCTTCCATAGTACGCCACGATCGCCGCATTAACGGTGCCCGTCGTTGTGCGGCTCGCGCCGATCTCCCCGCGATTTGGGATCGCCGCGCCAGCAAGCGCCGCCTGATAAGCGTCCATAAATTCCGCCGAACCGGGCAGACCCGGCAGCGCAATTCCCTTGCTGCCGGGACGTCGAAAATAGTGGCGCACCCGCCCGTGACGGTCGCGAAAGCTATTGACGTATTGAAGCTTCACCCGTGCCATCGAAAACCTCGTCCCATTCGTTCGCGGCGTTGCTTCCGTCGACGTTCGACTTTCCCAACTCGCCACCCTTCCCGACGATGATTACGATCTTGCCGCTTTTGTCCACCTCGACCCGTGCGACAGCGACACCGGCCGCGACGACAGCTTTGACGGCCGCAGTCACGTCGCGTTGTCGGAATGTGCAAATGCCTCTCGTCATAATGGAGTTATAGCGACTCTCGAGTCGGGCACGCTTAGCGCAATACGGGAAACAAGAAATGCCTCTCCGGCAAAGTTGCAGCCCGATATTGCCAGAACAGCAGGCAGACTGACGAGCTACACCCGTGGCCCTAAAAGATGCCCCAGAGGGGGCTGTTCAGGTGCGTCAGTTCGTTCCGCTCTCGTTGCGCCGTTATCCGCTCTATTCGCCGGCGCACACGGCGCAAGGTGTCCTTTGACCAAGGGTTACCCGTCGCGGTGCGACTCCCGGCGTGGTTCAGTTCGGCGGCGACGGCGGAGAGGGAACGTCCGCGGGACGCCAATACGATTGGGGCGATTTCTGCATCTCGGATTTCAGCATTGCATTGGGTAGCCGCCGCGCCCTTCTTTTGGGCCTCGGCAAGATTACGGGTATTGCCGAAAACCTTGCCTTGCTGCTTAGCTCGCTGCATCCTCGCGCGGGTTCTCTCGGATAACATCTTCGATTCTTCGTCAATGCGGGCCGCTTCCGCTTGTGTCGCAGCGAGATCGGCGTTGCGTTCCGACGACCGCGTCGATGACCTCGATCCCGGAGCCCCTGACGATCAGCTCTATGTCGCCGGCGTCACGAGACAGGCGATCCCAGCTTGCCACAATCAGCGGGCATCTGTGGCGGCGCGCCGCCCGTATGGCTTCTTGCAGCTTGGGTCGCTCAGCGGCGCTCGTACTGATCGCTGACGCGACCTCCTCATAGATTCGTCCCAGGCGGTAGCCCCTGACCTTCGCCACGGCGCGAATAGTCGCTTTTTGCGATTGAAGCCCGAACCCGCTCTTGCCTTGCTGATCCGACGATACGCGGGCGTAGCCGATTGCTTGGTTCATGGCGTTTCCTCTAATGAAGCGTAATCACGAGCCGGGTGTGAGCAAGGCTAAACGGGCTGAAAGCGAAGGCCCCCATTAGGAAGCCAATTGCCGACTCTGCCGGGCGACTAATACCAACTCCGGCTGATCACTTCTTTGCTCGCTGACATGGCCACCAGTGGAAGAGCGTGTTGTCGCGGATCGTGTCTGGCTGCTGGACGAGGGCAACGCAGCGGTCGCTGACCGCCTGGTCAAGGCGCTCGATGGTCGCAAAGCAGCAGTTGGCGAGCGGTTCGTCGACGAACGCCCAAAGATGTTCGGCCGGCTGTAGCTCAGGGCTGTGGGCGGGCTGGAAAACGAGGCGGATGCCATCAGGCACGGAGAGGTTCTCCGGGCCGTGCCAGCCAGCATTGTCGATTTGAAGCACGACGCGCTTATTGGCCCCGGCGCCGACCGATTTGGCAAAATCGGTGAGGATGAGTTCGAACATCTCCTTGCAGACGGCGTTGGCGACGTTCCAAACTGTCTGGCCGGTCGCCGGCTCGACAAATCCTGTCACATAGAGCCACTCGAAACGATGGTGGCCTAGTGCGATCGGTCGCTCGCCGACCGGTGCCCACACGCCCCGCACAATCGGCTTCAGACCGATGCGGTGTTCATCCATCGCCCAGATTTCGACGGTCGCGCCCGGATGCTTGCACTCCTCCTCGGCAGCCGCGGTCTGAAGTTTTTTTTGAGCGCGGCACGATCCTTCTCGGTCGCCGCATCAGGATGGCGTGGCCGCGGTTGCTGGATCGAATAGCCGATCGCGATCAGCGCGTCCCACCCGCGCTGATCGTGTACCGATTGGAGCCCGTGGAACTTGGCAAACCAGCGCGCAATCTTCGGTCCCGTCCAAAGCCCGCCGTCGTCAGGTGGCGTCTTGATCCGCTCCTTGAGAGCCGCCAACGCCTCGGGCGTCAGGATCGTCGGCCTCG
>Ga0208937_1000755_pt1 | contig 19353 bp, 18 predicted proteins | sample June2015DPH_11_5_FD_184705 | JGI IMG/M metagenome (GOLD analysis project Ga0208937, IMG submission 184705) | Peatland microbial communities from SPRUCE experiment site at the Marcell Experimental Forest, Minnesota, USA - June2015DPH_11_40... | ecosystem: Environmental > Terrestrial > Soil >...
GACATAGACGCCGCCTTCGGCATTCTTTTGATCGATCCACAACTTCAGACCGTAGTGGACCGGCATCGAGATGCTGGCGAAGCGGCCGGAGGAGGCATAAAGCGTTCCGAGTTTGATTTCCGCAGGACCGTCGGCCGCCTGTACGGCGGCGGTTGTCAGCGACGCCATCAGTGCCGCAAGAATCGCTAACCGGGTCACGGGCGTCCTCCTTCAGTGCTTTTCATTGCACCGCAAGCTATGACATTGCACTATTCGGGGCAATCGGCGTTGGCGCCGATGCGTCGGCGTCGGCGATGATGGCGCCGTCGATGGTGGCGCCGCTTGCAAGCAGCGCCGCGATTTCTTCCGTGGAAATGCCGGCCTCCCTGAGGACCGCCAGACTGTGCTCGCCCAAGCGCGGCGCATGACGGGTAATCTTCAAGGCGGTGCCGTTCCAGCGGCTGGGGATGCCGTTGTAGCGGATGCGTCCCTCGGTCGGATGCGGTCGGGTCTGAAAGAATTCGACCGCCGCGAGGTGCGGATCGTCGATCAAGGCATCGAGATCGTTCATCGGCGCGCACGGAATGTCGCAGCGCTCGAAGAGGGCGAGCGCCTCGGCGGTCGTGAGCGTCCGCAGGATGTCGGCGATGATACCGTTCACTTCATTGACATGCCGTCGGCGCGAAGCGAAGTCGTGCAGGTGGGAATTGGCGGCATATTGATCGAGGCGGCCGAGACCTTCGAAGAAGGCCTTCCACTGCTTGTTGGTATAGACGAGCGCGCAGACGTGACCGTCGCGGGTGGCGTAGGGCCGGCGGGTTTCGCTCATCAGCCGCGGATTGCCGGCGCTGCCGATCGGCGGGTCGAACGAGCGGCCGCCGAGATGGTCGCCCAGCACGAATTGCGCCATGGTCTCGAACATCGGCAGCTCGACCGACTGGCCCTCGCCGGTGCGGTCGCGGCCGAGGATGGCGGCGAGGATGACGTGCGCGGCGTTGATGCCGACGATGCGGTCGACCACCGTCAGCGGCACGTAGCGCGGCCCCTCGCCGCCGGTCTGCTCGACGATCGACGGCAGCGCACAGATGCCCTGGATGAGATCGTCATAAGCCGGCTTGCCGGCGTAGGGACCGGTGTCGCCATAACCCATCAGGCTGACGTAGACGAGCTGCGGATTGACCTTGCGCACGTCGTCGTAGGCGAGCTTGAGGCGGCGCATGGCCGCCGGTCGCGTATTGGTGATGAAAACATCGGCACGTTCGCAGAGCTGCAGCAGCGCCTTGCGCGCCGACGGCTGCTTCACGTCGAGAACGACGCTGCGCTTGTTGCGATTGAGCTGCAGATAAAGCGGGCCCATATCGGCGCTGCGGGCCGCGCCGACGCCCCTGCGCATGAGGTCACCCTCCGGCGGTTCGATCTTGATCACATCGGCGCCGTAGTCGGCGAGAATCTGCGCGGCGTGAGGGCCGGCGATCATCGACGTGAGGTCGAGGATGCGCAGCCCTTGCAGCGGGGCTTGTGTCTTTTGGCTCGGCTTGGCTGATGACATGGGACCTCAATACGACTTTGGCAGCCCCAAACCCTTCTCCGCGATGAAGAGAGAACGAGTTGCGGCGTGGGCGTTGGCGGCACACTCACATGCGAACTTCGGAATTTAAGGGAGACTAGCACGTTTATGATTCTAGGGTGGCCCCAGGATTTGAAGTTCCTATGCGAGTTTGCAGCCGAATTGTAGGAACTTCAAATCCACCGCACTAGGTCGCCGCGGCGGATTTAATCCAGGGGCCGCGTCGCCGCGAATGCCGCGAGCGGTTCTTGATGTGCTATCCTTGAAATAGTGCCGCCAGCACCGCCAGACAATCACAGGAGAAGCTCTTGCCCAATTCTACACTGCCTGAACTCCTGCGCAGGGACGGCTGTCTGGTCCTGCCGGGGGTCTATGACGGCATCTCGGCCAAGCTGGCGGCGAGCGCCGGGTTCGAGGCCCTCTACATGACGGGCTACGGCGCCGTCGCCTCCGAGCTTGGCGTACCGGATGCCGGGCTCGCGACCTTTACGGAGATGCTCGATCGTGTGCGTTGCATCGCCGGCGCGACGGCGCTGCCGTTCATCGCCGACGGCGACACCGGCTATGGCGGTTTGCTCAACGTCGAGCGCACGGTTCGCGGCTACGCCGCGGCCGGCGCCGCGGGTATCCAGCTCGAAGATCAAGAGTTCCCGAAGAAATGCGGCCACACCGAGTTCCGCCGCGTGATTGCCGAAGATGACGCCGTTGCCAAGATCCGCGTCGCCGTCGATGCGCGGCCGAGTCGCGAGTTTTTGATCGTGGCGCGGACGGATGCACGTTATGCGGAGGGCCTCGATTCCGCGCTGCGCCGAGCCGAGCGCTTTCTCAAGGCCGGCGCCGACGTGCTGTTCGTCGAGAGCCCGGAGAGCCTTGAGGAGTTGCGCCGGGTCGCCGAGACCTTCCGCGGCGCGATCCTGCTCGCCAACATGGTCGAGGGTGGGCGCACGCCGTATTTATCCGCCAGCGAACTTGCCGCGATAGGCTTCAAGATCGCAATCTTTCCCGTCACCGCGCTCTTGACCGCGGCCGGCGCCATGAAGCTTTGCTACGAGCATTTGAAACGGCAAGGCATTGGAACGGGCAGCGCCACGCCGATGCTGCCCTTTTCCGAGATGAACGCGCTAATGGGTTTTCCCGCGGTCCATGCCTTCGAAAAGCGCTATGGACTCGGCGATGGCCGCGCCGGTTGAAGCCGCACCGCTTGCTACATCATGTCGGCGCCGATCGCTGCGAGCGCCGCCTTGGCGCACTCCATGTCCTGTTTATAGTGGCCGCCGCTGATGCCGATGGCGCCGACCATTTCGCCCTTCTCCTTGATCGGATAACCGCCGCCAAACACGATCAGCCGCGGCGTGTGGGTGATGCCGTGGAGCAAGGGCGGATCGTCTTTGATGAAGTCGAACCAGCCGTGAGTCGGGAAGCCGTAGCTGGCGCTGGTATAGGCTTTGTCCTGGGCGATCCCGATCGAGAGCATCGGCGCGCCATCCATGCGGTGGAAGGCCTTGAGGTCGCCGACCTCGTCGGTCACCGCGATGCACATGTTGAGGCCCATCTCCCGCGCCTTGGCGGCGGCGGCTTCGATCGCCGCCTGCGCCGTCTTGGCGTCGATGCTGCGCTTGACAATGCTGGACATAGGCTTCCTCCCGGAGCTGTTGTTGGTGGAGTCGGTCAATGAATGATCGTGGTATACTAAGTGAACGAAGGTTGGCCTTCAACTCGGATCCGACGGACTGGATTTTGCATGGCTTTGCCGATTGCCTGCAATGCACGCTCGATCAGGTCAAATAAAAGAACGTGAACCTGGCGCTGCCCGGTTGAGACCGCATAACGCAGCATGGCCGGCGCGGGGCCGGCCATGGCAGTACTTTCGCCGTGAAGTCTGGAAAGTCTACTTCATCGCGTCGTAGACGGCGTGGGTCCACGCGCCCGTCGGCTTCTTGGTGATGACCGGATCGGAACCGCCCGAGAGAAGCTCCGACACCGTACGGTCGTAGTCCTTCGGATCGAGCTTGCCGTTGCCCGGGTCGAGGAGCTTTGCGATCTCGCCCATCATCTGCTCCTGGTGATGCAGCGTCTGCGCGCCGGTGGTGTCGGCGGCGATCACGATTTTCGCGGCTTCTTTGTCGTTCTTTCTGGCCCAATCCCAGCCCTTTTCCGACGCGCCCACGAACTTCGCCATCTTGGCGACGAAAGCCGGGTCCTTAAGTTTCGACTCCATCGCGTAGAGACCGTCCTCCAGCGTCGCGACGCCCTCATCGCTATACTTGAACACTACAAGCTGATCTGGCTTGTAGCCGGCGTCGATCACCTGCCAGTATTCGTTGTAGGTCATCGTCGAGATGCAGTCGGCCTGCTTCTGCAACAGCGGATCGACGTTGAAGCCCTGCTTGATCACCTTGATGCCGCCCGGCGAGCCGTCGGTCTTCAGTCCGAGCTTCGCCATCCACGCCAGGAACGGATATTCATTGCCGCCGAACCAGACGCCGATCGTCTTGCCCTTGAAATCCGCCGGTGTTTTGATGCCGGTGTCTTTACGGCAGGTCAGCTCGAGGCCGGACTTCTTGAAGGTCTGCGAGATATTGACCAGCGGCACGCCTTTTTCGCGCGATGCCAGCGCCGAAGGCATCCAATCGATAACAACATCAGCGCCGCCGCCGGCGATGACCTGCGGCGGGGCCACGTCGGGACCGCCCGGATTAATGGTGACGTCGAGATCGGCGTCCTTATAGATGCCTTTCGCCTTGGCGACGTAGTAGCCGGCGAATTGCGCCTGCGTCACCCACTTGAGCTGTATGGTGACCTTGTCGGCGGCATAGGCGCCGCTTGCCATCGCGACGCTGCAAGCGAGCCCCGTAGCAAAAACCAACGTTTTCCTCATTGCTCATCCTCCACGCTTCAAACTAACCGAGTCAGGTTCGATAGGACGGGTGCCAAGAAGTCGTCACACGCTCGGCTAGTGCGACTATCCCGTAGAACGCCATTCCGGCCAGAGCGGCCAGAGCTATTTCAGCCCATACCATATCGAGCGACATGCGGGCCACCTCAATCGAGATGCGAAAGCCGATGCCGTGCAGCGGGGTGCCGAAGAATTCGGCCACGATCGCGCCGATGAGCGCCAGCGTGGAATTGATCTTCAATGCATTGAAGATGAACGGCATCGCCGCCGGCAGATGAAGCTTGAGCAAGGTCTGTCCGGGCTGGGCGCCGTAGGAGCGCATCAGGTCGCGTTCGATCGACCCGGCGACCGCGAGCCCGGCCAAGGTGTTCACCAGCATCGGGAAGAAGCACATCACGGCGACGACCGCGGCCTTCGACGGCCAATCGAAGCCGAACCACATGACCATGATGGGCGCGATACCGACGACCGGCAGCGCCGAGACGAAATTGCCGAGCGGCAGCAGGCCGCGCTTCAAAAAATCGTACCGATGGGCGACGACCGCGACGAGGAAACCGGCGCTGCAGCCGATGACGTAGCCCGACAGCACGCTGCGCATGAAGGTCTGAACGAAATCCTCGCCCAGGACCGGCAGCGACTCGACAAGCCGCTTAGCGGTGGCGCTCGGCGCCGGCATCAGCACCGGCGACACGCCGAAGCCGCGCACCGCCACTTCCCAAAGATAAATAAGGAACGCGCCGAACAGCAAAGGGATCGCCAGATCCTGCACCCAGTGCATGGATCGGTCGGCGGTCCGCAATGCGGAGAGGCGGGCGAGCGTCAGGGCGGCGCCGAGCCAGGTGGCAAGCGTCAGCAGCCAAAAGCCCCATTCGGCGTAGCCGGCGATGCCGCTATCGTCGAGCAAGATCAGCGTGACGAAACAACCGAGCACCACGCCAAGGCCGCCGAACGCGGCCGACAGCGCCGGCCAGCGCGGCGCCAGCGCGAACAGGCACGCCGCTGCGATCACCGCCGCGAGCAGGCCCGGCCGTTCCGCCAGCGGCGCCGCCGTTTCCGACGACAGCGGCAACGCCAATGCCAGCAGCAAGCCGAGCGCCGCCAGCCAGAATCCGCCTATCTGCGAACGCAAAATCACGTCGGCGCCCCCATCCGGCGCTCCGTCCACCTGCCGACGAAACCGATTAGGGCGACCAGGCTGGCGGCCATGATCGCGGCGGCGAACAGCGCCGCCCAGATCTGCACCGTCTGTCCATAATACGAACCGGTCAGGAGCCGCGCGCCGATGCCCGCCTGGGCGCCGGTCGGCAGTTCGCCGACGATGGCGCCGACCAGCGAAATCGTCGCCGAGACTTTGAGGCTGGTGAACAGAAATGGAATCGACGACGGCCAGCGCAGCTTCCAGAACACTTGCAGTTTGTTCGCCGACCAGGTTCGCATCAGGTCGAGCTGAATAGGATCCGGCGAGCTTAATCCCTTGACCATGCCGATGGTGACCGGAAAAAAGCACAGATAGGCGGAGATGATCGATTTCGGCAGCAGCCCGCGGATGCCGATGGCGCCGAGCACCACGATGACGATGGGGGCGATCGCCAGAATCGGCACCATCTGTGAGCAGATGACCCAGGGCAGCAGGCTCTTTTCCAGCGTCCGCACATGCACGATCGTGACCGCGAGCAGAATGCCGAACACGGCGCCGATCGCGAAGCCGACCAGAGTGGCCGACAGCGTCACCCAGGAGTGGTAAACCAGGCTGCGCGGTGAATCGGGCGGATAATCGAACACCGAGTCGAACAGTTGCATGACCACCTGATGCGGCGCTGGCACGATCGGCCGCTCGGCGTCCAGCGTTCCGGCGATCAGTTCGGAAGCGGTATATTTCGTTTCGTTGCGTTCGAACGCGTCGCGCACCAGCGGCGCATTCATGAGAATAGCGGCGAGATACCAGAGCACGATCAAAATCGCGACGATGGCCAGAACCGGCGACCGCTCGGTCATCCAGGTCGGCAGCGAGGCCGCCCGCGGCAGAAACAGTGTGTTACTCGTCATACGAATGCCCGGAACGCAGGCCGGAACGCACGCGCTGCGCGATTTTGATGAACTCCGGCGTCTCGCGTATCTCAAGCGTGCGGTCGCGTGGGAAATCGCAGGGGATGATGTCGATGATCCGGCCCGGACGCGGTGACATCACCACGATCTTGCTCGACAGGAACACCGCCTCCGGAATCGAATGGGTGACGAAGACGACGGTTTTGCCGGTCTGATCCCACAGCCGCAGCAGCTGCTCGTTGAGGTGGTCGCGAACAATCTCATCGAGCGCGCCGAACGGCTCGTCCATCAACAAGAGCTCGGGATCGAAGGACAGCGCGCGGGCGATCGAGGCGCGCTGCTGCATGCCGCCGGAAAGCTGCCAGGGAAATTTGCGTTCGAAGCCGGAAAGGTTCACCAGCTTCAAATATCGTTCCACGCGCTTGCGGCGCTCCTGGGCATCGAAGCCCATGATTTCCAGGGGCAAGGCGACGTTGCGCTCGATCGTCCGCCAGGGATAGAGCGCCGGTGCCTGGAAAATATAGCCGTAATGGCGACCCAACCGCGCCTGCTCCGGCGTCACGCCGTTGATCAGGATGGTGCCGGCCGTGGGCCGCTGCAGATCGGCGATGATGCGCAACAACGTGGTCTTACCGCAGCCCGACGGGCCGATAAACGACACGAAATCGCCGTCGCTGATCTGCAGGGTCACGTTGGACAGCGCTTCGACCTCGCCGTCGCGCGTGTGGAAGGTCAAGGAGACGTCGCGCGCGTCGACCGTTAAGGCTGGCGCGGCCGCGGCGCTATCGTCGCCAGTCGCATTCTCAGGCGGCCGCATCGGCTCAACCGGACGGATCGATATTTTGGGCAAAGACCCGGATGCCACACCTTGCTCCGTCGGGGTCGGCCGCTGTTTCGTGCGTTGGTCCATTACAAAATATTGACAGACCTCAATGCGGAATCCGCGCCCAAGATTTGCCCACGCTGGCAGAATATTGGGCATGCCAATTCACTGCGAATGTCAATAGATTTCTCGGTTGCGCGGCCGCCGGATAATATTTTGACTTTTCGCCGCGATCTTTTCGATACTTTGCGCAGTTCCCGCCGCGGACTTTTCTGCTACCGTCCCCTCGATATGAAGCCCGCGCCCTTCCGGTACGTTGCTGCCCGGACCCTCGAGCAAGCCTTACAGGTGAAGGCCGAATACGGCGACGACGCACGATTCCTGGCAGGCGGGCAAAGCCTTGTGCCGACAATGAATTTTCGACTGGCGCAGCCGTCGGTGCTGATCGATATCAACCCGCTGACAAAGCTTGCCGGGGTGCGGACCAGCGCGCCGGACAACGTCCGCATCGGCGCGCTCACGCGCTACGGCAAGCTCGAACGCGATCCCGCAACCGCACGCGAGCTGCCCCTGATCCATGAAGCGTTGCCCCACATCGCACACCCGCAAATTCGCAATCGCGGAACCATTGGCGGCAATCTGGCGCATGCCGACCCCGCCTCGGAAGTGCCCGCCATCGTCTTGGCGCTCGCCGGCAAGTTGCGCGCGCAGTCGGTGAGGCGCGAACGCTGGATCGCCGCGTCGGATTTTTTTGTCGGTGCGCTGACCACGGTGCTGGAACCCGACGAAATGCTGATGGAAGTGGAGCTACCGGTTGCGCAACCGCGCTCCGGTGCCTGTTTTCTGGAAGTGTCGCGCCGGCGCGGCGATTTCGCCATCGTCGGCGTGGCTTGTACCGTCGGCCTCGATGAGGCAGGGCGCTGCCGCGCGGCGCGGATCGGGCTGTGCAATGCGGGGGAGATGCCGATCTTCGCCGCGGCGGCGAGCGAGTCACTGGTCGGCCGGCAGATCGGCAAGCCTGAGATCGATGAGGCGGCCGATCTGGTGCGGCGCGCCATCGATCCGGGCGGTAGCATCCATGCCAGCAAGGAATTTCAGTGTCACCTCGCGGGCGTGCTGACCGCACGCGCGCTCTACACGGCCAACGAACGGGCGCGGCGTGACCGCTGACACCCACGATATCAGCGTCACGGTGAACGGCACGCCATACCGCCGCAGCGTAGAGGCGCGATTGCTGCTGAGCGACTTTCTGCGGCACGATCTCTTGCTGGCGGGGACCCATGTCGGCTGCGAGCACGGCGTCTGCGGTGCCTGCACGGTGATCTTCGACGGCGTCCCCGTTCGCTCCTGCCTGATGTTCACCGCGCAGGCCGACGGTCATACGATCGAGACCGTCGAGGGCTTAGCGCCGGACCGCGAGCATCTGCATCCGCTGCAGGAAGCGATGCGCGATTGCCATGGCTTGCAATGCGGCTATTGCACGCCCGGCATTCTGATGACGATGCAAGCGTTCCTCGCCGAAACCCCGGCGCCAGATGAGGCGCAGATCCGCGAGGCGCTTTCCGGCAATTTGTGCCGTTGCACCGGCTACCAGCACATCGTCGAGGCGATGAAGCTGGCCGCCGAACGGCTGCGCAGGTGATCGCCGTGACGACGCGATACTTCGGCGCTCCGATCCGACGCAACGAGGATGCACGGCTGCTCAGCGGCCAGGCACTGTTCGTCGACGACGTCGAACTTCCCGGCATGCTGTACGCGGCCTTCCTGCGCAGCAATGTCGCGCACGCCCGCATCCGTTCGATCGACGTTACCGCGGCGCGCGCGCGCGAGGGTGTCGTCGCGGTCTATACCGCCGCGGACCTCGGCGATTATTGGGCCCCCGGGCCGCTGCTCGTGCCGCCGCCGCCGATCGCCGATATCATCTTCAATCAGCGCACCCAGGTGCCGCTCGCCAAGGACAAGGTCCGTCACGTCGGCGAGCCGCTGGCCGTGGTGCTGGCACAGAGCCGCTACCTTGCCGAGGATGCGCTCGCTGACATCGCGGTCGATCTCGACACTCTGCCCGCCGTCGTCGATCTGGAAAATGCCCTGACCGACGCGTCCGCCCTCGTGCACGACGGCGTGCGCGGCAATGTCGCCGCCCACGTTCGGCAGAGCCGTGGCAATTACGCCGCGGCGCGCACGCGTGCCGAGCATGTCATCGCCCGCCGCTTCCGCTACGACCACGGCGCCTCGTCGCCGATCGAGACCCGCGGCATCGTCGCCAATTGGGACGCCCGCGCCAATCAGCTCACAATCTGGGACACGACGCAGGCGCCGGTTTTTTTGCGCAATGGGCTCGCCGGCATGCTCGGCTTGAGCGAGCGGCAGGTGCGGGTGATCGCGCCGTTCGTCGGCGGCGGCTTCGGGCCGAAGATCATGCTGTTCTATCCCGAGGAGGTGGTGATTCCGTGGGTGGCAATGAAACTCAACCGGCCGATCAAATGGATCGAGGACCGGCTCGAGCATTTTTTTGCTACGACCCAGGAGCGTGGCCAGACCCATGACGCAGAAATCGCGCTTGACCACAGCGGCCGCATTCTCGGCGTCAAGGACGTATTCCTGCACGATACCGGTGCCTACAATCCCTATGGACTGACGGTGCCGATCAACAGCCAATGCACGCTGCTCGGACCTTACGTCATACCCAACTACGACAGCACGTTTACCGCGATCTTCACCAACAAACCGATCGTCACGCCCTATCGCGGCGCCGGCCGGCAACATGGCGTGTTCGTCATCGAACGGTTGCTCGACATCGCGGCGCACGAGCTCAAGATCGATCGCGTCGAAATCCGCCGCCGCAACCTCATTCCGCCCGACGCCTTCCCCTACAACAACGAGATCATCTATCAGGATTTTGCGCCGCTCTCCTACGACAGCGGCAATTACGAGCCGATTCTCGACAAGGCGCTGGAGATGATCGGCTACGATCGCTTCATCGCCGAGGAGCAACCGCGCTTGCGCGCGCAGGGCCGTCACGTCGGCATCGGCATCGCCTGTTATGTCGAGGGCACCGGCATCGGCCCCTATGAAGGCGCCAAGGTGCAGGTGCAGGCCAACGGCAAGGTGAGCGTGGCGACCGGCATCGGCACCCAGGGGCAGGGGCATTTCACCAGTTTCGCCCAGATCGTCGCCGATCAGCTCGGCGTCGAGGTGCGCGACGTCGATATCGTCACCGGCGACACCGATCAGTTCTATTGGGGCGCCGGTACTTTCGCCAGCCGCGGCGCGGTGGTGGCCGGCAATGCCGTCAACGAGGCGGCGAAAGTCGTGCGGCAGAAAATCCTGAAGCTTGCCGCCGAGCATTTCGAGTGCGCCGAGGACGACCTTGAGATCACCAACGGCGAAGTCTCCGTCGTTGGCGTACCGGGGCAGGCGGTCAAGCTCGGCGCGCTGGCGCTCAAGGCCAATCCGATGCGCGGCGCGGTCCGCCCAGGAACCGAGCCGGGACTGGAGTCCACGCAGTATTTCGGGCCGCCTGGCGGCGCAACCGCGGCCGGCGTGCACGCCATGATCGTCGAGGTCGATCCGCAGACCTTTACGCTCGAAGTCTGCAAATACGTCGTGGTGCACGATTGCGGCACCGTCATCAATCCATTGATCCTGGCCGGCCAGATCCACGGCGGCGTCGCGCAAGGCATCGGCAATGCGTTTTACGAGCAGCTCATTTTCGACGACGACGGGCAGCTGCTCAACGCCTCGCTCGCCGATTATCTGTTGCCGACCGCGCTCGATGTGCCGCGCATGGAGGTCGCCCACACGGTGACGCCGTCGCCGCTCAATCCGCTCGGCATCAAGGGCGCAGGCGAAGCCGGCGCCATTCCGGTCGGGCCCTTGTTCGCGCAGGCGATCGAGGATGCGCTAGGGTTGTTGGCGCAGAACATCGAGCTCAACGAAATTCCGCTGAGCCCGAACCGGCTGTTTGAGCTGACCGCCAAACCGGCTACGTCATGATGATGCCGCGATGATCCTGGTCACCGGAGCGGCGGGCAAGACCGGCAAAGCCGTAGTCAAGGCGTTGGCGGCCAAAGAAGCAAACGTGCGCGCTTTGGTGCGCCGCCCGGAGCAAGCCGAGGCGCTCAGGGCGCTCGGCGCCGCCGACATCAGTATGGGCAGTTTTGATGATGCTGGCGCGCTGGCGCACGCCGCGGCCGGAACCCGCGCGATTTATCATATCTGCCCCAATGTCAGCCCGCATGAGGTTGCCTATGCCCGCGCCGTCGCTGCCGCCGCGCAGGCGCAGAACGTCGCGCGCTTCGTCTATCACTCGGTGCTGCACCCGCAGATCGAGGCGATGCCGCATCATTGGCAGAAAATGCGGACCGAGGAGATGCTGTTTGCAGGCGGCTTCGATCTGACCATCCTGCAACCCACGGCCTACATGCAAAATATACTCGGCGCGTGGCGTGGGATCGTCGCGGAAGGCGTGTTCCGCGTGCCGTATCCGGTCGAAGCGCGGCTATCTCTGGTCGATTTGGACGATGTCGCCGAGGCTGCGGCGCTCGTGCTCACCACGAACGGCCATAGCGGCGCGACCTACGAACTGGTCGGGACCTCACCGCTCAGCCAAACCGAAGTCGCGGCGGCGATCGGCGAGGCATTGCGACGCAATGTGCGGGTTGAAGCGGAAACCGTCGAGGCTTGGGAGGCACGGGCCCGTGCCTCCAGCATGGGCGAGCACGAGCGCACGACGCTCGCGGCGATGTTCCGCTACTACGCCGAACACGGCCTCGTCGGTAATCCCAACACGCTGTCCTGGCTGCTTGGCCGCGCGCCGAACAGCCTCGGGCGCTGTCTCGGCCGCGTCGCGGCGCAGCCGGAAGCCTGAGCAGGCGGTGAACGACACATTTCAGTGAAACAAAATTTCTCAGCGCAACCCGCGGCGGGAGTGGCCTGCTATGCCCGGGTCGCATTGGCCGGCCCCTGCAGCCGCTTTATAGTATCAAAGCTGACGCATTGAATCGGATCGGCGGCATGGCCTTCCGGCTTCCACCATTGAGTTCGCTGCGGGTGTTCGAGGCAGCTGCCCGCCACAACAGCTTCCGGAAAGCCGCCGATGAACTGAACTTGACGGCGAGCGCCGTCAGCCACGGCATCCAGACCCTCGAAAATTGGCTCGGTGTCGAGCTTTTCTATCGCGAAACGCGGGGATTGCGGCTGACCGGCGCTGGCGAAATTTACGCGCCCCTGGTCAATCAAGCGCTGAGCGTTCTTGCCAGGGCGACCGACCAGCTCCCCGGCCGCAAGGTGACCGGGACGCTGTCGGTCAGCAGCGCACCGACATTTGCCAACAAGATCCTGCTGCCGCGCCTTGGAAAGTTCATCGCGCAATTTCCCGATATCCGCGTGACGATGGATACGTCGCAGGGCCTGGTGGACCTCACCCTCGACGATTTCGATATCGCGATCCGCTACGCCTCGACGAAGAAGCCGGCGGCGAATTGGACGTTGCTGGCGATGGAGACGCTGTTTCCGGTTTGCAGCCCGGGTCTGAAGGAGAAATTCGGCGTTGCATCGAGTACGAACCTCCTGTCGCGAGCGCCGTTGATCCACGTCACTTCGGTCTCGATCGATTGGCATCAATGGTTCCGGGCGAGCGGCATCGAGGTCCCGGCGTCGATCGACAACGGGCTCAGCGTCGATACGATTCAGATGGGATTCGATGCGGCCGTGCGCGGCCTCGGCGTCGTATTGGGACGGTCGCCGCTGGTCGATGGCGATATCGAGAGCGGCCGTCTGGTGCCGTTGGCCGATCAGACGATCCCGAGCGACAGCGGCTATTGGCTGGTCACCGCGGAAACGGAGTTTCAGAAGCCGGAAGTCAAACTGTTCCGGCGCTGGCTTTTGTCCGAGCTCGGCGCCGCGACCGAGTATCGCAAGCCGGCGCCTTCGCGCTCGCGCACCGCACAAGGCCGCGCCCGATAGCCGGCGGCCCTATCATTGCGCCGGCACTGCGGCAACGCGCGAAACCGGCCTCTCGACGATCGGCATGTTGATCAGCGCCGATAGCACGCCGAACAGGATCGCCAGCCACCACACCGGATCATAGGAACCGGTGCGGTCGAACACGATGCCGCCGAGCCAGACGCCGAGGAAGCCGCCGACCTGATGGCTAAAGAAGGCGAAGCCCGCCAATGTCGCCAGCCACCGCGTGCCGAACATGACGGCAATGATACCGTTGGTGGGCGGCACGGTTGACAGCCACATCAGCCCCATGATCGCGCCGAACGCGATGCAGGAGAACGGCGTGACCGGCAACGAAATGAACACCAAAATGGCGGCCGCGCGGACGAAATAAATGAACGACAGCAGGTAGCGCTTCGGCATGCGGTCGCCGAGCCAGCCGGCGGTGACCGATCCGACGATGTTGAACAAGCCGATCGTCGCAATCGTCCAGCCGCCGACCGTCGCGGACAAACCGCGGTCGACCAGATAAGCCGGCAGGTGCACAGTGATGAACGCCAGCTGGAACCCACAGGTGAAAAAGCCGAGCATCAGCAGCACATAGGAGCGGTGAGCGAAGGCCTCGCCGAGCGCTTGCCGCAGCGATTGCGGCGCCGCCTCTCCGCTGCCCTGCGCCGCCGGAGTGACCAGCGCCAGCGAAAACGGCAGTACGGCGAGCATACACACGGCGAAGATCATCAGCGTCTGTTGCCAGCCGAACCGATCCATGAGCACGACCGCAACCGGCGAATAAAGGAATTGCCCGAACGATCCCGCCGCGGTGCCAAATCCGAAGGCGCGGGAATGCCAAGCCCGTGGCAGCAGCTTGCCGAATGCCGCCAGCACGATCATGAACGAAGTGCCGGACAGGCCAAATCCAATCAGCGCGCCGGCCGAAACATCGAGCACCGGGGCACTGGTCGCATGCGACATGAGCGCGAGGCCGGCGGCATACATCACGACGCCCATGCAGAGCACCCGGCCGGTGCCGAAGCGGTCGGCGATGATGCCGGCGAGCGGCTGGCCGATGCCCCACAGCAGATTCTGCAGCGCCAACGCCAAGGCGAATACGTCGCGGCCCCAGTGATTGGCCACCGACATCGGCGTCAGAAAAAAGCCAAGCGAGGAGCGGGGCCCGAACGACATCAGCGAGATCAGGCAACCGAAGCCGATGATCAGCAATGGCGTGCGCCAAGCGGACGCCACGGTGCCGGCCGCGATACCGGATGGCGTGGAGCTGAGCCGATAATTCATCCTGGTCATGGTCGCCTCGGCAACGGAGTCGGCCTCGAAAGCTCGCGCAGCATAAAGCGTGGCCGCCGATAGCTCGAATGAAAAATACTAATCCCCGGAATAATTTTTCTTGTTTGTCCCGTTTTTGATCCGCTGATAGCAGGTGTCGCCAGCATCGCCGAAGCATCGGAAAAATGCTCCAGCTGGCGCCGAAGACGCCGATTGAAATGATTTGTCCGAGATGCGGAACATCGCGCAGACCGATCGGCCCGCGCATGAGGTTGGACGGTTGGGGTCGCCCATGCTTGCGTTACGCGTGCGACGACTGCGGCTATAGCTGGAACGAGCCGACGCGGGACCAAGTGCCGCCGCCGCAGGTCGCCGACCTCCCGCGACAGCCGGCCACCGCACGGCGGCTCTTTCTCGCGTTCATCGAAGGAGGTGCCTATGCCGGTTCGCGTCGAGCGCCGTGATCGCGTGCTCACGGTCATTCATTCGCGCCCCGAGGCGCGCAACGCCGTTGATCCCACACATGCGCAGGCGTTGTATGAAGCGTTTATTGCCTTCGACGGCGACGAGGCGGCGGACGTTGCCGTCTTCTGGGGTGAGGGCGGCGCGTTCTGCGCCGGAGCGGACCTGAAAAGCCTTGCCATCCGCGGCATTGCCACCCGCGACAATGCCAAGACCCACGCCTCCCTGGAATTTCCCGCCGACGGCGGCCCGGTGCCACGCGGCCCGATGGGTCCGTCGCGGCTCACGCTCGGCAAGCCGGTCATCGCCGCGATCGAGGGACCGGCGGTCGCCGGCGGCATGGAGCTTGCGCTTTGGGCCGACTGCCGCGTTATGGCCGACGGTGCTTATATGGGCGTTTATAATCGGCGTTGGGGCGTGCCGCTGTCGGACGGCGGTACCGTGCGGCTTCCGCGTCTCGTCGGCCAGGGGCGCGCTCTCGAGCTGATCATGACCGGCCGCAAGGTGGACGCCGACGAGTGTCTGCGCATCGGCCTGTGCGAAATGGTAGTGCCAAACGGGCAGGCGCGAGAAGCCGCCGAAGCCATGGCGCAGGAGATCGCGCGATTTCCGCAAGCCGCCGTTCGCGCCGATCGGCGCTCCGTTTATTTGCAGCACGGACTTCCCGCGCGCGCGGCGCTGGAGCGGGAATGGACCAACTGCAGCGGTATCTTTGCCGCGGAGGGTGCGGCCGGTGCGGCGCGGTTTGCGAAAGGCGCTGGCCGGCACGGAGACTTTGGCAACATGGCGCAGCCGTAGGGCTGATTGGCCGACGGCCGTGCTATTTCCGCGATCCCGACGGGAATAAGCTCTGCGTCTGTTGTCACGCCCCCGCACCGGCGGCATAAGGCTGTGTCGCAGATTTCACGCCGAGACGCGGCACTCCAGGGATCAGTTGCATGAGCCAAGGTATCGTACGACGGCAAGACAAGGTGATGAGCCGGGCCGACATCGACCGCTTCTTGGAGCGAACCGCGTTCGCGCATTTCGCTACCGTGAGCGCAAATGGCGATCCCTATGTCGTGCCCAACCTGTTCATTTCCGCCGACGGAAAGATTTTCTCTCACACCAGCCTAGCCGGCCATTTTCGCAGCAACATCGAGGCGCGGCCGCGCGTCTGCTTTGAGGCGGCGGAAATGGGCGCTGTTTTTCCTTATGGCGAATTCGAGTGCGACTCTTCGGTGAGTTACATCAGCGTGGTTGGCTTCGGCCCGATTCGCATCGAGGAGGAGCGGGCGGCAAAAACACTGTTCTTCGATCGTTTAATGGCAAAGTACTCCGATCCAAAACTGAACCGGCCCAAGGGCTTTTATCCGCGGCTCGACCAAATCACGCTATATGCGCTCACAATCGAAGAGATCACCGGCAAGCACCAGCCTTTGCCAATGGTGAGCGAGCAATGGCCGACATTAAACCGGACGAAATCACCGGGCACGGTGCCGCCGAAGGGCGCCGAATAGAAGTCGATCGGAGAATTTTTCTCGTTCATCGGAGAATTTTTCTCGTTTGTGCCATCCTTTGCGGTCACCATTTGATTTGATAATCGCATTGCGCTTCGCCATCGTGGTGCGCCATACCCGCCCTGTTTCAAGCATTGCCTGCAATGACCCTGATACCGGATCGCTATAAAGTCCTCGGCGCCGGCATCTCCAGTCTTGTCCTGGCGCTCGGCGTGGCGCGGTTCGCGTACACGCCGCTGCTGCCGCTGATGCAGCAACAGGCGGGACTGGGTGTTGCCGAGGCTGGCTGGCTGGCGGCCATCAACTATGTCGGGTACCTGAGCGGCGCCCTGGCTGCGTCGCTGATCGGCGACGTGGTGCTCAAGGATCGGCTGTATCGTCTCGGCATGGTCGGGGCGGTGCTCACCACCGCGATGATGGGCATGACCACCGAGCCGACGGTCTGGGCCGTCTCGCGCTACTTTGCAGGGCTGAGCAGCGCCGCCGGCTTGCTGCTCGGCACCGGGCTCATTCTCAACTGGCTCATCCGCCGTGACTACCGCAGCGAGCTGGGCATCCATTTTTCCGGCATCGGTCTGGGTATTGCCGGCAGCGCGGTCGCGGTGGAGCTCATGAACAGATGGCAGCTCGACTGGCATGAGCAATGGTATGCACTCACGGTGGCCGGGTGTGTCTTGCTGCTGCCCGCATTGGCTTGGTTGCCGGCGCCGGACCGCAGCACGGTCACCCAATCCGGGAGAGTCATGCAGGACGCTCCGCCCAGCCCGGTTTTCCAACGCCTGTTCATGGCCGCGTACTTTTGCGCCGGCGTGGGCTACGTGGTGAGCGCGACCTTCATTGTCGCCGTCGTCGATCAGCTGCCGAGGCTGGATGGTCACGGTACGCTGGTTTTTCTTTTTATCGGCCTGGGCGCTGCGCCCGCCAGCATGCTTTGGGATTTGATCGCGCGGCGCACCGGCGAGATCAACGCGCTCATCCTCGCGGCAGTGCTGCAGGTCGCCGGCATTCTCCTGCCGGTCCTGGGGAATGGGCTGCTCCTGGCATTGTGCGGCGCCGTTCTTTTTGGCGCAACGACCGTCGGCCTGGTGAGCCTCGTGCTGACCATGGCCGGGCGCTATTACCCGACGCGTCCGGCCAAGATGATGGGAAAGATGACGCTGTCGTACGGCATCGCGCAGGTGATCGCGCCGGCCGTCACCGGTTCGCTGGCGACGTATCTGGGCGGTTACCGGGCCGGTCTGTATCTGGCGGCGGCGGTGATGGTCGTTGGCGCCTTGCTGTTCGGATTGCTCCGCGTGGTGGACGCGCGCACGCGCGTGGGCATGCAGGCCGTTAAAGCCGGAGATTAGCGACATCGGAGGAGTTGGCGATGAGTAATTCGACAGAGCCGTCCGAACAATCGCCGGAGATCGAATTCTGGTTCGAGTTCGGCAGCAACTATAGCTACCTGAGCGTCATGCGGATCGAGGACGAAGCGCGGCGACGCGGCGTCCGGATTGCCTGGAAACCGTTTTTGCTGGGACCGATATTCCGCGCTCTAGGCTTCGAAAATTCGCCGTTCGTGCTGCAAAAGGAGAAGGGCGCCTATGTCTGGCGGGACATGGCGCGGCAGTGCCGCAAGTACGGGCTGCGCTGGACGCAACCCAGCAAATTCCCGCGGCTCGGCGTGCTGCCCTTGCGCGTGGCGCTGCTAGGCGCCGAACGGCCTTGGATCGGCGCCTTCTGCCGTCAGGTGATGGAACTCAATTGGGCGCTGGACCAGGATGTCAACCAGCCTGAGCCCTTGGCGCGTATATTGGCGCAGCTTGGCCTTCCGGCCGCCGAACTTCTGGATCAGGCGCAGACCGAGCCGACGAAGGCCCTGTTGCGCGAACAAACGGAACAGGCGCGCGCCAAGGGAATATTCGGCGCGCCCACCTTCTTCGTCGGAACGGAGATGTTCTGGGGCAACGATCGCCTGGACGACGCTCTTCTGTTGGCGTCGCGGCCATGAACGCAGCCCAAGCTCCAGGTCGTGCGCCGCTCGAGTTCTGGTTCGACTTCGCATCGGGCTACGCCTATTTCGCGGCGCTTGAGATCGAGGCACTGGCCAAGCGCCACGGTCGAACAGTGCTGTGCGTCCTTTCACCCTCGGCGCCGCCTTCAAGGTCACCGGCGCGCAAGGCCTCAGTCGCACGCCGCTCAAGCGCGAATATGCATGGCACGATTGGCAGCGCCTGGCACGGCTGAAGCGCGTACCGTTCAATCTGCCTGCGGACCATCCCAAAGTCGGGCTGCCGGCGATTCGTGCTTTCTATCACCTTGAGCGCAAAGACCCGCATGCTGCCGCCCGGTTGGCCAAGCACATCATCGTCGGCTATTTCCGAGAAGGTCTCGATACCGACGATCCCAATGCCATTGCGCACCTGGCGTCCCTGCTCGGGCTCGATCCCGGCATGATGCTGGCCGGGATGATCGATCCGGAGATCAAGACCCTGGCACGTCGGTATGGCGAAGAAGCCGTCACCCGCGGTGTATTTGGTTCACCCTGGATCTTTGTCGATGGCGAGCCGTTTTGGGGCAGCGATCGGCTTGCTATGGTCGACCGATGGCTTGCTGAAGGGGCGTGGTAGAAGCTGCCCTCCAAAAGGCGCCGGGCGCTCTTTGATCCACCTGCGACGCGGCATTCCGCATCATTTTGAAATTTCGGCGATTGGCGGCCAGCCGACGCCGCTCGCCTGATGGATGATACCAACTCCGGCTGATCACTTCTTTGCTCGCTGACATGGCCACCAGTGGAAGAGCGTGTTGTCGCGGATCGTGTCTGGCTGCTGGACGAGGGCGACGCAGCGGTCGCTGACCGCCTGGTCAAGGC
>Ga0208937_1000756_pt1 | contig 19300 bp, 19 predicted proteins | sample June2015DPH_11_5_FD_184705 | JGI IMG/M metagenome (GOLD analysis project Ga0208937, IMG submission 184705) | Peatland microbial communities from SPRUCE experiment site at the Marcell Experimental Forest, Minnesota, USA - June2015DPH_11_40... | ecosystem: Environmental > Terrestrial > Soil >...
CACATCCCGTAACGACGATGCCCAAAGCTCAAGCGTCGTCTCGACCGATGCTCCCGCCATCCATGATCCTCCGAATCATGGTGGCCCATGGATTCAGAAGTCAAAAGAAAACGCAACTGTAATGCTATAGTAGGTTTCGCCGCAAATGGCTTTCTTCAGACGCACCGGATCCACAGCGAACGCGATCCGCGCTCATGCGGCGCGTTCGGCAGAGATCGACGACTATGCCGACAGCGAAATCGAGGCGGATGGTCCCGGGTTCGCGCTTGCCGTCGTCGCCCGGGGGACCGTAGTGCATGCAGCCGGCTACGGATTAGCCGATTTGCGCAGCGGCCTGCCGGTTGAAGCGGACACGATTTTTCACTTGGCGAGTTGCGGCAAGCAATTTACCGGCTTGGGCGTTCTGATGCTTGCCGAGGAAGGTAAACTCCAGCTCGACGATCCGGTCGGCAAGCATCTTCCTTCGATTGCCGGATTTGGTCCGCGGGTGACCATTCGGCAATTGCTGCATCACACCTCCGGCATCCGCGACCTCTATGACGAGGACGGCGTCAAACAAGTCCTGGCGCGCTGCGAGCGGCCGGCCAATGCCGACGTCATCCGCACCTACGCCGAGCTTGGTTGCCCGATGGCGGAAAAGGGGAGCGAACCGGGCGACACGTTCAGTTACAGCAACTCCGGCTACGAATTGCTCGGCGCCGTGATCGAGCAGATGTCCGGCCAGTCGTACCATGACTTTTTCGCAAGGCGCGTGTTCGATCGGCTGCAAATGAAAGACACATTTTCAGTCCCGGATCGCAGAATTGACGATCCGCGTTGCGCAACCGGATATACGCTCGACGATTGGGATGATTTCATAGAGGCCGGCAGCAACGAGTTCGACAACCTGGTGGGGTCCGGCTCTTTTTACACGACAGCGTCCGATCTGTGCCGCTACGAGCAAGCCTTGCGAACCAATAGCCTCATCAGCGAAATCAGCATGGCGGAAGCTTTCACTAGCGGCCGTACGAACGATGGCGATTCCACCAACTACGGCTTTGGCTGGAGCCTGGGGGTGCAGAACGGCATCGCTTTCGCCGATCACGAAGGCGAATGGAACGGGTTCCGTTCCTATATCTGTTATTGTCTCGACCCGGCGCTCAGTATTTTCGTGCTGTCGAACCATCCCGAGCTTGATCTTTCCGAAGCGGCGGATGTCGCCATCGACGCCTATCGCTGATCGCGTCGCCCAGCGCGAGGGATCGACTATCCGATGGGCTCTTGCGATGTACGGTTGGTTTGTGGAACCGAGCTATAGCTACTCCTTCAGCCAAGGGCATGAGCAATCGTCCGGTGTGAGCGCAGGCACGCTTATTCCGTTTCGATAAATTCAAAATGAGGCACTACCGATGGAAGGTAGCCTGATAGATGAACTGCGAAAGTTTGCGAAAAGCAATTAGCAACCCCATATCTAGGACCACCGTTCAACGGCTTAAGCCATTGGATTAATAAGGGGTTTATATGATGTCTTATATTGTAACTGTTCCTGCGTCGAAAGAAATGTTTGTCCGACACCATCCGCATGAAGCACTCGAAATTGCTTGCAGCTTTCTCCGGTCTGGCAGCAAAGGCGTGACGATAAGCTACGGCAGCAGCAGTGGTAAGCGCATTGAAAAACGCGAACTTGAGAAGGCTTGTGAGAGCGGCGAGCTATTAATGGATGATCAACAACCAAATTATGCCGCTGTCGCCTAGTGTGGCGGTTCAGAAGTCCGCATCATTTTTGCCGCGAACTCGTCATGCGGACTTCTGAACCAAAGCCAAATAGATCAATTTTTGTGCTGTCGAACCATCCTGAACTTGATCTTTCCGAAGTGGCGGATGTCGCAATTGACGCCTATCGCTGATCGCGTCGCCCAGTGCGAGGGATCAAGGCGTCATAACACCAAGACAATTTTTGGCAGCGTGGTGACGAATCGTCGACGGGCTGTCAGGGACGACATGCACCCTGACACTTGAGAAACTCGCGATTGACGCGATTTACGCAATCGCTTTGCTGCAGCAAATTGCCGGACGTCATGCACGCGTCAGAATCCCGCTTCTGATTGCTGGCGCAAACTTTGCAGCTCATTGGCAGGACGCAGCCGCCACTCGTGCAGGTAGCGCCCGGGTCGCAGCATGTTCCCGCCGCATTGCAGCACGTCTTGTGTGCAGCCGCCGATGGGCCCTTGCTTTTTCCCGGAGAACAAAATAAGAACATAATAGCAGCCAGTGGCCCAGCCGCACGCGGCGCGGCTGAACGTGTGGATAACGCCGATCGTGCCCGGATCGTCCTTGCAGGGGCCGGGCCCGGCACTACGGTGGCGATCAAGCTTAGCGAACGGAGCGTGTCATGGCGGGAAGCGTCAATAAAGTGATCCTAGTGGGCAATTTGGGCGCCGATCCTGAAATCCGTCGCACCCAGGACGGCCGGCCGGTGGCCAATCTGCGCGTGGCCACGTCAGAATCCTGGAAGGACAAGACCACCGGCGAGCGCCGGGAAAAAACCGAATGGCACCGCGTCGTCATCTTCAACGAGAACCTGTGCCGGATCGCCGAGCAATATCTCAAGAAGGGCTCGAAGGTTTTCATCGAAGGCCAGCTGCAAACACGCAAATGGCAGGATCAGTCCGGCCAGGACCGCTACTCGACGGAAGTTGTGCTGCAGGGCTTTCGCGGCGAGCTGACGCTGCTCGACCGCGCTGGTGCGGGCGGCGCCGGCGGCGGCGAGTTGGGGGCCGAGGAGGCGGGCGGCGAATTCGGCTCGTCCGGACCGACCCGCAAGGTCGCCGCCGCAGCCGGCGCCCGCAGTCCGCGCGGCGACATGGACGATGAGATCCCGTTCTAAGCGTCGCGGCGTTCTTCACCCGCTAACCGGCGCTCATGGATCTCATCTTCGCGATCAAATTCATCCACGTCGTCGCCGCCGCGGCGATGTTCGGAACGTGGCTCACGCTCGCCGTCTTCATGCGGCTCGGCCATCGCTCCGGCAATACGGCGGTGGTGGCGCTGACCGCGCGCTTCGTGGTCAGCGTCGAGCTGATCGTCATGGTTGCCGCCATGGCGGTGCAGCCGATCAGCGGATTTGCGCTGGCCGCGGCGATCGGTCTGTCGCTGCCCGATGAGTTCTGGATCGTCGTTTCGCTCGTGGTCTACGGCCTCGTTGCGGTGGGCTGGCTCGCCGTGCTCGGCATCGAGTTCCGCATCCGCAAGCTGGCGCGGCTGGCCGCGCTCGACGCCGTGCCGCTACCCGACGCCTATCGCCGCCTGTTCCGTTTCTACAGCCTGCTGGTCTGGCCGACGCTCGCCGCGATGGTCGCGTTGTTTGCGCTGATGATCTGGCAGCCGCGGCTCGAATAAGCCTGTGTCTGTTTGTTATGTCGGCTGGCGGACCATCAGAAGCCGCAATTGCCGATCCTATGACCGCTAATTGCATGCGAACGTCAAACTCGATACTCTGACGATAGAAACAGGACGGATTGGGGGCATTGTATGATCCACTCTTTCATTGCGGCCGTGTTGATGCTGACGCCGGGTTTGGCTGTTGCCGCCGCACCGGCGCCAATGACGAACCCGCCGATCGTGCTGGCCGAGAATTCATCGGCCCCGCCGCTCGCCGGCGTCTATTCGGGTAAGGTCTTTCGCAGCACGGTAGGCGGCCAGCAAGAAGAAACGCGAATATACACCGTCCGCTTGAACGCCGATTTGACCACCGGCACAATCGATGTAACGCATTTGGATGGCCAAGCAATCGCCCATCTCGGTTTCGCTGGACAGTTTACCGGCGGCGATGTCTTCATCGGCAAGACCGTTATTATCAACGCCCCTCCCGACTATATTCCGGTGTGTTCATCGACAACATCCATGCCGGCACCGCGCTGTTTCAAAGCAATGTGAAGACGCTGATCGCCTCTTTCCCGCAAGTGGTGTTCTTCAAGGTTCCGAACTCCGGCAATATCATCGCGCTGGCGGTCACCTACAAGACGCCGAGCCTGGTGCAGCAGATCCGGGACGCGGATGTTAGCCGGCTGCCGCGCCTCGGAGCTTGGAACGTCGATTTCGCTTCGATAAAAGAAAATCTTGTCCCGCCGGAGGACATCCCGTTGCCGAGCGGCACTAAAATCCTTACCGACGATTTTTCCCCAGCCGAATATCTCGATACGCGTCCGCTGCGATGATACGGCGGCCCGCCTGCATTGTCCTCGCCTGCGTTCTCTTCCAAGGCTTCCTTAGCATGGGATTCCAACTTGTGGCATCGCGGCTGCTGGCGCCGTTCTTTGGCACAACGATTATCGTGTGGGCATTTCTGATCTCGACCTTCCTCGCAGCGTTCAGCGCCGGCTCGTTCCTCGGCGGCGCTCTGTCGCAGCTGCCGGTCCGCCAAAGGGTCAATGCGCTGGTGATCTTGGGCGCCGCTGGCACGGCGGGATTCGCCATAGCCGGATTTCTCGGCCGTCCCTTGCTTAATTATCTCGACCTCACCTTCGCCGATGCCACGCCCGGCATTTTTATCGGCTGTTTGCTGTTGTTCTTCGTGCCCGTGATCGCGCTCTCAGCGCTGCTGCCGATCTATGCCGACCTGATCGGCAAGAAGCGGGGCGCCGGTCTGTCATCGGGTCTGGTGTACGGTACCAGTACACTCGGCAACATTACCGGTGTGATGCTCACCGCGTTTGTCCTAATTCCGAATGTCCCGACTTCGGAACTGCTCATCGGCTGGTTCGTCGGGTCCACGTTTTGCTTCGCAGCCGCGCCAGCCCTGGTACGGTGGCCTTTCCCGGCCTGAAAACACTGAAGCTTGATTATGAGCCAATCGCGGAAGAGTTGCGCGCGCCAGGCATTTCAACAACGACAGTATCAAATTCCGTCAGCATTGGAGCGGTGATGATTGATTGATCCGGCGCTTTCTCCGACGGTTCATACCATGGTCGTCTCTCTCTAACTTTGTCCTCATGGGCTTGCGCAATCAATCTGCCGATTTCTTCGCCCTGTAGAGGTACGAGCTTTTTATCGTGGTCGTACCTGTAGAGTTGAGGACAAAAATACACGGCATGAATTCGCGGGTTATAGCCGTCTACGACAAGAAAGTGCGTCGCTTGCAGTAATATATTGTACTTTTTTACAATCTTTCGCTGCTGCGTCGATCGAGCAACGCGCAGTCTTTCAGGCGATGGGCCGACGATCGTGCCGGCTTCCAACAGGACAATCCAGTCGTTGCTTGTGGCGTTATCAGGATGGATGGCGATGAGATGATTTGCCACTTTTCGTCGGAAGATACCCATCGCGCGGTCCCAGATCGGCGTCCAAGGCGAGGAAATCAAATTAGCAGCCTACACGACGAGGTCAATCGTTCATATGCCGGTAAAGCGCGGTTCAGACAAAACGCCGGTGCCGAAGGTTCTTATCTGGCGTTCGGCGAAGGCGCGGTGAAGCCGGCCCAGGTCAGATATAGGCCGATCACGAGCGAGGGCGCGAGATAGAGATAGTAGTGCTCGCCATATTGCATGTGGTCAAAGATCTGCTGCAAAGCGTCGGGCGTTACAAACAAAAGCATGAGGCCTTTTGCGAGGATCAACCATCCGACCAAAGTAACGACCACCGGCAGCGCACCGCCCGACCAGACATTGTGCCCGAGTATCATCGCGACGCCCGCGGCGAGGCTGATTATGGCGTAGACAAGCATGACCGGCGCATCGGCAACCGCGGCCTCGACAGTTGCGCTTCCGCGTACCAGCAAGGCAACCACGAGCACGACAGTGAATAGGCCGATGAACCGTGCGAGGAAAACGGTAAGCCGGGACATGCGAACCTCCGCTAGGTTGAATCACCCGGCACACCGCCGCTGCCGGCTTGTTAAACGACAACATGCGCTCCGGCGACCTTGCCAACAAGTCCGGAGGCAGGCTTTTTCCGGATCATGCCCTAGCCGGTCCAGATCGCGCGGATGCCGTCGACGACGAATTGCACCGCGAGCGCCGCAAGCAGCACGCCGAGCAGCCGCGACAGCACGATGTTGCCGGTCATGCCGAGCAGCCGGCCGATCTGCCCGGCGAAGATGAAGGCGACGAAACAGGCAACCGCGACCAGCACCACCACGGCAAGAAGCACACCGACCAGAATGAGATTGCCGTCGGCGCGGCCCGCCAGCAGCACGGTCGCGGTGATGGCGCCGGGGCCGGCCAGTAGCGGTATCGCCAGCGGGAAGGCGGCGACGTTGCGCACGTGCTCTTCGACCGCCTGCTCGGCGGCTTCGCCTTCGCGGCGCATGCGCACGCCGAAGAGCATCTCGAAGGCGATCGTGAACAACAGCAAACCGCCGGCGATGCGAAACGCGGCCAACGAAATGCCGAGCGTTCGAAACAGCCAGTCCCCGATCAGCGCCGTGCCAATGAGGATGGCGCCGGCGATCAGGCTGGCACGCAGCGCGACGCTGCGGCGCGCGGCGCGGGGGAGGCCGTGGGTGATCGCCAAAAAGGTCGGCGTCAGGCCGACCGGATCGACCACGACGAACAGCGTCAGCAGCGCCGATATGGCGAAGTCGAGCGGCATGACAGGGCCTGCGACTGAAGACCGGCGCATAGTGCCAGCGTCGGGGCTCGCCGTCTCCCGCTACGGCAATTCATAGGGCGGGAATCGGGCTTTCGCGGGCCGCGTCATGGCGCGGCGAGCGGGTTTGATTTTTCGCTATAAGATCTTGAGATTGAACTAGAAAATCATATGTGCCGGCTGCCGAATAAAGTGGCGCTACGGCGCCCGATCGGCTATGAAATTCAACTCAGATTCGCGCGAGGATTTCGCTTTTGTCAGACCAGGATAATCCGCCGCCGGCCGAAGGCGGCCCCTCCGATACCCGGCCGGTTTCGATCACCGAGGAGATGAAGAAGAGCTACCTCGATTACGCCATGAGCGTGATCGTGGCGCGCGCGCTGCCGGATGTCCGCGACGGGCTGAAGCCGGTGCACCGGCGCATCCTCTATTCGATGCACGAGAACGGCTACACGCCCGATAAGAAATATGTGAAGTCGGCGCGTGTCGTCGGCGACGTGATCGGCAAATATCATCCGCACGGCGACCAGTCGATCTATGACGCCCTGGTGCGTATGGCGCAGGATTTTTCCATGCGCCTGCCGCTGATCGACGGGCAGGGCAATTTCGGTTCGGTCGATGGCGATCCGCCGGCAGCCTATCGTTACACCGAAGCGCGCCTCACGAAAGCGTCGATGGCGCTGCTCAACGACCTCGACAATGAAACCGTCGATTTTCAGGCCAACTACGACAACACCGAGCGCGAGCCGGCTGTGCTGCCGGCGCGCTTCCCCAATCTCCTGGTCAACGGCGCCGGCGGCATCGCGGTCGGCATGGCGACCAACATTCCGCCGCACAATCTCGGCGAGGTGATCGACGCTTGCATTGCGTTGGCCGACGAGCCGAGTCTGTCGATCGACGATTTGATCGCCATCGTGCCGGGTCCCGATTTCCCGACCGGCGGCATCATTCTCGGCCGCCAGGGCATCCGCTCCGCTTATCACCTCGGCCGCGGCTCCATCATGATGCGCGGCAAGGTCGAGTTCGAGACCTTGCGCGGCGAGCGCGAAGCGATCGTCATTTCCGAAATTCCCTATCAGGTGAACAAGGCGCATATGGTCGAACGCATCGGCGAGCTGGTGCGCGAGAAGAAGCTCGAAGGCATCGCCGCGCTGCGCGACGAATCCGACCGCGACGGCTTCCGCGTGGTCATCGAGCTGCGGCGCGATGCGGTGCCGGACGTGGTGCTCAACCAGCTCTACCGCTTCACCGCGCTGCAATCCTCGTTCGGCGCCAACATGGTGGCGCTCGACGGCGGCCGCCCGCTGCTGATGAACCTGAAGGATCTGCTGTCGTCCTTCATCGCGTTCCGCGAACAGGTGATCTATCGGCGCACCAAGCACTTGCTCGGCAAGGCGCGGGATCGCGCTCACGTCCTGGTCGGACTCGCGATCACGGTGGCCAATATCGATGAAGTGATCAAGCTGATCCGCGGCTCCAAGGACGCCAACGAGGCGCGCGAGCAGTTGATGAACCGCGACTGGCCGGCGCGCGACGTCGAAACCATGGTGACCCTGATCGACGACCCGCGCCACAGCATGTCGGCGGCGGGCACCACGCGGCTTTCCGCCGAGCAGGCCAAAGCCATCCTCGACCTGCGGCTGCAGCGGCTGACCGCGCTGGGGCGCGACGAGATCAAGGCCGAGCTCGACAAGCTCGCCAAGGAAATCGCCGATTATCTCGATATTTTGCGCTCGCGTGCCCGCATCCAAACGATCCTCAAGGACGAACTCGCCGCCATCAAGAGCGAATTCGCCACGCCGCGCCGCACCGTGATCATCGATCAAGAAGGCGAGATGGAGGACGAGGACCTGATCCAGCGCGAGGACATGGTCGTCACCGTTTCGCACGCCGGCTACGTCAAGCGCGTGCCGCTCTCCACCTACCGGGCGCAGCGGCGCGGCGGCAAGGGCCGCGCCGGCATGCAGACCCGCGAAGAGGATTTCGTCACCCGCCTGTTCGTCGCCTCGACGCATACGCCGGTGCTGTTCTTCTCCTCGCGCGGCCAGGTCTACAAGGAGAAGGTCTGGCGGCTGCCGCAGGCGGCGCCGCAGGCGCGCGGCAAGGCCTTGATCAATATCCTGCCGCTCGAGCAGGGCGAGAATATCACCACCATCATGCCGATCCCGGAGGACGAATCGAGCTGGGACAAGCTCGACGTCATGTTCGCGACCACGCGCGGCACGGTGCGGCGGAACAAGCTGTCCGACTTCGCCGACGTGCGCCGCTCCGGCATCATCGCCATGAAGCTCGACGAGGGCGACGCCATCGTCGACGTGCAGATCTGCACCGAGAACGACGACGTGCTGCTGACCTCGACCGCCGGCCAATGCATCCGCTTCGCCGTCAGCGACGTGCGCGTGTTCCAGGGCCGCACCTCGATGGGCGTGCGCGGCATCAACCTCGGGAATGACAAGGAAGGCTCGGGCGACAAGGTCATTTCGCTGTCGATCCTGCGCCACGTCGAGGCGACCGCCGACGAGCGCATGGCGTATCTCAAGCGCGCTAACGCGGTGCGGCGCGGTAATAACGGCGACGCCGAGGAGAACGGCGGCAACGGCGATCAGGAGGAGGCCGACGGCGCCATCGAGCTCGGCGAGACGCGTTACGTTGTGATGTCGGAGGCCGAGCAGTTCGTGCTCACCATCTCCGAAAAAGGCTACGGCAAGCGCACGTCGTCCTACGAGTACCGCACCACCGGCCGCGGCGGTAAAGGCATTACCGCCATGGCGGTGACGGAAAAGAACGGCCGGCTGGTGGCGTCGTTCCCGGTCGAGGAGACCGATCAGATCATGCTGGTCACCGACGGCGGCCAATTGATCCGCTGCCCGGTCGACGGCATCCGCATCGCCGGCCGCTCGACGCAAGGCGTCATCGTGTTCTCGACCGCCGAAGGCGAGAAGGTCGCCTCGGTCGAGCGGCTGTCTGAGGAGGGCGAGGAGAACGGGGACTAAACCACGCGTCCGCCGCTGACTGTCGTCCAGCGATCCGTTCAGGTCGCGGCGCGTACGGCGCGGCTAAATGGAGACGCCGGTATGAAGCTTTCCACGCTTTGCATCGCCTCAGTTGTCGCTTTACCCGCGCTCGTGAGCGCAGGCACCGCGGCGGCCGACCCAAGAGGCCTGTGGCTGGCGGAGGATGGCGCAAAAGTACGCGTCAGCTCTTGCGGTCGCGCGCTCTGCGCGACATTAGCGAGTCCCAAATCGCCGACCGACCCGGCGACCGGTGCCGCCTGGACCGACAAGAATAACATCGATCCGGGACAACGCGGGCGGCCGCTTGTCGGCGTCTTCGTGCTCAGTGGAATGCTGCCGGATGGGCCCGGAAGGTGGTCGGGAGAGCTCTACAATACCGACGATGGCCACACCTACCCGGGACATCTCGTCGAAATCGATCGGAGGACAATCAGGATCGAAGGCTGCGCGCTTGGCATTTGCGGCGGCAAAAATCTAAGCCGGATTCAGTGAGAGCGGCCTGACTTGAGCCGACGGGTCCGGCCCGAAGTGGCCGGCCCGATGACAAATTCGCCGGCAGAAAACAATAAGTCACCTCATGCCGGTGCGGGCTAGGTGCATCAGTGTTCCTTTGCCGTGTGCGGAACTTGGCACATCAGCATCGTTCGCAGATGCTGGATACCCGAGCAGGTCTCAAGCTTGCAGCCGCATCGGTCGCCGCAGAACTCCTTCGTGCCATTCACCTTCACCCACGTGTTGCCGAGCACGACCTGACAACTGCTGCAGCCCAGCCAGGGCGCGCATTGCTCCGCTGCCCGCGCGTTCGATCCGGACCAAGCCAGCACTGACAACGCAAGGGCGAAATAGAGAAACAGCCAAGAACGGCGCATAATTTGCTCCTTTGCTTAGGACATATTGGGTTTATCAGTGTCACATGTTGGCAATCGCCGTTCAAGGGTTGCAACAGCAACTTGTAGGCATCGCGCGAGGTACTCTAGCTGCTGATTGCTCATTCATGCGTTGGGCCGCCCTGCCTTCTCAAGTGCAACGACACCCAGAACATGACCAAAAACAACGGAATCGCGATAATCGAACACGACCAGGCTATTTGGTAATAGACCGTCCGCCAATCAACCAAAGTCGCGAGGTGATTTATCTCATTGGTGTAATCCAGCGTGTCAGGGCTGGTGCACTCGACATAGTGAAGGAACCCGTAGGAAACTTCGGCGACGCCGAGATACAATGCGGCTGCGGCGAGCGACAAGACAATAACCGTGATCGCCAGCCATCGCGCCAGTCCTTGCTTATGAAAGACGTTGCCTTTTTCCGCGACGAATGTGGTGGCGGCGACGACGATGCCGTCAAACGCTAACAGCGCTAATCCTTTGCCGTCGAGGATGGTCAGGATTTCATACAGCGTCTTGGCCACTTCATGCGCGTGAGGCGGACGGAAATGAGTTCCGGCGGCGTGAATAAGCTCAATCTTTTGCGGTAAGTCGCACACCGCAGAGTCCTCCTGCCTGGTCGGGCCGATACTAAGCGACTAAGGCATCGGGCAAAAGCGCCAGCCGTCCGGGCGGCGCCCCCATCGACGCAGGCTGTGGCTGAGATCACGGCAACCGCCGCTATGCGGCGCTCATCAGGGCGGCGCAAAGCCGTCTGCGGGCAAGACGATCCAAGGGCTCTTTTCGCATGTTCCCCATCCACGGGTTGCACAGCTTTCGATCTATATCAAAGCGCATGCACAACTTATTTGGGTAGGATGCCGTCGTGCCCGTAACTCCGGCCGCGCTGGCGGGTTTCCGGAGCACACTGGAAAGCGACTGCAACCGTGACCAAACAGCGAGTTGGAACATGACGAAACACCTGCGAGTCATCGCACTTGGGTTAGCCCTCGCGCTAGGCGCCGCGACGGCGATCTGACGGACTATTTCAGCTGACGCATCTTTCAGCTGAAGTGAAACAAGCATTGTGCAAAGCAATGCCGCGAAGCTCGTCACTAGCCGTTGTCCGTCTACGCTCGCACCTGATCGATGAGCGCTATTGCTTGAGATAAGGACAGCCGCCTTCGGCCATCGGCCGAAATGCCTGATCGCCCGGGACGGTGACCAAATATTCGTACAGGTCCCACTTGCTCTTGGACTCCTCGGGCTTCTTGATGCGCATCAGATACATCTCATGCACCATGCGGCCGTCCTCGCGAATTTTGCCGCCATGGGCGAAGAAATCGTCGACCGGATGCTCGCGCATCCAGCCGATGACGGTCGCTGTATCGGTCGAATTGGTAGCGGCGACCGCCTTGAAATAGTGACGCAGGGCCGAGTTGACGCCGGCCTGATACGACGTCGGCATGGCGCCGTGGCGCTTGTAGAAGACCTCGGCAAAAGCCCGCGTTTCCGGCGTGCGATCCCAGTAGAAGGAATCGGTGAACAATAGGTCGTGCGCGTGCTCGAGGCCGAGCGCCGGGACATCGGTCAGCGTTACCTGCAGGGCGACGATCTTGGCACCGCCGGCGCGAATGCCGAATTCGTCGGCCTGCGCCACGGCGTTGCGGAAATCCGAGCCGGCATTGGCCAAGCCGACGATATCGGACTTGGCGGCCTGCGCCTGCAACAGGAACGACGACATATCCGAGGTGTTGAACGGGTGGCGCACCGCACCGAGCACCTTGCCGCCGGCCGCGATCACCGCTTTGCTGGCGTCGCGCTCGAGCGCGTGGCCGAACGAGTAGTCGGCGGTGATGAAGAACCAATTTTTGCCGCCGCGCTGCACCACCGCCTTGGCGGTAGCGTTCGAGGAAGCGTAGGTGTCGTAGGTCCATTGAATGCTGGTCGGTGTGCAATACTTGCCGGTGATGTCGGAGGAGCCGGCGCCGGAAATCAGAAACGGCTTGTTGCGCTCACGCGTGACATTCATGACCGCCAGCGCCACGGCGGAATTGACGCCTTCGGCGACCACATCGACGTGCTTGGTGTCGATCCATTCGCGCACGATGGCACTGGCGATGTCGGCCTTGTTCTGATGATCGCCGGAAATGATCTCGATCTTGCGCCCGGCAACGCTGCCGCCGATCTCCTCGGCCGCCATCTGCGCGGCGATCACCGAGCCCGATCCGTTACCGTCGGAATATTGGCCGCTCATATCGGTGATGATGCCGACGCGCAGCACGTTGTCCTCGGCACTGGCGGCCATTGCGCCGATCGAAATCGCGAAAACGACGGCGCACGCCCATAGTTTTGCGACTTTCATCTTGCTCCCCTTTTCGCTGCATGACGCGCCCACGGGGTGGACGCGTATTTTGCCGTCCGCCGTTTGCGTCGTTCTACTGCCCGCGCCGCGCGGCGCTGGCGAAGCGCTTGGCTTCCTCGGCGGCGCGGAACAACGCCTTGGCCTTGTTGATGCACTCCTGCTGCTCGAATTCCGGATCGGAATCGGCGACGATGCCGGCGCCGGCCTGCACATACATCACGCCGTCCTTGACCAGCGCGGTGCGCAGTACGATGCAGGTATCCATCTCGGCTCCGGCGGAGAAGTAGCCGACACAGCCGGCGTACAGCGAGCGCTTATCCTTCTCCAGCTGGCCGATGATCTGCATGGCGCGCACCTTGGGCGCGCCGGAGACGGTGCCGGCCGGGAAGCCGGCGGCCAGCGCGTCGAGCGCGTCACGGTCCGCCCGCAGCTTGCCTTCGACGTTCGAGACGATGTGCATGACCTGGCTGAAGCGCTCGATGAAGAACTGGTCGGTCACTTCGACGGTGCCGATCTCGGCGACGCGGCCGACATCGTTGCGGCCGAGATCGAGCAGCATCAAATGCTCGGCGCGTTCCTTGGGATCGGCGAGCAGCTCCGCTTCGAGCGCCTTGTCCTCGTGCGGGGTGGCGCCGCGGCGCCGGGTGCCGGCGACCGGGCGGATGGTCACGGTGCCGGCGCTGGTCTTGACCAAGATTTCCGGGCTCGATCCCGCCACCGCGAAGCCGCCGAAATCGAGGAAAAACAGATAAGGCGAAGGATTGACGCGCCGCAAAGCGCGATAGAGCGCGAACGGCGGCAGCGCGAACGGCACTTCGAAACGCTGCGACAGCACCACCTGAAAAATATCGCCGGCGACGATGTACTCCTTGGCGCGCAGGACCATGCGCTTGAATTCGTCCGGCGAGGTATTCGAACGCGGCGTCACCGCGAGCGGCCCGGCGTGGCTCTCCACCGTCGATTTGTCGAGCGGCCGGTCGAGCGCGTCGACGATCGCCGACAGCCGCTCCACCGCGCGGGCGTGCGCCGCCTGCGCATCAATTCCGGCTTGCGGGCGCACCGGCGTCACGATGGTGATCGTATCCTCGACGGCATCGAACGCAATGACGATCGTCGGTCGCACGAGGATCGCGTCCGGGATGCCGATCGGATCGGGACCCGGCGCCGATAACGAATCCTCCATCAAGCGCACCATGTCATAGCCGAGGTAACCGAAGACGCCGGCCGCCATCGGCGGCAAGGTTTCCGGCAGCGCAATGCGGCTTTCGGCGATCAGCGTACGCAAGGCCGGCAGCGGAGCGGCGTCCGCCGGCGCAAAAGCGTTGGGATCGCTCTGCGGCGTGCGATTGATTTCCGCATGCTGGCCGTTGACGCGGAACACGAGGTCCGGCGCCAAGCCGATGATCGAGTAGCGTCCGCGCACTTCGCCGCCTTCGACCGATTCCAGCAAAAAGCTCATCGATGATGAATTTTGCGGCCTGCCGCCACCGATCTTGAGGAAGGCGGACACCGGCGTTTCCAGATCGGCGACCAGCGTCGTCCACAGCACTTGCGGCTCACCGGCGGCATAGCGTGCGGTGAACGTCGCGGCCGAAGGCTCGATCTGCATCTCGTGTCCCGATGTCCGAAGTTCGCCGGCGCCTGCGGCCCACCGTGCTAGTCGGTGTCCGGCTCCGCCGGCGCGCCGCTGCCGAGGGCTTGGGCGAGCGCCGTCTGATTGATGCTGGTGCCGAGATCGTTTTCGAGCCATGCCACGTATTGGCCGAGCAGATCATTGGTCTCTTGCCGTTGCACCAGTTCATCGATGCGTTTGAAGTCGGGCGAATTGGCGTCGAGTTTCGGATCGGTGACGGCGGTCACGCGGAACACGATCCAGTCGCTCGGGCTGTCGCCCGCGGCGCTGCCGAATCCGTCCTTGGCGGTGTGGAATATCGAACCGAGCATTCGGGCCGAAACGCCGGCGGTCGGCTTGTCGCGTTTGAGGTTGTCGGCGGTTTCGACCGCAAGGCCGTTCGCTTTGGCGACGGCGTCGAGGGGAGTGCCGCCTTTGAACTTATCGAGGATATCGGTTGCTTTGGCTTTCAGCCGCGACGCTATCTCGTCTTCGCGCCAGCGCGCCTCGACCTGGTTCTTGACTTCGTCGAGCGTGCGATCGTGCGCCGGCGTGATCGCCACCACATCGTACCAGACGTAACCGCCGTCGGCCTGGATCGGATCGTTGTCCACTCCGACATCGGAGGCAAACGCGGTGCTGATCACTTCGCTGGCTTTGGGCAGGTTGCTGACAGGTTCGCCGGCCGGATTGCGGCCGGAGCGATCGAGATCGTAGGTGACGACCGGCAGCTTTGCCTTCTGCGCGGCCTGTTCCAGCGTGCTGCCGCCGGCGCGCTCGTCCTCGATCTTGTCGTGAAGGCTCTGCACCTCCGCCTTGGCGCGCTCGGTGGCGATGTCGTTGCGAATCTGCGGCGTAACGTCGGCGAGCGATTTTTGCTCCTCCGCTTCGATCTTCAGCACCGTGACCAGGACCGCGCCGAAACGGCCCTTGACCGGCGCGCTCACCTCGCCGTCCTTGAGCGAGAAGGCGGCGTCGGCGACGGCCGGATCGATGATTTCCGATTTCGGCACGGTGCCGAGATCGATATCCGACTGCTTCAGCCCGCGCTCGGCGGCCAGCGCCGCAAAACTCAAGCCGTCCTTGATGCGCGCGTCGGCGGCATCGGCTTCCGGCATGGTCGGAAACACGATCTGCTCGACGTGCCGGCGCTCCGGCGTGCTATAGTGGCTGTGATGCTCGTCGAAGGCTTTTTTGATGTCCGCCTCGGGGACTTCCGTCCATTTGGCGAGCTCCGCCGGCGTCACCTGGACGGTGGCGATCTTGCGGTATTCCGGCGCCCGGAACAGGATCTTGCGCGCCTCGAAATACTTGCTCAGCTCATCGGCGGTCGGTTGCGGAATGTCGCCCGCCTGCGCCGGGCCGAGGACCACGTATTCGATGTTGCGCTGTTGATTCTGAAATTGGTTGATGGCTTCGAGCCATGCCTTCGGCACCGGCAGGTTGCCGGAGAACGAATCGATGATCTGCCGGCGCAGCATCGCCCGCCGCTGTTCGGAGATGAACCGCTGTTCGCTATACCCGGCGTTGCGTAAGAGCTCGGCGAACCGCACGCGATCGAACTGCCCGGTCGGGGTGCGCAACGCCGGATCGGCGGTGAGCCGCTGCACGATCTCGGCATCGGAAACAGCGAGCCGCATCTTCCGCGCCCGCTGGTCGAGCCCGGCCTCGGCGACCATGTCGCCCAGCACCTGCCGGTCGAGACCGAGGGCGCTCGCCTGTTCGGGTGTCAGCGGATGACCGACCTGGCGCGCAAGCTGCTGTAGGCGCTCGTTGTAGTCGCGCCGGAACTGCTCGACCCCGATCTCGGTGCTGCCGATCTTGGCAACCGTCGAGCGGCCGAAGCCGCGAAAAATATCGTTGATGCCCCAGACGGCGAAGCTCGCTGCGAGCAATCCCATGACCACACCCATCACGGCGCGGCCGAGCCAATTGGCGGAGGCGTTGCGAATACCTCGAAGCATGAAATCCCACTTGCTGAAGTGATGCCGATCGCGGCTTCTGGGTGAGAGCCGCGCATCATAAGGACCGGCGGGCGGCCCCGCAACCGACGGGATCGCCTGTTAAAACGCCCCTTTTCCGCGCGCAAGGCGTCTGCTACCGGCTGTTTCTCCCTGATCGCTGAGTCATCAATGGTTTGCCCATTGCCAAGTGGCAAAACTACGCCGCATTTCGCCACAGCCGTACATTTGATTTTGCCGAAAGTGGCAAACCGGCAGAGCAACGAGGCAGGGGGCCGAATGCGGGGGGCTGAATTTCGGCCCGTGGGCCCGCGTTGCTACCTGACCGCGCGGCAGCGCCCTAGGGCCCTGGCCCGCCGGCGAGACCGGCGGCCTCCCCTGGCTCGGCGCGGCGGCTCCTGGCGGGCGGAGGATCGGCCCCGCCCGCCCCAGTTACCGAGGATGGCTATGGCTTCAGTCCTTTCGCCGCAGCAGCCCCGGCAGCTTGGCGAAGTTCGCCGCCATCCGCCGCGCTACATTCAGTTTATTTTATCCGCTCGGGCGACGCGGCACCAAGCCGATTGGAGTGACGGTGTAGACGGGGTCGCCATGTTGATTGAAGGCCGTCCATTTGATCCGTGCAATTCCCTGTGGCTTCGTCTTTGATGGTGTGAGTTCGATTACCTCGCCTTCGAGGTGGATCACATCGCCGGGCCGCACCGGCGCAAGCCACCGCAAGTCATCCACTCCAGCCCCCAAAAGAGGGTGCGGCCCAAGCGGGCGCGCATCGACTATCAATCGCATCGCAATCGCCGCCGTATGCCAGCCCGAGGCAGCGAGGCCTTTCAATGGCGTTCGCTCGGCAGCCGTCTCGTCGAGATGATAGGGCTGGGGGTCGAATTCCGATGCGAACCGCTTGATGTCTTCCCGCGTGACCAACTTGTCTGCGGTCTTGAAGCGCATGCCGAGAGCGAGATCATCAAACCACTCGATCATAACCGGCTCCATCGCTGGATACCTTAAAAGGATGCCCCTCGAAGCCGTCTACCGGGCGGGGCGATGTTGGCCGCGATCCGCCGCGCCTCGTCTCTGGTGAGCAGCTTAGCCGCTGATCGCCGACCGGGCTCCTCCTCTGCCCGGTGGCGTCCTTCATGGTCCAAGGCGGCGGGAAGCGGCGCATGGGAGTGAGGATAGCTTTCCGCTTTGCGCCGAAAGCGACGCTCAGCCATCCTGAGGTGGCGCGTCGCTATGGGCCAGAAACGGAATTCGGCCGGAGCCACACTAAGGCCCCTGGTTGAACGACCAGGGCTGCGATCCGACCGACTGCGCGATGCCGCTAGCGGCCCGGCATGATCTCCACGACCGACGGGCCTGACACCGGGTCGGTGACGCCGAGGCCGCCGCCGAGGTCCTCCAGAGTGCCGCGAAAACTATCGAGCATGGCGATCATTTTCGGTCGTGCCGCAGCGACGTTGTCCTGACTGCCCTATTCGCCGATGAAGCAATACGTTCGCTCCCCGGTCTTTATCAGGAAGCCCTTGCGGAAACCGGTTGCCTCCAGTTTCGCGTCTCTATGGGCATCCTCGAATTCCTTCTCGCGCCCAGCTTTCACTCGAAAACGGACGACGTTGTATGCCGTCATCTGAACCTCCCTGATCGCCCCGAATCAACGACTTAAGCGCAGCTTCGCGCCCTGCCGATCACAGCCGCCGCCTCAGTTCGCAGCAACTGCGCGGGACGATACCACATTGTCGTTATTCTCATTGTGTCAAGAGCCAACATTCGGCAGGCCATGATGCTAACGCCCTATGACCGCAGTTGCCTTAAAGCGGACATCCGCCGAGCGGCGCTGCGGTTCGTCGTCAAAGTAGAAATAGCCGAGCGCTTGCCCGTTCGCGTCACGGACGATGAACGACTCAGTATGTTCCGTGATCGTCGATCATCCAAGGTGGTGGGAAGCGGCGGGCCGGGAGTGACGGCGTCACTGGGGCACGGTCATCAGTTCGAGCACGTGTCCGTTCGGATCGCGGAAATAGACGCCGCGGCCGCCGTTCCAGTTGTTGAGCTTGCCGTCTTCGAGGCTCCATGGCGCGCTGCCGTAAGCGATTTTCTCTCTCTTGATGCGGCGCAGGATGGCGTCGAATTCGCGGTTGCTGACATGGAAAGCAAGATGATGGCTCTCGAATTTGTCGTCGTCGTCGAACAGCAGCGTCAGTGATTTGTTGACTTTGATCGGCGCGAAATGGTCGGCACGGCCGCGCTTGAGCCCGAATATGCGGGCGAAAAATCTGGCCCCGGCGATCTTATCCCGCGCCGGAACGATGGTGTGGTTGAGCGTGATTGTCATTGCGGTGCCTCGCTGTGAGCAGGGGAAGATGACCGCCTCGGGGTCAGTAATTAGCCGCGTGCCGCTCGGCCGTCCATTGACCGGAGCATTGACCAGTGGCCGTGCGACACCATCCCCTGCCCGAATTTCCGGAGAGCCGACCGGCACCGCTAGCGGACTGGCCGCCTTGGGCGACCGTCACGCGGATCGCACCGCTGGCGGTCTGCCCCTTCGATTGATGGCGTCCGGTATCTCTTGGATGCGCTTTCTAGGCATTTTGGGGGTCCATTAAATCTTCGGTATTTAATTCCGTAGAGGCCCCAAAGGCGAGAAGCGCCCCGCCGACGTGATCGGCAACGCGCGGCGGCGGCGGGCGCAGCGACGCGGGAGCGGGAGCATTGCAGTCCGCTGGAACAAATTGGTACAGGCACCGAACTGCCACGTTCTAATTGTGGCGTCTAGCCAAGGGTCCAATCGATGCAAGGTTGTTTTCTCGCAATTGTAGGACTCGTTTTGGGAGCCATGTTGGGTGCGATGTTTGGTGTTGGCCTTGGCTTCGCTTATACCAAAATCTTCAACGTCAGCGACTTTGAAGGCTACAGTAGAATGCTCATAT
>Ga0208937_1000758_pt1 | contig 19288 bp, 16 predicted proteins | sample June2015DPH_11_5_FD_184705 | JGI IMG/M metagenome (GOLD analysis project Ga0208937, IMG submission 184705) | Peatland microbial communities from SPRUCE experiment site at the Marcell Experimental Forest, Minnesota, USA - June2015DPH_11_40... | ecosystem: Environmental > Terrestrial > Soil >...
ACGCTTCGCGTTTCCCACTTTTCCACAGCCGCGACGGCGGCGAGAAGGAAGTTACGACGGCTGTGTTAGAGAACCCAAACCCGGAGAAAGTCTCATTATCCGTGGACTAAAAATAGGGGGCAGGTCAGGCGCTTGCCGTCAATTGTGGTCGGTCTCTTCACGGATCTTTTTATGGCTGATTGCGGTTCTTTACAGTTGTCTTATTTCACAACGGAATGCGTTGATCTATACGGCCTTTTTATGCACTCTTTAGGACTTTTTCATTTCTCCTGACATACGCTGGCCTCGGAGATGTTTGGATGGTCATTACTTGGGCCAAGTCGTCACCCGCCGCTCAGCAGTCGCGAAGGAACCTAGGATTATTCGCAGGCGGTCACTGCAACGCGCTTCTACGCTCTCTGCTTGCTCTAATTGTGACATTGGCCGCGTCCACCTATGGGGCTGCGCAGGTGGGTATTAATGAAGTACACGTTCTGCCGCACGCAATGGACGGTTCTCCTGCTCCCAGGCAGCAAATCCTTCGAGCTAACGTCGACCTGGTGTTGGTTAACGTCACGGTTCTGGATCATGCAAATCGAGCAGTCACCGGACTGGAAGCGACAAACTTTTCAGTGTTGGATGAAAAAAAACCTCAGGTTGTCAGGTACCTTTCCAATGTAGACGAGCCCATATCCCTGGTTGTGGTTCTCGATGCCAGCGCGAGTATGGCTGCGAAAATCCAGGAAGCACGCAAGGCTTTCACTGAAGTCATCAACACATCTAATCCACAAGATGATTTCGGTCTGATCGTCGTTAGTGATAAGCCTCGAGTTGCTCTCCACTTCGATGACCCCGCAAGCGAAATCCAAGGGGCAGTGGACGCACTTCAGCCGGACGGCTACACAGCGTTGTGGGATGGTCTGTATCTCGGCATAAAGGAACTGAAGAACTCGCGTTACCACAGAAAAGCGATGGTCGTGATTTCCGATGGTGGTGACAACCACAGCCGGTACACCGAGTCGGAACTAAAGTCGCTCCTGGAAGAAGCTGATGTAGAGGTGTACGCGATCGGCATGTTCGACCGATACGCAACCAGGCTCGAAGAAAGGAAAGGGCCACTTCAGCTCGACGAAGTCACATCGGTTACCGGAGGCCGAGTGTTCTCTGTTCATGACTCGGTAGAACTTTCACGCGCTGTGACCCAGATTAGCCACGAATTGCGCAATCAGTACGTTCTTGGTTATTACCCGAGCAATCGCAGCCGAGACGGCAAATGGCGCAGGCTTAAAGTTCGCCTCACAGGTTCGGCATCTCAAGCATCATTCCGGCTGTATGCCAAGAAGGGCTATTACGCACCCACGGAATAGTTTCTTCTGTACCTGTGTGTGTTGCGGGCAGGCGCCTCGTTTCGACCGTCGCTCGTTCCAGTGCCCGAGCCTTCTTCACCCTCCGACTTGGCGCGAACCCGTCTGTGCTTTTCTCACCACGTCAGGCTGGTAATTTTCTGAATGACGCCTTCGCAATCTTCCCGCATGGGGAATGGGAAGGCGCATTCAAGAAACTGTTTTGCAGCATGCCTGGCGTAGGATTGATAGCGGTGTCAGCGAGGCCTGAGTGGGCCAAGAGAGTACTCCGTATGCAGAGAGTCGAGATCCATAGATTCTGGCGCTCCGGCATTCGGGCGATCCCCGGCATTCTTCTGGTAGGACTGGTAACTTTCATCTGCTATGGGTTGGGGCTGAATCTCACCGCAACCGGCTTCCTTTATCTGATTATTGTGGTGTTGCAATCCCTGCTCGGCGACTTCGTCTCCTCCGCCGTTGTTTCCATCATCGCGGATCTTTGCTTGAATTTCTTCTTTGTTCCCCCGATTTTCTCGTTCAGGGTAAGCGATTCCTCAGACACTTGGGCATTGATCGCTTTCTTGATCACGGGGTTGGTCATCACTCGCCTCATGACTCAAGTGCGCCAGGAGGCGGAGATATCGGAACTTCAGCGCCACGAGATGAAGTTGTTGTACGAATTGGCGCAACGCTTGCTCGCTCTGGATCCGGACGAGGTATTGATGACAAAGGCCGTCGGACTGTTTCGCGAAGTCTTCCGTGTCCAAGCTGTCTGCCTATACGACGGGGCTAACACGGAACTTCACAGCGGCGGAGAATCTCGAAACGGTCTCGCGGAGCGGACTCGGGCAGCGTATATCTCACACCAAGACAGCGATGATAACGTCTCTGGAGTTTTCATCCGGTGTCTGCGCGCAGCAGGGAAAACAATAGGAGCGATTGGATTCGATGGCTTGCGTGATGCCGAACTGACCGCAGGCCCGCTTGCTGCACTCGCGGCCGCTATGCTGGAAAGAGCGCGTGTTTTTCGCGATGCAAGCCACGCAGCCGCGGCCGCTCAGGCAGAGGTGTTCCGCGGAGCCATCCTCGATGCACTGGCCCACGAGTTCAAGACTCCCCTGGCCGCCATCGTTACCGCCGCCGGTGGCCTCCGTGAAACGGGCGGGCTGCGTCCCGAACAGTTGGAACTGGCTGAGATGGCGGAAACGGAGGCTTCGCAGCTGGGCCTGTTGACGTCGCGATTGCTCCGAATCGCCCGGCTGGACCAGGAAGAGGTCAGGCCACAACTGGAACTGACAGATGTCGCCGACCTGGTTGCCCAGTTAGCGGATCAATACTCGAGACGAACCGATCGTGAGCTCTCCCTAGTCAAAGATATAGCATCCGCTGACGTGTGGGCCGACGCTGAACTTCTCCGGCTTGCTCTGCGCCAATTGCTGGACAATGCGTGCAAATACTCACCGGCCGGTTCTTCCATCAAGGTTGCAGTCGAGCTACAAGACAAATCGGTGGCGGTCCGCGTGTGGAACAGCGGAAGTCTTGTTCCATCGAGTGAGCGCGCTCGTATCTTCGAGCGCTTCTATCGCGGTTCCGAGGCACGCCATCTGGCGCCGGGATCGGGCCTCGGTCTGTATGTTGCGCGGAAAATTGCCCAGGCACATGGCGGAGGCCTGGATCTTGAGCCGGACGTCAGCGAGGGCACTTCTTTCTGCCTCACTTTGCCCATCGCGCAGCGCGATCCTACCTACGCCGGCAAGACGTCTTAACTGACTGCTGTGGTTCGCGGACTGACGATGCTGCACCTCTTGGAAACCGCACTCCCAGCCCAACAACTGTTCTGCAGCCAATCAAATTCTTAAGAAAATCTTTACGGATTCTTCATCTCCGCGCCTCTATCTTTTCGAAAGAAGGCCTGGTCGAGAAAGCACTTTTCGCAACTTGTGCCGGATGTAAGTGCTCTATCGACTGTCGCGGCCTGTTTCTTTTGCCTGGTATGGGCTCGGCCTACATTTCGAAGGAAACCCTCGCGGCCACCGGCATGCGTGATCCACAGACCCTGACTCCGGTCGCAAACGTGCGGCGTTCCACGCCAGCCTGGCAATTGCGAAGACGGGCCTAGCCATGTCAGCGCGCCCAATTCACGTGCTGGTCGTCGATGACGAGCCAGCCTTGCGCAGAGTGTTTCGGACTTCTCTGGCTGCCAGCGGTTTTGTGATTAAGGAGGCGCGTAGCGGAGAAGAAGCCGTTGACATCCTTCCCCAACACCCTTTTGATCTAGTTCTGCTTGACATCAATATGCCGGGAATCGGTGGGGTGGAAGCCTGTCGCGAAATTCGCGCCCTTGCGCCCAAGATCGGGATCCTTATGGTCACCGTGCGAGACGCGGAGCACGACATGGTGCGGGCGCTGGAGGCGGGTGCCGACGACTACGTCACCAAACCCGTCCGCTTTCGCGAACTGGTGGCCCGAATGCGGGCCGTACTTCGCAGGCTCGATGCGAACAGCGCTACCCAACCGGCAGTGATTCGAGTGGACGCACTGGAGATGGATATTGAAGGCCATTGCTTGCGAAAAGCTGGGAACCTGATTCATCTAACTCCGACAGAATTCGAGTTGCTGGCCTTGCTGATGCGAAACCAGGGTGTGCCTGTGACCCACGCCAAATTGTTGCGTACCATATGGGGGCCAGAGTACGGTACAGAACTCGAGTACCTGCGATCCTACGTCAGAACTCTTCGCAAGAAAATCGAAGACGATGCCACGTGTCCGAAGTACATCCTGACAGAGCCCTGGGTTGGCTACCGATTTTGCGATCCCTCTGACCCGCAGTTGTCGGCAACGGAAAGCGAATCCTTTTGAGCCGTTGCTGGCCGCGGGACGAGCTACCTGTTTGGAGTGCACTTGAGTTCCGCTGCGGCTTGGTTCCTCCGTCGCCACACAAGCGCGCCAACGACGGTTCTTGCGAAGAACCCTCGTTAAATTTCCCTCTAGCTCCGCAGCCTGCCGGTCCGCCTCGAAGAAAAACACAGCGCATGTCAGGCCCCCAAAGCACGTCTCAGATAATCAAAAGTTTTATTTAGTCCAGTCAAAGTTTTAATGAAGATTCTTCACGAATTCTTCATGGCCTGCATTCTACCGTTCAAGCCTTGAGAGTCTGCACAAGCAGAGTTTGCAGAGTAATAGCGAGCAGGGTATCCGATATGGCGATAACAACCGATCGAGAGGATTTGGAGCTCGGCCTTCTGCGCACGTTTCTCGCTGTAGTTCAGCATGGGAGTATGGGACGGACTGCAGCGGCGGTTGCGAAGACTCAACCGGCCGTGAGCCAACAGATGTTGCGGCTAGAAAAGATCATTGGCCGGAAGCTCTTCTACCGAAGCCGAAATGGCGTGAAACTAACCAGCCACGGCGAACTGTTGGTCGCGTACGCCAATCGCGCCATCGATCTCAATGAAGAGGCGCTGGCGCGGCTACGCGAAGAATCCGCCTCTGGGCCGGTGCGCCTCGGCGTCAGCGAGCAAACGGCGCTCGCCGGGCTGACGCCGGCGCTGAAGCGGTTCCAGAGGACCCAACCTGATGTTGAGTTGAAGCTTATGGTGGCTGCGCCGGCAAAGCTCGAATTCCTGCTGACGCAGGGAGAACTGGACTTTGTCATCACCGATCCCACGCCGATTAAAGGCCTGCCCGTCATAGAGTGGAGGTCCCGTTTAGCCTGGCTTGCCAGCACAGACTTTTCTATCGATCCGCTCAAGAGCCTGCCGCTCGTACTGTGTGAAAGCACGAACTGGTGGCGCGACAAGATACTTTCTTCCTTACGCAAAGCTGGGTGGGAGTGGCGTGTGGTGTTCGAAAGCGCGAGCTTGGATGCGACCTTGGCAGCGCTCGACTCCGGTCTGGGGGTGTCAGCGCTGCTACCGGAAACAGTCCGCAATACGGGAATCAGCGAGGTCAAGTACGCCAGGCTGCCTGTGCTTCCCGAGGTTCGATTCGGAATGTTTCGCAGCCCAACTGCATCCACCAAAGCCCGGGCCCTGATGGAAACGGCATTGGCAACTTCGATCCAAGCGGCAACCGGCAACCGGCTGGCGCATTCTGCGGAAGCGCAGGGATCGCCGTCGGATGAGAACAGTCTTCCGAGCGCTAGCGGTTCGCAGGAGTTGGGTGGTGCGCCGCTTTAAGCCATAGAACACAACTCGCTCTGCCTTTGGCTAGGTTGCGCGGCTTACGGTGCGTGAGCCTTTTTTCGTCTACATCACGCGGGAATATCCTGCCTGCAGACTGTCGATTAGCGAGTTCGTCCCGGGCCGAATGGGGCACTCCCACAACTCAACTCTTAATGAATATTTTATGCGCTCTTTACGAGATCTTTGCGCGTTTAGGTATCGAATGAGATCGTGCCAGACGACAAGAAGCATCAAGGAAGTGACAGTCAGAAGCAAGGTGCGTGACCGTGGCGCAATGTCCGATAGGCCAAGAATTACCTTATGGCACGTGCGATGCTCATTAGCACTGCCTTCTGACTAATTAAGTTATCGTCCTAACAGGAATTATCTATTGGACCCTGGCGACTGGCAGCACTTAGTCTATGAGGACTCTGATGGCCGATTACACGTGGATGAAACGCGGCGATGAACGGCATCGGTGGAAGACGGAGCTAAGCAAAAGGGGAGCAAGCAAAATGACGAATGCTTTCAGTAAGCGGCGGTCCTGCAGTGAAGCGAAAAGCGATTTCGAACCGGGAAGGGATGGAGACGTGAAAACTATGAGGCCTCTGCTGCGCACAGCCGCGGCAAGTGCGATGTTCGTTTCGATGTTGGCTTTGTGCCTGGCATTTGTTCAAGGCTCGCGTTGTTATGCGCAGACTCCGGCGCAACCGGATGCTCCGGCGAAAGTCGCAACCCTGCACGAACCGGCGGCTGATGTAGCTCCGGGACGAGCAGCAAGCGCGCCAGATCCGCAAAGTTCGCTTGACCTCGCAAAAGAGCTTGCGGCTATGAAGGCGCGCATCGAACTGCTCGAAGCGCAACTGAAGAGCCGAACGGTGGCGACAGAGGCATCTCTGGCGGCAGGAACTCCCGCAAGAGCAGAAGCCTTGCCGGCTGCAGCACCGGCGCAGGCAGCCGTGGCGCAAACGTCGAGCGATTCCTCGGCCGCCAAGCCAGACAAGCCGGCCCCGACAGAACCCTTTGCGTATGCCGATTGGACCTGGCTGAACGGCAACCCACGCAACAAAGACGCGGTGTGGGATTCGAAGTTCTTCACTCCTGAAATCAGATTTGACACTGACTACATAAGCAGCATGAACCACCCGAAAGATGACTCGCTGGGCGGATCGACCGAGATTTTCCGGTCGAACGAAGTCCAGATAGAGCAGATCAGCGTCGGGGGCGACTTCCATTGGCAGAACGTTCGCGGCCGGATCCTGACCATGGGCGGAATGTTCGGTGTTACGACACCGCGCAACGACGGCAGCGTTGGACGCGGCCAGTGGGACCTCACTGGCGCGTACAAATATTTTTCCGAAGCCTACGGCGGATACCACTTCAACGTGAACCATGGCCTCAACGTTGACGCGGGAATCTTCGTGTCCTACATCGGTCTCTTCAGCTACTACAACTTCGATAACTGGACTTACCAGCCGTCCTATGTGTCGTCTAACACGCCCTGGTTTTTCAATGGCGTCCGGGTCCAGTGGTTTCCCACCGACAAGCTGAAGATTGAGCCGTGGTTCATCAACGGATGGCAATCCTATGCCAGGTACGCCAACAGACCCGGCCTGGGAGGACAGATTTTGTACCGTCCGAAGCCGTGGGTCTCGATGGTCTTCAATAATTACGGAATGGGTGAAGATACGCTGGGCCTTAACGGCGCCCGCTCACGCATCCACACGGATGACAGCGTCGAGATCAAATACTACGACCATCCGGAGAAGACTCTCGACAAGATGGCGTTCTCGCTCACCGGCGATCTGGGATGCGAATACGGTGGAGGAGCGGCTTGCTTTGGAGATAAGAAGTCGGCGGGCCAGATCACTGCCTACAAACAAGTCTTCGCGGGGTGGATGTTGTACAACCGCTTCTGGTTCAAGAAGGACCTGTACGGATTGACGCTTGGTGGTGGCGTATTGGACAATCCGGGGCGCTATCTGACGCTGCTTCCCCCTATCGATGGAGCGACCGCGGTCACCGGATCGCCATACTTCCCGGTGAATCCTGGCCTCGTGTACAAGGCCTGGGACAATTCCGTCACCTTCGATTACATGCCCAGACAGTACATAACTTTCCTCTGGGAGTTCGGCTATCGGCACGCGAATGTACCGTATTTTACGGGTCGAGGTGGAATTACTCCTCCGAACGGCAACAATGGTTCTCCCGGATCCTATCTCTGCATGGACGGAAGTTCGACCGGGATTGGGTGGGCGGTAAACCCCTCCAACCCCACCGACCCAAACGGCGCCAACCTCGGCAGCGCGCAAACGGCCTGCAATGCGAATTCGCACGGCGGCCTCTGGACCCCGGACCTGCGAAAGGATGAACCCAGCATCAGGATGGCCATCATGGTCAAGTTCTAGTGCAGGCGAGGCTATGTTTTCCTGGTGTGCGAGACAACGATGTGCGCGAAACAAAAGAGGGGCAGCGTTCCGGATCTGGTTCCACAGGCCCTCCCTTTGTACTGCCCAACGACGGCACGGCATTCAGTCCTATGGGACGCCGTTCCAGCAGGTTCCTTAGGCGCCCAACAGAAGCGGACTGTCGATTCACATAGGGTGTGTTGTTGCGCGCATGTCGCCCAGCAGACGCGGGGGACGCGCCCTCCGGAATTTCGGAAGGGCGTCGATTGTTTGTGGTGGCGAATAGGGGTTCACTTATGAAAAGCAGAGGTTGGGTATCTGTTCCTGTTTTGCTCTCCATCCCTTTGCTGCTAACTCTTTGGGGTTGCAGCAGAGGGAACGTCGATGCGGCGGCGGAAGCGCCGCCTCCTGCTAACATCGTTCCCGGCGTGGATGTCAGCCTTTTCACGGTCGACCACCCAGAGCAATTCCCGCTGGCTGAAGCCACCGCGCATCCCACGACCTCCGAGTTAGTCGTCACGGGGACAGTCACCCCCGATGTCTCTCGCAACGTCCCGGTCGTCTCGCTGGCGTCTGGGCGCGTCGTAGCCATTCACGCGCGACTCGGCGACACAGTGCAAAAAGGCCAGTTGATGCTGACCATTCGAAGCGACGATGTGGCCGGCGGCTTCGACGCCTATCGCAAGGCCGTCTCCGACGAGCTTCTCGCGCGAAAGCAGTTGAATCGAGCCGTGGACTTGTATGCACACGGCGCCATCGCAGAGCAAGACCTTGAGGTCGCGCAAGACACCGCAACTGACGCCAAGGTCACCCTTGAAACCGCGACCGAGCATCTTCGGCTCCTGGGCAACGATCCCGACAAGACCATGGGCATCGTGGACATTCTTGCGCCCATCACGGGCGTGATCACCGACCAGGAAGTGACCAACGCTGCGCTCGTGCAGGCCTACTCAGCGCCCAGCCCGTTCACGATTTCAGATGTCTCGTCGGTGTGGATTGTCTGCGACGTGTACGAGAATGACATGGCCAATGTGCGGCTGGGTGACACAGCCGAGATCACCCTGAATGCTTATCCCGATCGCCCGTTCAAGGGAAGGGTCAGCAACATTGGCATGATCCTCGATCCGAGTATTCGCACGGCCAAGGTCCGGATAGAAGTTCAGAATCCAGGAAACATGCGGCTCGGCATGTTCGCGAAGGCGACTTTCCGCGGTCAAACCACAGAGATGCACACGGTTGTCCCGGCATCCGCGGTGCTGCACATGCACGATCGCGATTTTGTCTTCGTTCCCGCGCCCGACAAGAAGTTTCGTCGCTTAGGTGTTGTTAGTGGAGATATCTTGCCGGATAACTCGAATCTGCAAGAAATCAAATCCGGGCTCAAACCGGGGCAACAAGTAGTTACGAACGCCCTGGTCTTGGACCACGTGCTTGCTCAGTAGTGGTTAGCCAGGCGCTCGGGGTTTTGGACACACCGCCAGCTTAGAGAAGTGAGAAGGAAAACAGTAAACAGAAATGATCCGCGCCCTCGTAGATTTCGCCCTGAACAACAAGTTTGTGGTGTTGGCTATCGCCGTCTTGTTGCTCGCCTGGGGAGTTATCTCGTTCCATAACCTGCCGGTGGAGGCCTATCCCGACATCGCCGACAACTACGTGACCGTCATTACGCAATGGCCGGGCCGCTCCGCGGAAGAGGTCGAGCAGCAAGTCACGATTCCGATCGAAATACAAATGGCCGGAATGCCGCACATGACCTTTCTGCGCTCCGAGTCCATTTTCGGCCTGTCGTTCGTGATCATGATCTTCGACGACAGTTCCGTTAACGACTGGAATCGTCAGAAGGTGCTGGAAAGGCTGACCCAGGTCAATCTTCCTCCTGGACAAAACCTGCAACCTCAAATCGGCACCGACTGGAGCACCACGGGCCAGATCTATTGGTACACACTGAGAAGCACAAACCCCCGATATGACCTGATGGAATTGAGGTCGATCGAAGACTGGGTACTCCTCAAGCAATTCAAATCCGTTACCGATGTGGTGGACGTTTCCGACTTCGGGGGCACGGTGCGTGAGTACCAGGTGCGCGTGGACCCGAGCAAACTCGTCGCCTACGGATTGAGCATCGGCCAAGTCGAGCAGCAGTTGGCCAACAACAACATCAACGCCGGCGGCAGCTTTGTGGAAGAGGGCCTGCAACAGATGAATGTTCGCGCGCTCGGGCTCTTCAGTACGGTGCAAGACATCGAGCAGACCGTGTTAAAAACGCAGAGCGGCACCGCGCTGCGGGTGAAGGACATCGCGGACGTGGTCCAAGGTCCAAAAATCCGGCTGGGCCACATGGCCAGAGCCAACCACATGCAGGACGGGCGCATTATCGATGAGCCCGATGTCATTCAGGGCGCGGTGCTGATGCGCAAAGGCGCGGAAGAGCAACCCACGCTCGATGCCATCCACCAGAAAGTGGACCAGCTCAATAACGGCATTCTGCCTCCCGGCGTGAAGGTCGTTCCCATGCTGGACCGCAGCGATCTACTTCACTTTACGACGCACACGGTGATGCACAACCTGGCGGAAGGGATGATTCTGGTGACGATCGTCCTCCTCCTTTTTCTCGGCAATGCTCGGGCGGCCTTCATTGTCGCGCTCACCATTCCCTTCTCTTTGCTTTTCGCCTCCATCTGGCTCGATTTGAGCAAGATTCCGGCAAACCTTCTCTCGCTGGGTGCGCTGGATTTCGGAATGGTCGTGGACGGCGCCGTGGTCATGGTCGAAAACATCGTTCGCCACATGAGCCGCCGCCAAAGCAATCTCCCGACTTCAGGGCGCATCACGACGACCATAAAGACCCCCGCCCAAGCCATCCGCGAGGCGGCGCATGAGGTGCAGCGGCCGGTGTTCTACGCGATCGCCATCATCATCACCGCCTACATGCCGATCTTCACGCTGCAACGAGTCGAGGGCCGGCTGTTTAGACCCATGGCCTTGACCGTCGCTTTCGCGCTGCTGGGCGCCCTGACCTTCTCGATTTTGATCGCGCCGGTTCTGGCCAGTGTGTTGTTTCGCGGTGGAGTTCGGGAATGGCACAACCCGGTCATGGCCTACCTGACCGAGCGCTATCGCAGGCGGCTGCGCTGGTGCCTCGGGCATCGTGTTCTTACGGTCGGCGTCGGCTTGGCGACGCTGGCGGCAAGCCTATTCCTGTGGTTCAGCGGAATCATCGGTTCGGAGTTTTTGCCTCATCTGGACGAAGGCGCCATCTGGGCGCGTGGCACCCTCGCGAACAGCACGAGTCTTACGGAAGGCGAGAGGTTCACAACCAGCGCCCGCTATGTCTTCGCGTCGTTCCCAGAAGTGACAACCGTCGTATCGCAGGCTGGCCGGCCGGATGACGGAACCGACACCGGGGGATTCGGCAACACAGAGTATTTCGTTGACTTGAAGCCGCACGACCAATGGCGGCCGGTATTTCGTGAAAACAAAGAAGAACTGATCGCCGCCATGGACCGCGAGCTGGAAAAAAAATGTCCGGGGGCGATCTGGAACTTCTCGCAGCCTATCGAAGACAACGTCGGAGAAACCCTTACTGGCACCAAGGGTTCGCTTGCGTTCAAGATTTTCGGGGATGACCTGAAGACTCTCGAGGAGAAGGGCGAAGAAGTCACTAACGTCATGTCGGGCATCGCAGGCATGCATGACGTCAAGCTCTTGCGCGATTTCGGCCAGCCAAATCTTGACATAATCATCGACCGCAAACAGGCGGCGCGTTTTGGAATCAATGTGGCTGACATACAAGATGCCGTCCAGACGGCGGTGGGCGGGAACGCTGTGAGCCAGGTGCTCCAGGGTGAAGCGCGCTACGACGTGGTGGTGCGCTATCAGGAGCCCTACCGTAAAACCCAAGACGCCATCGCGAGGGTTCGGCTGCTCTCCCCCTCCGGAGAGCGGGTGTCTCTGGCGCAGTTGGCTAAAGTCGAGGTCAAGGACGGCGCGTACGACATCTTCCGGGAAGGCAACGGCCGTTACCTGGCAATCACCTTCAGCGTGAGAGGCCGGGATCTGGGGACCACGGTCGAAGAGGCGATCAAACAGATTGGTGAAAAAGTGAAGATGCCGCCGGGGTATACCGTCGGTTCGTCGGGCGAATACGAGAGCGAAAAACGCGCGGAAGCGCGTTTGCTGCTCATCGTGCCCTTAACCATTCTCGTGATTTACATCATCCTCTACACCATGTTCAAGTCGGCGAAGTGGGCCCTTCTCATCCTCACCAACGTGGCCATGGCTCGGATCGGCGGGCTGGTGGCTCTCCTGGTGACGGGTACGCATTTCAGCGTGTCCTCCGGGGTTGGCTTCCTGGCGCTCTTCGGCGTTTCGGTACAAACGGGAGTCATCATGCTCGAATACATCAATCAACTCCGCGCGCGGGGCTACACCATCGTGGATGCGGCAGTCGAAGGCGCCGTCCTGAGGCTTCGCCCCATCATGATGACCATGCTGGTGGCAACTCTCGGACTGCTGCCGGCAGCTCTTTCGCACGCCATTGGCTCCGACTCGCAGCGGCCATTCGCCATCGTCATCGTCGGAGGTCTTATTTCCGACCTGCTCATGAGTATCGTTCTGTTGCCCACGCTTTATGTTTGGTTCGCGAACGAGCGTGATCAGCTTCCGGAGCCGGAGGCGTCCATTGAAACTTAACCGTTGGATTCGGCATGCTCACGACCGTGCAGGCTTGATCGCTTGCACCACGTTCGCTTGCACACTGGCAGCACACCTCGCATTCGGCCAAGCCCAGGGACCAGTCAGGATCACACTCGACGAAGCCGTACAGATGGCGCTGCAGCACAACCACAACATGCTGGCCATGATAACCACGATCCAGCAGAGCCAGGCCGAAGAGATCACGCAAAACCTGCGCCCCAACCCAACGCTCTTTGCGGACTGGGAGTATTTGCCTCTCGGCTCCCCTTCGCATCAAAACCCGACCCTATATCCAGGTGAGTCGACAAACCAATATCTGCACGACAATACGGAAGGCGACATCGGCGTCAGCTACCTGATTGAACGTGGCGGAAAGCGCCATGACCGCCTTCAGGCGCAGAAAGATATAACGGCCCAGACGCGCTCGCTGGTGGCGGATAACGGGCGCGGTCTTACGTTTCAGGTTGCTACCCTGTTTTACAACGCCCAGCTTGCCGAATCGTGGCTGGAGTTGGCCGAGAAGGACGTCAAGAGCTTTCAGCAGACCGTGGACATCAGCGAGCATCAATACAAGGTCGGCGGCATCAGCGAGAACGACTACCTGATGATTAAGCTGCAGTTGCTGCAATTCATAAGCGATGTCGAACAGGCGCAGTTGGCCAGAGTCCAGTCGCTGTCGGACCTGCGGCAGTTACTGGGATACGAATCCGTGTCCGCGGATTACGACGTCGTCAGCTCCTTCGAATACCAACCAGTGAAGGTCAATCTTGATGACTTGAAGCTGAAGGCGTTGCAGAATCGCCCGGACTTGCGCGCGGCGCAGCAAGGCGTGACCGCTGCGAACAGCCAGTTGACATTGCAAAAGGCGATTGCCCACCAGGATGTGACCGCCCAGGTCAACTACTCGCACGTCAATGGAATCAATGCCGCTACCCTTTATGGGAGCATTCCGTTGGCGATCTTTAATCGCAATCAGGGCGAAATCGCTCGGGCGCGCTTCGTCATTACTCAGGCGCAGGAACAGGAGAAATTTACGACTGGTCAGGCCCTCACCGATGTGTACGACGCCTATCAGGGCCTGCGAAGCAATGACAAGGTGGTGCTACTGTATATTTCCACGTATCTAGACGTGGCCACGCGGTCGCGCGATATCAGCGAATACGCTTACCGGCACGGCGGCCTCAGCCTGCTCAATTTCCTGGATGCCGAGCGCAGTTATCGAGCCACGCAACTCGCCTATCGGCAAGCCCTCGAGTCGTACTTACTTGCACTCGAACAGCTTCGAGAAGCGGTGGGCGTGAGAGATCTGCCGTGATCGGTCAAACAGGATAAACGATTCGCCAAAGGAGCATCCGTGAACCAGCAAGAGGTACGAGCCCGGATCGAGGAAATTGGAATTATCCCAGCCATTCGTGTGTATTCGTCCGAGGACGCTCTTTTTGCTGCGGAGGCAGTGTCCGACGGCGGGATTCCCATTGTGGAGGTCGCGCAAACCGTGCCGAATGCGCACACACTGATCTCCCACCTCGTGCAGAATGCTCCTGAAGTCATCGTTGGCGCGGGTGGGGTCCCGGATGTTGAAACGGCCCGCCACTGCTTGGATGCTGGAGCCAAGTTCCTGGCAAGCGATGGGCTCGATCCTGAGCTCGTGAACTTCGCCGTAAAGGAAGCTGTAGTCATGATCCCAGGAACATTGAGTCCGAGCGAGGTATTGACGGCGTCGAAGATGGGCCCCGACTTCGTAAAGGTTGTTCCCTGCGCACAGGTGGGCGGCGACAGTTACATCCGGGCTTTGAAGGCCATGTTTCCAAAGGTGCCCCTGATCGCCGCGGGCGGGGTGACTCAGCAGACAGCGTCCGGTTTCATTCTGGCGGGCGCCATTGCACTTGGCATTGGCGCGGATTTGGTACCCAGGGAGTCTATCCGAATGCGGCAACCGGATCGCATCGCCGAATTGGCGCGTCGGTTTATCGGCTTTGTCAGCGGTGCCCGCAGCCAACTGCGAGGAGGGTAAAGGTTCCGACTGCAAGCGGGCCCGCAATCGTGGCATCGCTCTAGGTAAGTGACAAGGTCGGTGGCCCCGCCAAGCAGCTTAACTGAGATAAACGTCAGGAGGAGGTATAAAATGCAACGAGAAGGAAATGGGCATTCACCAGTGGAAACGCACGATCCAGTGGAAAACCCCTTATTTGCGACCCTGGCACGTGTCGAGCACGATCTGAACGACGTGATCGGCGCCTTGGCATTACTCGGGGTCAAGCGCTGTTCGCAGTGCAAGCAATTCTTCCGCTCCGCCGATCCCGGCGCACTCTTCGACTGCGGCCAGCTCGTCTGTTACAGCTGCATTCCAGATTGGTGGCCCTCCGAGTCAAGGGGGCTCGGCGTTGAAGAGCGCGAACGGGTTGAGGGAAAGCTGGCATCGTGGTTGCGAAAGTACCACCGGGCCGAGGTCGTCAAGGTGACTCCCGGCAGCACGCCTGACACTACCAACACCGAATTCCAGATCGCAGCCAAATGTCAGGAGTGCGGCGGGTCGGGAAAACTCATGGAGGGTGAACGTTGCCGGTTCTGCAACGGACTTGGGACGGTGCGGATCGTGGTGCCGAAGTAAAATCAGGTCACTAGGTCATAAGCGGTGCGCCCTTATTACCGGCGAACCCGCTCTTGAAAACCATCTGGCTGCTCCAGTACTGGAACAGAGGCGAAACAAGGTGTGCGGCCAGTCATTGCTGGCGATGAGCTAGGCAATCCTTGAAGATTACGCGGCAAACGATCTGTACTTCAGCGGCTAGCCCTGATCGTCCGTGCTGCTGACGTTGAGGGGCAAGAGACAGTTGCGCCCGAGGGTATTGGCCTCCACGCCATTGCGCACGGATTCGCGGCCATGGGACTCTCCGACGAAGAGCGGCTCGCTCGGCAGTTCCCCCGGATTCCGGTGTTTTCCGCTGCTTCGCTTGCGGGGCAAAAGGCTGCTGCCACAGGGTTCTGCTTCTATACCTGGCCGTGTAGCCGGCTATACGTACAGGCGGTAGCTGGCATAGCGGTGCTGCCACGTACGGGATTCCTCCCGAGTGACGGGCAACTCTTCCCCAATCCGGTTATGGAAGAGTAGCCGACAATAAGTCCGGAACGAGCCCGATGCCATACGAGCCAACCAGTGCGCATTGTTCAGCGATTGCATCCCGCGTGAACCGGAGCTAGGATCACGCCATCAGGAGAGAGCCATGAGCGAGTATCGTCTTGATCGCCAGAACACCACGGCTTCCCGCCGCAATTTTCTCAAAACCACCGGCGCCGTGACCGCCGGAGCGCTTGCTGGCAGTCTGCTCCCCGAAACTGCAGCGGCATCGCCTGCTGCTCCATTCAATGCCCCGTTTAATCCCGCCACGGCCGCCGCCATGCCGACTCGCAACCTCGGGCGCACCGGCCACCGCCCGGGCGTCTTTAGCCTCGGTGGACAAGCGGCCATCGAGCAGCCCAACAACGAAGCCGTAGCCGTGCCCATCATCGAGCGCGCTCTTGATCTCGGTGTCAACTACATGGATACCGCTGCTATGTATGGCGGCCAAGAGCGCTGGAGCCAGCGCTACTTCGGCCAGGTGATGAAGCATCGCCGCAGCCAGGTGTACCTTGCCAGCAAGACGCACGACCGCACCCGCGACGGTTCGCTCGCACTGCTCGAAGAATCGCTCAAATTGCTCAACACCGACCATCTCGACGCCTGGCAGCTTCATCACATTGACCGCAAGGAAGAGGTGGAGCAGATCTTCGGCAAAGGCGGCGCCCTCGAAGCCCTCATCCACGCCCGCGAGCAGAAAATGGTCCGCCACCTCGGAGTGACCGGTCACTCCGATCCCGACGTGCTGATGGAGTGCCTCCGTCGCTTCGACTTCGATCAGATCCTGATGGCTCTCAACGCTGCCGACCCGCACCACCGCAGCTTCACAGAGCACCTGCTGCCCATGGCCGTGGACAAACAGATGGGCATCATCGGCATGAAAATTCCCGCCCGCGGCCGCATCCTCAACTCCTGGCAGCCCGAGAAGAGCCACGACTCGGGCTGGAACCAGCCCGCTCCGAAACCCGGCGTTCTGGTGATGAAGGAAGCGCTTTATTTCACCCTCAGCCTGCCGGTGAGCACGGTTATCATCGGATGCGATTCCATTGCCCAACTCGAAGAAAACGTGCAACTCGCCCGCGACTTCACGCCGCTCAGCGAAGCCCAAATGGCGGGCCTAACCGGACGCACCGAGCCAATTGCTAAGCAAGCGCTTTTCTTTAGAAATTGGGCTTGAGGGCAGCACTTGTCACCCACCCCCAATGACTCGCTAAGTTTCGACTCGGAATCGGGGTTACTCCGGTACGCGATTGCTGACCCTGAGGTTTGGCATCTGGCCCTCAACGAACTGCGAGCCATCGGCGAATACACGACGGACGAGGGTCCTAACCTCGGGCATCACGCTGGCTCGGAGCGCAGCTACAATGAATTACGCCTGACCATCATTGCAGACCCGGTCCAGGAGCCGCGACCGTGATGAAAGACCTACCGCTGTCGAAAGTCTACCAGTTACTCGAACCGGGTCCGGTGGTTCTGCTGACGACCGCCCGCAAGGGCCGCGCCAACGTCATGACGATGTCCTGGCATATGATGGTCGAGTTTGAGCCGCCGCTGGTTGCCTGTGTCGTCAGCAGCGCCAATCACAGCTTTGCCGCATTGCGGGCGACGAAAGAGTGCGTGATCGCCGTACCGGCGCTGGAACTGGCGACCAAAGTCGTGGAAGTCGGCAACTGCTCGGGCCGGGACGTGGAGAAGTTCGAGAGATTCGGTCTGACACCGGCGCCAGCCGAGCGCGTGACGCCGCCTCTGGTGGCCGAGTGTTTCGCCAATCTCGAATGCAAGGTGGCCGATACCCGTCTCGTCAACAAGTACAATCTCTTCGTCCTTGAAGTGCTCAAGGCCTGGATCGATCCGGCGCAAAAGAATCCGAAGACCATCCACCATCACGGATACGGCAGGTTCGCTGTGGATGGCGAGATGATCAAGCTGAAGTCGAGAATGCGATAATCGGCATACGTCAAGAACGCTGAGCTTCGCATCCTCTTGGACGTTTTTCCTAAGGAGTCTGTCGGGAATAGGGAATCACAAGTTTGATATTCCCTGATGAAGATATCGAGGCGCACCCTGTTCCACGGGGGAGAAGGCGGGTCTGCTCGATTGGAGCTTTGCACACTCAGAAAGCCCGATTTCATTAGTGCATGGACGGCTTTTCTCTTCTCCCCTTACGTCATCTGGAAGGCGCGCCCAGAGCGGAACAGCTTGAGCAAATTGTGAGGCGGTGACGAGGCAACGTGCAGAAATACGGGCCTAGAAAAAGTTGGTAGCGCTACCGGGAAACAGCCCCGGACAGCTTCGCATTATGCCACAAAAACTGGCAAAACGCTAGCATTCATGCGGGTTTGGATGCGATCACTCATTTTCCAAAATCCCAGTAGAAATGGCAAATTCCAAGCCCAAAAAGAGGCTGTACCGTGACATACCGTGACAAGGTGGAAAACGCGGAACGAATCGCGCTCACGCTTCGGTTTCAGTGATCGCCCTTTCAACTGATCGTTGGTTGCACCTCCCAAGAACGAGCGTGTCCTGCTCTTTGTTCGGTCGATCAAGACCACCCGTTGGCTCTTTTACCCACATTTTCGCCGTGGCGAACAAAAGACGAACATGCTAGACTCACGTTCGGAACCTTGCGCAAAGTTGCGTGAGGTTCCACTCTCATCACGGTCTGGTGTTGAGCCCATGGACGAAGGTCGAAAGCGCGTGCTCGGAATCATGGCAGCGATTCTCGCGAGCCTGCACATGCAGACAGCAGACGACCTGTTTGGGACTCCACAGGGGAGCCCACGGACGGACAAGATCATCGATGCGAGCATCCAGTGGGCGGAGCGGATTATGAAGAAGATTGACGACCGATTCCGAGGGGACGCGCGATCCAGAACGACTCTTCTGGCTTACGTCGCATTCTTTATCACAAACTTCGGTCTCTGCCTCTGGTTGTCCCAACTCAGCAGCACCTTTTCCAGCGGCTCTGACATGTCTGCACGGGAAGTCGCGGAAGTGTGAACATTGAAAGTGACCCAGTGCCCGTTGACAAATACGAGCGTTGCCTCATGCACGCCGACTGACCATTCTTCTTGATCGAATGAAGGAAAGCTGCCGGGCGGGAGCGGTCTGGGTCGTTGCGTCCCCTCCACGGTCACTTCTTTATTGAGCCACTGCAACAGAACTCGGACCTTACTCTGCCGCTGGTCGATCATTTGCTGTACTACTCGATCCAGGCATACGGTGGGCTCAACGACCTGTGGAAATACAGTGCCGGACAATGGACGTGGATGAGCGGGTCGAACATGCCCAATCAAGCAGGTACGTATGGCGCCGAGGGATTGGCTGCCGCGAGCAACGTTCCGGGAGCACGGTGGTCTGCTGTTAGTTCGACCGATGGGTGTCCCACGTCAGCGGAAATGGGACAGTTTGAGACCCTAAGTTAAGCTACACATTTGAGCATTCAGTTCACCCGAAACAGGGAGTAGACTGGCGGCGACAGCGGGGCCCCAGCCAGCCCGCATTTGGCTGGCTGGGGTGCTGCGCCGGCAGTCTACTCCGGCGCCCCTCAGCGGGGCCGGAAGGGTGAACATGCCGGAAGAA
>Ga0208937_1000765_pt1 | contig 19038 bp, 14 predicted proteins | sample June2015DPH_11_5_FD_184705 | JGI IMG/M metagenome (GOLD analysis project Ga0208937, IMG submission 184705) | Peatland microbial communities from SPRUCE experiment site at the Marcell Experimental Forest, Minnesota, USA - June2015DPH_11_40... | ecosystem: Environmental > Terrestrial > Soil >...
TCCACCGCCTCATCGAAGACGAGTTCTACGATCTGGAAACCTTTCACACGCGTACCGACTTCCTCGGCAAAGCGTCGCTCTACCAGCTCTACTTCAACCTGGCTCGTCCCAATTCCCATAAGCGAGGCCTCACCCCATGGCAGATCATCCACCAACTCGATCCCCGCCTCCCCCTTAAACTCTGCTTGCTTCCCCCTGCCTTCCTGGATTACCGTCTCGACGGCCAGGGGGGAAGCGATGTACCCCGACTTCCCTTGTTTACCCCAATGGTTTCAGGTGAGACTGCTGGCTTCTCCTGCCAGCCGTCCAGCAGCTTCGACTCTCAGCTCGCGCTTTCTCCCCGCTTCGGCGAATCGCGAACTTACCGCTGTCGATATCGCTTCCACATCTGTGCCTCCATGTCTGCGCACACTTGCGGAAGCTGTTCCGGATGCTGAGTAAGCTTGAGGATGAACAGACGCCAGTCTTCCGGCATTGCAAGAAACTGCTTGCGTTCCGAAGCCGGCGGAGGACCTCCCGGAGTGCCGGCGGGTGGAATAGCCGGCGGCAGGTGCACCGCCCACATGCAGCCGCCCGCCAGCATTTCGTGTGGATACTGCATCAGCCAGGAGCAGTTGTGTCCGTCCATGATCATGTTGGAAGAGACCACAACCCATTGATTGGCGTCGTCTGGTGTGGGCTGCTGGCAGTTCCAAAATCGCGCTTGCGGCACAGTGACGGTAGGGTCGTTGGCACCGTAGGGATCGAGATCGAGGACCTTCAAGCCGCGCTGGTCGGCGAATTTTCTGACCTCGGGGAGTGCCTGGTTCCAATCCACATTGGAATCGCTCGCCCACCAGTACACCGGATGGCTCCGGGTGAGCGCATTGAAGAATGGAAAATAATTCGGATAGGCGCGCGCAGCCGTGAGGAGGGAACTGGCAGCCAGGAACGCCGTCAGCGCCGTGGCGCCACGAGCCCAGGAGGGAGCCTCGCGATGAAGGCTCTGGATCATTCGTGGCAGCGGCGCCAGCATCAGGATCAAGAGGATGAGTGGAATACTGAAGTGCCGGATGCTGATACTGAGGCGCGTCAGCAAGCAAGCGGAGGTGAAGACGGCGAGGGAAACCCAAAGCACCCGCCAACGCAAAGCCTCTGCTTTAGGAATGGCGGAAAGCCGCCGCGGATGGCGCTTCTGCTCCAGCGCGATGGCCGGCGCGAGCGCCAGCAATCCAAGAAAACCGAGTGGCGATTTCAGCACCAGCATGACGGGGAAATAAAACCATACGCCGTGCGGGTAGCCGTGACCGAGAATGAAAGTCGGGCGGCTGGAGCCGAACGCAAAAACGACCAGCCCGCGAAGGTACAGCCACGGCGGCATGAGCAGCCTGCGCAGGGGCACCCAGGCGGCGCTGTGTCCGATGAGATAGAGCGCGTCCGTGGACTGATTCAGAGAAAAGAGAAAGTAAAAGCAATAAACCGTGGCCGCCGCCAGGACCGTGCTTTTGAGCGTCCACTGCCAGCGCAGGCGCCGCCAAGCGCGGAGTTCCGGCTTGCCCTGCGGGGTCTTGGGCAGCGCGAGCAAGCGCGTGCTCAACGCAAACGCTCCGAAGGCAAAAAACAGCAGCCCGGAAGAGAATTTCGAGAGCAGAGCCCCGGCCAGGCACAGCCCGAAGAGGGCAGCGTTCTTGCGGGTAGGCTGTTGCCATAGATCAGCGAATCGCCACAGGGTGAGCAAGCAGAACAAGGTGACGGCCAAGTCCGTGAGAACCAGTGGGCCGAAAACAATAAACGTTGGCGTGCTAACGTAGGCCGCGACTGAAAGCAATCCGCCCCAATCACCGCCCATCTTTCGGGCGTAGGCGAAGACGACCCAGCCGAGAATCAGCGTGAGCATCAGCATGGGCAGTCTGGCCCACGCCAGCGTGCGGACCGGATCGTTCCAGCGCGTCAGCAGCCATTCCCCAAATACCCATTCTCCCAGGAACGCGTGCGGCAGGAATTGCGTGCTATTGGTCCAGGAAATGTGGGAATAGTCGGCGCGCGTGCCGCGCAGAATCAACGGGATTGCCGCGATCACCTTGGCCAGCGGAGGATGCTCTTCATTGAACCGGAGATCGAGCTTCTGCCAATAACTCACGCCCGCGCCAATGTGCGCGACTTCATCAAAGGTGACCGACTCGCGCAGAGCCGCGCCGCCTGCCAGAAAGCCCATCAGCGCCAAGAGCAGGCAGGCGAATGCCGGGGCATACCTGAAGCGCGGCGACTCATTCGCTTCGTTTTGCGGGGAGGGATTTGCTTGGGAAGCTGCCACGTCTCACCTGGAAATCACGGGTCTCGCTTGAGCTGGTACTGCGCACCCCGTCTTGTCCCGGGCAGGTTGCGGGTGGCGCGGCGGTGTGTGCTGCTCAAGTCGTACCGACCGTTGAGGCCACCAAAGCCCATGGGCTGAGACACCCTGTCATTATAGCGTTTCCAAGGCTCGCATAGGTCACCAAGCCCGTGGCACGGACCTGTCCCCATTGTTCTTTATCGGAGAGCGCCACTCATGTCTTTGCAGGGACCCCGCAGATTCTGGCTTGAAGCCGCAGCATCTCCGGGCTATCATTTGTAATATTGCACGGGCGCGAGTGGCAGAAGGGTGTTTTGAGCCGGGTAAGGCACGATTCCAGGAGTAGCCCTGATGGCTGTACCTAGGGCCAGCCGCGGCGGCTTTGAGGAGGCGCACAGATGATAGCTTCTATTCGCGACGAACGGGACTTCCTGCGGCGAGGCTTCTCCCGCCGCGACTTTACGCGTATTTCATTGCTGCTAGGTGCGGCAGCCGCGCTCCCCTTTTACAACGAACCTGCGCTGGCGCAATTATCCGACCTTGGCCCATTACCGCCGGACGCTGTGAAAATCAACGCCAACGAGAATCCCATGGGTCCGTGCCCGGAGGCTGCCGAGGCAATTCAACGCGTGGTGCAGAAGAGCGGCCGGTATATGTACGACGAAGGCATTAAAATGGCTCAGACCCTGGCTGAGCAGATGGGCCTGAAGCCTTCCTACGCTATAGCGTTTCCAGGCTCGAGCGATCCTCTGCATCGCGCCGTGCTTGCCTACACCTCTCCGACCAAGCCGCTGGTGATCGCCGATCCGACTTATGAGGCCCCTGAGCGTGCGGCGAAGTTCATCGGTGCGCCGGTCATCCATGTTCCCTTGCGCCCGGACTACTCGCACGACGTGAAAGCCATGGCTGCGGCTTCGCCGGACGCCGGACTCATCTATGTCTGCAACCCAAACAATCCCACAGGAACCATCACCCCCAAGACGGACGTCGAATGGCTGGTGGCTAACAAGCCGGCAGGCGCTGTGGTCATGATCGACGAAGCTAACATTCATTGGAGCGAAGAACCGTTCGCCACCGGCCTGGTCGGCGCGGACAAGGATGTGATCATCCTGCGCACTTTCTCGAAAATCTACGGCATGGCAGGCCTGCGCGCCGGAGTGTCCCTGGGCCGTCCCGACTTGATCACCAAGTTGAAAGACTACGGTCCACCCTCCATGCCCGTCACTGCCATGGTGGCCGCCTCAGCCAGCCTGGCGGTCAAGAACCTCGTCCCCGAGCGCCGTAAGATCGTCGCTGACATCCGAAACGATGTCTTCGATTGGATGACCAGGAAGAACTATTCCTTTATCCCTTCGGTAGCAAACATGTTCATGGTGGATGTGAAGCGTCCGGGCCAGGAAGTTGCACAAGCCATGGCTGCGCAGAACGTCTACATCGGGCGAGTCTGGCCCATCTGGCCAACCTATGTGCGCGTTACCGTAGGCTCGCGTGAGGATATGGAAAAATTCAAGACGGCGTTCGAAAAGGTGATGAACGCCTGATGGACTGACGGCCTCATGATTTAGAACCACGCGGGGCGGGCCAGTTCGCCGTATGGCCGAGACACCCATTGCCCCATCTTCCCCGTAGTAGCAGTCACGCCAGCTCCCGGTCCGCGTTGATTTCCCCTCGCCGTATCACAGCCAAATGACCCAGCCTGACATCCGTACACTCCTCTGCCCTGCTGTCATTCTGAGTCCGCCATTCTTATTGGCGGACGAACCCGCCGCGGCGGGTCGCTCTGGACTTTTCCGCCGACCAACAGCAGGGCGATCCCGCTGTAGCGGGACCGCAGGACGGGATGCCGCTTTGCGGGAGACTGAGCGGGCGCTTTCGCGAACCTCGTAGCGTCGCGGTACTGCCCCGAATAAAACGACCTTACTTCTTCGACCGTCAGCTTCAGGTTAGGGTCGGCGAGTTTCAGACCTATGTAGGTGAATTCCCTTTTCAAGGTGGCAGCCTGGAGCCTTCGCCTTCACCTCCTGTGTAGAATGTCAGAACTAGTGAAGTTGTGAGCCACACTTCTTGAGAAAACGTGCCACAACTAGTGACAGGACCCGATCCGTACTCGGCAACCCGGCACTTTGTGCAGGCGCAATGGCAATGGGAATTGAGCGACTGCGCAAGATAACTTCTGAATGGGCGACGTCAATTGAACGGATTCGTAAACGAAGCGGCGTTACACTTGGTCTATTCTAGTCGGCGGCTATTTTCCGGGAAGGCGACTTTCAGGCTGAATCCAGAACACGCAACGGAACTGCTTGGGTGGGAGCAAGTTGTGAGCCGGTATTCTTCCGACCGCCAGTTGCTTGCGAGCAAACCGATGCGTTACTGCGGGGTGGGAAACCACCTGTCCAGACGCGGTGTGGCGCGCGCATGGACAGAAGGCGGCCACCGCCAAGCTGCAAGAGATCGCTCGGCTCACCAAGGTCAAGGTTTTTCTGACCTTGCACTATTGCTGCGGTGTTGGCAATTAGGCGCGATTGCAGGGTCGGTCTATCGGTCTTCGACGCCTTTTACAAGCTCCTGCAGAAGAGTTAGTAGCTCATCGAAGCGATTTCCGCTTTCCTTATCGGGCACACTCCCGGCTGGCATCATGCTTCGAATCAGGTGATACGGACCTTGATCGGCTGTTTCCCTTGCAAGTATCTCTGTGATCCTCCCAATAGTTTCTGGCTCTCCGATTCTCGCGAGGTCACGCCCCAGCAATCTGGCGCCCGCTCGAACGTAATCAAAGTTCTCAACCTCCACCAAATCAATGTGCTTTTCGAAGAGTCGATCATGGTTTCCAGCGTCCAGGTATCGCTCCAGGATGAATGCCAAGTCTACCGCGTCTCTGGATCTCTCCTGAGGGCGATCCGCCCACGAGATAAGCTTCATGATCGCCAAACCGGGAGTTGACGCCACCAAGATGTCGAGAGGTGGAGTGGCCCTCACCCTAACCCCGAGCGCCGCCCGGTAGGCGTCCTCAAATCCCACCATACTCATCACAACCGCCCCATCCGGGGGCCAACGAATCTCCCCTTGGGCGCCGGCAATCCCTCCGAATGGCAAGATATCTACGAGTAATTCGCCTCGGTACACCAGCCGCTGGACTTCTTTGGTTTCTTTGAACAGTCCAGTGATCATTAGTGACTCCGTCAATTTCTCAAACTCAGCCCAACTGGAGACGCGAACGCCGAAATCTTTGTCGTTTGTGGCACGCCGGCTTGGCCGTCCGTGGCCGAGCTCAAAGATCATGTCCCTTGCGGTTGCGCCAACCACGAAGAACGCGAGGCCCAGTGCCCCCGCCGTCTCGCTGAGCGTTGTAAAGAGAGCCAAAGTCAGTGGATCAATCTTCCCGGACAAGTCCAGCAAGTTGCTCATCGTATATCTGCCTTGCCGTCTCAAGGTTGCGAGTGTCCCCTGCTGCCAGCAGGTCGGCGTATACAAGCAAGGGGTGTACGATTTCGGGGTTGGTCCAATCACACGTCGTATCCCAGAAGGCCTTGAGTATTTCGACGTTTCCTTTTGCGTCTGTGCGCAATCGGTTAGCAGCCAGAAATCTCCCGGGCGTATCGCGGATGTACACGGTCATGAACTCCGGCTTCAGGTAACCAGTAAGACGCGCGGCGGCTGGTTCAGCACCCCAGTAGGCGTGAAAGTCACCTATGCGCGTTTGCTCCCACCATTTCGGATCGGGTGCGGCGAACCTTCCAAGAAGCAGCTTTGGCCGTAGCTGGTTGGGAAAGGTTCCCACCCAACGTTCAAGCAACTGTTGTTTGCGAATCAACCTTCGACCACGTTTACCCATGATCAGGAGGTGGCCGAGCCTTGTCAGATCGTCCAGGACCCAGGCCACAGTGCCCAGCGCAACATGGGTAGTCTGCGCGATTGTCCGAAAGGGAGCGTCAGCCAATTCTTGCTGGCAGAGCAGCGCGAATACTACCTTCAGGCCCGCGGGCACAAAGGCACGGGTGGGCCTTTCCCTGGGGAATCTTTGGGGTGCGTGACCTTTCATGTAAACAAAAATAGGGGGAGCGTTCAGGTACGCATTTCCCAAAGTATCCAGGAAGGGGATATCCACCTGTTTCAGCCGCTCTGCCATGTTCGGGTTCACATACTGTGTTACCAAAAGAGCCTTTTCCGGAAGCCGCTTCATCTGGTCGATCGCTTGACCAAGAGTTTGAGGGTCCAGCATTCGCTTCACTTCTGCATCAAAACGCCTCTCCGCGTGAGGGAATTCAAAGCGCAATCTTGCATCCGCTCGAGGCCAGCCTCGCCGGGGCCTCAATTGCTGCATACGGACACGAATTCCGGTGGTCCGACGAAATGCCTCAATGGCCTTTTGTAAGACTTCCGTTTCGGTCTCGCGGAGCTCCATTTCCGACAAACCCCCGGTTCCTGCCCTTCGAGGCAAAAGTTCGCTCTTGGGCGATGTTCATTATAAATGAACAGAATAAGGAAATGAACAACAGTTTTCGGAGCCTTTTCAGAATTCGACCAAAACGTAACCCGTGCGATCATCTCGGCTTCCCAGTTGAAACATCTCGGCCTTGTCTTTAACGGCTCAAACCCTGGACGGCTTGCTCGCCCGCATCCCCACTCAGCGCTGGTCGCAGCGTCAATTTGGATGGAGCAGGCCAGTTCCCCGTATGGCCGAGACACCCATTGCCCCATCTTCCCCGTAGTAGCAGGCACGCCAGCTCCCGGTCCGCGTTGATTTCCCCTCGTCGTATCACAGCCAAATGGCTCAGCCTGACATCTGTGCACTCCTCTGCCCTGCTGTCATTCTGCGTCCGTCATTCTTATTGGCGGACGAACCCGGCGCGGCGGGTCGCTCTGGACTTTTCCGCCGACCAACAGCAGGACGAGTGGCGCACGATCGTCGCCGCTCTCTGACGCCTAACTTGTTGGGTTGACATCTTACCCAAAGTGTGGATACTTGGGTTATATGTCTACCCAAAAGGAGAAAGACCGGCTGGAACTCTTACAAGGCACGCTGGACCTGCTGATCCTGCGCACGCTGATCTTCGGCCCGCAGCACGGGCAGGGCATCGCGCGCACCATTCAGCAGACCTCCGAGGACGAACTGCTGGTCGAGCACGGGGCGCTTTATCCCGCGCTCCAGCGCCTGGAAGAGCGGGGTTGGATCGCGGCCGACTGGGGTACCTCCGCGCACAACCGCAAGGCGCGCTTCTACACGCTCACGCGAGTGGGCCGCAAGCAGCTCGTCAAAGAGACGACCAAGTGGCGGCGACTGGCGGCGGCCATCGGGCGGGTTCTGGGGCCCGAGGCCGGGGAGGGTTAATGCCATGTTCTGGCGAAAGCGCAAGCAGAGCGACTTCACAGCGGAGATCGAAGCGCATCTCGAACTCGAGACGGAGCACTTGAAAGAGCAGGGTTTGAGCGAAGAAGAGGCGCGCAGGGCGGCGCGGCGCGCCTTCGGCAACCTCACCCAGGTGCAGGAGCGCTTCTACGAATCGGGCCGCTGGCTCTGTTGGGACCACCTCGTGCAAGACCTCCGCTTCGGCCTGCGCGTGCTGCGCAAATACCCCGGCTTCACCGCCGTCGTCGTCCTCACCCTTGCCCTGGGCATCGGGGCGAATACGGCGATCTTCAGCGTGGTCGAAGCCGTCCTGATCCGCCCCTTGCCTTATCACGATCCCGGTCGGCTGATTTGGATCTCCCGCGTTCTGCCGGCGCTTCACGCCCGGCTGGTCGCCAGCACGGATTACATTGCCTGGCTCGAACAGAACAAGACACTGGCGGGAATCTCGGCTCTTGACGAGTCAGCGACCTACACCCTTACCCGCCGCGGCGTGGCACAGCGAGTGCCGGGAGCACAGGTCTCCTCGAACTTCTTTTCCACGCTCGGCGTCCACCCCTTCCTGGGACGCGCCTTCACGGCAGGCGAGGACCGGCCCGGCGGCCAGCCAGTGGTGCTTCTCACCTATTCATTCTGGCGCCGTCATTTCAATGGTGACCGCAACGTCCTCGGGCAAACACTCACGCTCGACAACCAGATTTGCACCGTCGTTGGAGTGATGCCCGAAAGTTTTCGCTTCCCGCGAAATCCGAAAACCGAGCTCATTGCTCCGCTCGTGATCGACCCTACCCCTCCTGCCCCCGGGGAGTTCAGAGTCGAGCTCGTTCATGTCATTGCCCGCCTCAAGCCGCGGGTGACCATCGCTCAGGCCTCTGTTGACCTCGAAACCATTTCCCAGCGCTTGCATCCCGACGATGCTGCGGGTACGGGCGTGGCGCCGGCGCGTGGCCCAGGAGGTGGGAACAGTGCGCCGGGCGGTTCCCGCACCGAGAATCGGACGACGGCGGCCGCTCCGCCACCGGGACCCGGAGCAGGGCAGCCCGCGGCTAATCCGCCGGCCCGGATGTTCAATCCCTTCGAGCATGGGCAAATGGAGGTTGTACCCTTGCATCGGGAGTTGGTAGGCGACGTGCGGCCGGCGCTCCTCATTCTGCTTGCCGCGGTCGCCCTGGTGCTGCTAATTGCCTGCGCCAACGTGGCCAACCTCATGTTGGCAAGGGCCTCAGCCCGGTCGAAAGAGATTTCCGTTCGCGCCGCGCTGGGGGCCCGCCGTGTGAGGTTGCTGCGCCAACTTCTTACCGAGAGCGTCATCCTGGGATGCGCTGGCGGGCTTCTGGGCTTGCTGTTGGCTTACGGGGGAGTCCATCTCATTACCGCCTTCACACCCACTAAGGTGGCCGGCAACATCTTTCAACTGGTGACGATCGGCATCGACAGCTCAGTGCTGTTGTATACGCTTGCGGTCTCCGTGCTCACGGGAGTGGTTTTCGGTCTGGCGCCAGCCCTCACCAGCTCGAAGCCGGATCTGAACCAAGCGCTCAAGGAGAGCGGCCAGATGCTGGCGTCTAGCCTGCGCCGCAACCTCCTGCGTAGCGTGTTAGTGGTGGCGGAGGTATCGCTCTCGCTGGTGCTGCTCATCGGCGCGGGTCTGCTGATGAAGAGCTTCTACCAGCTCTGGGCCGTCGATCCGGGCTTCAGGTCCGACCACGTCCTCGCCTTCGCCGTCGAACTCGCCGATTCGAAGTACCCCAAGGACACGCAGCAGGCTGCCTTTTTCGAGCAGTTGCTCGGTCGCCTCCGGGTTCTGCCGGGCGTCAAGGCGGCAGGCTTGTGTAATTCGCTGCCGCTTTCCCGCCGGTGGCGCATGATGATTGGAGTACGGTTCGAGGGCCAGCCGGCGCGGCCGCCGGACCAAGTACAATCCATACCCTCGATCTCCGTCAGCGCCGACTACTTCCGCACCATGGGAATCCCGATCATCCAGGGCCGAGCCTTCTCCGAGCGCGATGACGTCAACGCGCCCAAGGTTGTGATCCTGAACCAGACCATGGCCCACGAGTTCTTCCCCAATGAGAATCCCATCGGCAGGCGGATGGTGATGGGCCAAGGCGCCAACGCCCTTGCGACTGTGGTCGGTGTCGTGGGTGATGTGAGAAATCGAGGCCTGGACGCGCAAGCGCAGGCGGCCTTTTTTGTACCGTTCCCACAAAGCCCTGACTCGACTATGGAAGTTGCTCTGTTCACTGCGGTCGAGCCAACCAGCATGGTCACGGCGGTGAGAAATGCTGTCGCCGCGATCGACCCAGAGCAGCCGGTCTTCGACATCTCGACTATGGACGAAAGGCTGGCGGCGTCGGTAGCACCGCGGCGATTCAACCTGTTGCTGCTGGCATCCTTTGCCCTGCTCGCCATGCTGCTGGCGAGTGTCGGGATCTACGGCGTTGTGTCTTATGCCGCCGTGCAGCGCACCCACGAAGTGGGCGTTCGGATGGCGCTCGGCGCCCAGCGCCGCGACGTCCTGAAACTGATCCTGGCGCAGGGAATGGTCCTGCTCCTTATCGGCATCGGGGTCGGCCTGATCGGAGCTTTCCTGCTGACCCGGTTTCTCTCCGCCCTCCTGTATGGCGTGCGCCCGACGGATTCGGCGACGTTTGCGGCGGTCTCGCTCCTTCTGGCAGCGGTGGCGATAGTGGCTTGCTACATTCCGGCACGTCGGGCCACCCGGGTCGATCCCATGGTGGCGCTGAGGTATGAGTAAGCCATCGGATACGGTTTTCCTTTGGACAAGGCGACTGGCGGCCATCGGGCGGGTTCTGGGACCCGAGGCTGGGGAGGCTTGAGGCGATGTTCCGACGAAAGCGCAAGCAGAGTGACTTCGCAGCGGAGATCGAAGCGCATCTCGAACTCGAGACCGAGCAACTGAAAGCGCAGGGTTTGAGCGAAGAAGAGGCTCGCACGGCGGCCCGGCGTGCCTTCGGCAACCTCACCCAGGCGCAGGAGCGCTTCTACGAATCGGGCCGCTGGCTCTGGTGGGACCACCTCGTGCAAGACCTCCGCTTCGGCCTGCGCATGCTGCGCAAAAACCCTGGCTTCACGGCGGTGGCGGTTCTCACGCTTGCGCTTGGCATCGGCGTGAACACAGCTATTTTCAGTTTGATCGACGCCGTTATGCTCCGCCCGTTACCGGTTCCCAATCCGCAGCAGCTAGTTATCTTCACATGGGATGCCCGCCAGTGGCCCCAAACGGACTCCTTTTATGGGTGGAGCGGCTGTCCAAGTAAAGCCGTGCGGTGGGAGTCCGGTAAAGCGAAAGAGCCTGCCCCCGCGGGTTGCTCGTTTTCTTACCCGATGTTCGAGCAGATGCGAGCCGAGAAGAATATTTTCGCTGCGACCTTTGCAATTGTTCCCACCCCACAGCTAGGAGTAAACATCAATGGGAATGCGAGCTTCGCCGAAGGCGAATTCGTTTCCGGAGATTTTTTCCCTGCGCTCGGTATTCGCGCCGCATTGGGCCGCCTGCTGGGGGTCTCCGATGAACGAGCCGCCGCTTCTCCCGCCGTCGTGCTCAGCTACAGCTACTGGAAGAGACAATTCGGTGGAGCGCCCTCGGCGGTCGGGAAGTCGATTGTTGTGAACGGCATACCCTCCACCATTGTGGGTGTCGCGCCGCCCGCGTTTCTCGGCCTTGACCCCGGAATCGTGCATGATATGTGGCTGCCACTGTCAGCTCAAAACCGGCTGGTTCAGCAATGGCCGAAAGCGACAGATGCGGCTGCTTGGTGGCTTATGGTAGGAGCCCGCCTCAAACCCCGAATAACGATCGCACAAGCGGAGGCAGCGACTCAGGTAATTTTCGATCGTGGCGTCACGAGCGGTGCGAGTCCTATGTTGAAACGGGAAGACGCACCGCACCTTGAGTTAGTCAGCGCGGCACACGGCTTGGCTACTCTACGAAAGAGCTTCGGGGACGAGCTTTTTCTATTGATGGCAGCGGTCGGGCTTGTGCTGCTCATTGCCTGTGCCAACGTGGCGAGTCTGACACTCGCCCGGACTGCGGCACGCGAAAAGGAACTTGCGGTGCGCTTTGCTCTGGGGGCGGAGCGCTGGCGAATTATTCGCCAACTTCTTACCGAGAGCCTCATCATGGCGGTGGCAGGCGGGTTGCTCGGCATGGTTTTTGCCTACCTGGGGGCGAGTGCCTTGGCCGCCTTTCTTTCATCCAACTGGTATTCTCTTCTGGAGATCAACGTTCATCCCGACTTGAGAGTCCTTGGGTTCACTACGGCAATCGCCGCACTCACGGGAATTCTCTTCGGCCTGGCACCGGCCCTGCGTAGCACTCGAATCGACGTGACTCCGGCACTGAAGGAAAGCGCCGTCAGCCTTCCGGGGACAGCCCTGATTGGCCGGAGATTCGGGGTGGGCAACGTGCTTGTCGTCGCCCAAGTGGCCCTTTCGATTCTCGTCCTGGTGGGCGCGTCGCTGCTGGCACGCACCCTCATCAACCTCGCAACCATGAACGTTGGCTTTGATGCGCGCAACGTCGTACTCTTCGGCGTGCAGCCCGACTTGAACGGCTACAAAGGCGAGCGGCTGGCGAGTCTCTTCCCCGAATTGCAGCGGCGTCTTAGCGCCCTTCCTGGGGTCGCTTCGGTCGGGTATTCGTCGGTTCCTCTGCTGAGCGGCGCGTACATGACGCGGGATATTTACTTCGCCAATGAACCAGACCGATCTCCTCAGATTGATGTTCTCAATGTAGGTCCGAACTTCTTTGAGACCATGCGCATCCCGCTGCTTGCCGGGCGAACGTACAACTCGCACGATTTCGTCGACGCATCTAAGAAGAAAGCGAAAGTTGTCATTGTGAATCAAACCTTCACGCGGCGTTTCTTTGGTAAGCACAACCCCGTTGGCCAGTTGATCAGCCTGGAGAAAGGAAAGCCACCCGGCGTGGAGATTGTCGGCGTGGTGGGCGATGCAAAGTATAACGGCCTGCGTGAGGGGATCGAACCGACCCTCTACTTCCCGATGCCGGCTGGCGGCGGGATATTTGAAGTCCGCACGGCTTCAGACCCTAAGGCACTGCTTCCCTCAATCCGCGCCGCGGTGAGAAGCGTGGACAGCAATCTTCCGATCTTTCAACTGATGACGCAAACGGAGCAAATCAACCGAACGATATTCCAGGAACGCTTGGCCGCGTGGCTCTCGGGGGCCTTTGCTCTGCTGGCGCTGCTGGTAGCCTGCATCGGACTCTACGGACTCCTTGCCCACGAGGTTGCGCGGCGCACACACGAGGTGGGAGTCCGCATGGCGCTGGGAGCCTCGCCGGCAGAGGTGCTAGGTCTTGTCCTCGGACGAGGTATTCGCCTGGTTTCTCTGGGCGTGGTGATTGGAATCGGCGCGGCACTTGGCCTGGCACGCTATCTCCAGACCCTGCTCTATGGGGTTCGCCCGATTGATCCGCTTGCGTACGCTACTGTCACGATCTTGCTGTTGATCGTGACATTCGGCGCATGTTACGTGCCCGCGCGGCGAGCGACCAAGGTCGATCCCATGGTGGCGCTGAGGTATGAGTAAGCCATCGGCCTCATAAGGTCGGAGCGCTGATCCGCGTCTCAATGCGCACGGCCGTCGACATCCAGGTCACCTCCTTCGGCCCGTTTCTAGGCTCCCTCTGCCACGAGTTCTGCCACTGCCTCGACCATCGGCGGTTCGGCTTTCGCGGAAAGCGGCGTCGGGAAGACCCACGGTGGTGAAACTGCGCGTTCCGGCGCAAATACCTACCTCCAGTGCCTGCCGGAAGCGGACTGCATGTCTCTTGACAAATGGGGAAGGATAGGCTAGTGTAGTAGGTGGGGTTGTGGAAGAAACAGGATTCAGGATTCGGGATTCAGGTGTCAGGTGACAGGCGTGGGGTGTCAGGTGTCAGGAATGAGAATGAAGACCATCTGATGCCCGCCTTCTGCTTTCTGCTTTCTGCCTTCCGCCGACTGCTTACTCCCTTTGAAGTGCCGCAGGTCCCCCGGCAGGCCGGGGCAAGCTCCGAGCGGGACCTGCGCTACCCCTGCTTTCTGCCTACTGTATTCGAGGGAGGCATGATGGAGGGGGCTCTTGGCAGGCATGGGAGGTCTGGACAAGATGTCACCGCCGACAGGGGAAGGAAGAAACAGTAACTTCAAAAAATGAACGAGCAACGCGGGAATGTCTATGAAAATAAAGGACCGCTGTGGAAAAAGTGGCGGCGAAGCGGGAATGTCATAGAAAATAAAGGTACTTATCGGCCGAAAGCGGGAATGTGTATGAAAAAAAAGCAGTTAATGTTATGCTGTCGCCGTCAATTGCCAGCAAGCTCAGGAATGGTAGCTGCCTGTATTCCAGCGTCCTGCCCCACGCAATACTTGACAGTGAAGAGGCTGAGCCGACCTCGCTAGCGTGGATGCCCCACCGGGATCAGGTAAAGCGGCTTCTGATCGGCAGGCAGCGAAAGGACACTTTCAACCTCCCTGTCGTTGAAGGCGCCAATCAGAACACCGCCTAGCCCTAGCGCCACTGCCTCGAGGAGCAAGTTCTGTGCAGAGTGGCCCACTTCCATATGGACGTATCGTGGCGTTCGCTGCTCACCATACTTTCGCGCCATGCGCTCGTAGACAGCGGCAATCACGAGAACGGCCGACGCCTGAAGGATTACCTCCTGCATGAAGGCCGCACGATGAATGTCCGGCCGCAGGTCGCGCTCGAGGTGTCGAGTCAGCCGGTGCTGGTGCGGTTCGTAGTGAAAGAAGCCGGAGGCGGTCGCCACCCAGACCTCAAGTGGATAGAGCGCCCCGGCCGAGGGTGCGGCTCGCTTGCCATCGGGGCTCGTGATGCCTTGAGCTGCCCAGAGAAGCTGAGACAGTTCGCGATCGGTTAGGGGTTCCCGCCTGAACTCCCGAACGGAGCGACGCGCGGCAAGAGCCTCCTCAAGAGACATGAGTCCTTTGCGCTCCGGCGCCGGAAGCTGCAGGATCGGCGTGGAAAGAGGTTTGGTTTGGCTCATAACGGCTTGCCCTCCTGGAAGCATGCACAGACCAACGACGACGGTAAATAACCATATATGACCTTCAAGGAATCAGTTCTTCCTCCCATTTCTCTACCTCCGGTGGGATCCTACCCTCCAGCAGTCCCGCAAACGCATTCACCGCCTTTCGAGCGTCTCCGAGTGGATAATAAAAGGCTTCCCAGTTGTCGCTGTCTTCTCCGTCATGGTTGGGGATCACATAATCAAAATGCCAGGCTTCCCTCAGTTCACGATACGTGCTGGCAGCGCGCCTCTCAATATTCTCGAGATCTTTTGCCGAGAGCTCCAGCTTCTGACGACGCGTGCGTCGGAGCAGTTTGCGCCTCATGACCTCTGTGACCAGGTCCGCAAGCGAAACATTGCGCTCCGGCTCCTGAAGATAGATAACCTCTCCCTTAGAAATAGGTGAAAGGAAGATGCTAAGTCGATTAATGCCAGCCAAGCCGGGATGCGTCTGAAGGGCTCGCCCCACAAAAGGATTTCCCTCGAAGAGAGCATTGCTTTCTTTCAGCAAGGCCCTCAACTCGTCGATATCCAGTGCTTGCAGATCTCCTCGCACATCCAAGACGGCATAGCGACTTTCCGCGCGCAAGGCCTCGATCTGACTCCGTAGGCGGAAATGGTAGTCGACCCCCTCGAGCTCACCTGGCCTGGGGGCACGGGTGTTGTAAAGAACAAGCTTCCGCAGTCCATGGCGCAACTCCGGATGGAACTTGGCAAGCGCCCTCTCGAGTGGACTCTTACCGACACAGGATGGCCCGGATAGAATCACCAGTCTTCTCGAAAGCTCAGCACTCATTGCCTACCTCCCTCCGCTTCTTGTGGGCAGTTCGCGGGTATGTCAACTGGCCGGTAGTGTCCTAATTCGCCTGTAGGGCCACCTTCCGCCAAGGCGGGACCGGCCCTGCATCCCTTATTAGGACACCACCAACTGGTCCCATCACCGGAAGCGGTTCCGCCGCTGACCAACAACAAACTTGCAAGTATATATCCTATCTTCTTCAGCCTCTTTCCAACACTTAACCCGAATCCCGATGTCGAAAAGCGCCAGGTACTGCTAGGGGCGAATTGCTTTGCGGCGCGCAGAGAAGTTGCCCCAATACCCAGTCCCCCGACCCCTAGCCCCTGTTGTCTGTCACTCGGCACCTGCCACCCGGACCCAGTCCTTCTTCCCGACCTACCACCTACGATCTACTACCTACCAGACACTAACTACCTTTGATTTCAACAACATTCCAGCTTTCGACGCGTAACCACCTTTGTTTTCTATAACATTCCCGCTTTGTCGTCGCGTGTCGGGAACCGACCCTTTGTTTTCATAGACATTCCCGCGTTGCTCGTTCAATTTCTCGAAGTCGAGAAGTCGAAAGTCGAGGGTCGAGAAGTAACAACCACGTCCCAGGCTGCCGCTCGATTCCAGTTGCCCTCATATGGATATTGCAGCACCCGGCACCAAAAGAACCAGCCAATTCACTATTCACAATTCACCATTCCTCATTCCCTGTTCCCTGTTCCCTGTTCCCTGTTCCCTATCCTTTCCCCCAGCTCTTCCCGCCCTGAATCCTGAATCCCGAATCCTGACTCCTATCGCGTACTATACTAGCCTATTCCCCGCCGCCTGTCAAGAGACACAGGGTCCGTTTCGGCCCTGCAGCGACGGAGAGGCGTCTGCCCCAGGGGTCATTCGCGCCGAGGAGTGGCAGTGGTCGAGTGTGCACGATTACACGGGAGGCTGGAGCGCAACCAACCGGCGCCGAATTTTCAACTTGATTTTTTCGACCGCAATCCTAAGAATGGTTCAAACAATGAACACCCTGACTGATGGCGCATTAGAGAGGAAGCAGCAGATCAACGTGCGGCGCTCCCTGTCAAAGCTTCTCTCCACGGACCTTGACTTTCATCGAGACGCAAGTAATTACGCCAGCCATGCTCTGCATGCCTTTGCGGCGAAGTTCCCGCCACAATTGCCTCGGGTTTTTATCGAGGGACTCACCCAAAAGGGCGAAACCGTCATGGACCCCATGATGGGGAGCGGAACCGCGATCGTAGAAGCTTTCCTGTGTGGCAGGCGGGCAGTCGGTTTCGATATCGATCCTCTCGCTCTAATGATATGCAGGGTGAAAACACATCCTGTTGACTTGCTGGAAGCGACTTGGGCGGGCAAACGTGTGGTTAGTTCTGCCATCAAGCTCTTGCAGCGCACCGTGCCTTCGTTCCAGAACAGCTTTGAGAGGAGGAATCCTTCATGAAACCCAGCCGCGAGTTCTGGATTGAAGCAACCGACCGGACGCATCTTTATTACAAAGTTACAGCGGGATCGACTGAAGAGGCCCTTGCCAAGTTCGAAAACGACGGGGGCGAATACGTTGGGTGCAATGACGAATGTAGCGAAGAGGTGCAAGCAGTGCTCGAGGACAAGCCTTCCATTGCTTGGAAATAGCAAAGCGGACGTTTCACACTAAAGAATGCCGACGTCCTCCTCCAGTTCCCTATAAGCCTTTTTCTTGGCATAGAGTTCCTGCATTTTCTTAATTTCAATAAAAGTGATGCGGCCACGGATCTCGTGAAATGTGCCACTGAGCAGAGACTCCGCCTTGTTCCTGTCAGGCGGGGCGGCAACAAGAAAAATGCGACTATTCCAAAGGTCGTACGCGTGTTTGAGCTTTGCTAGAGCATGGTAAATGTCGCCGCCTACCTGGATCTCAAATACGTAGGTCGGGACTGACTTTTCGACCCTCCTCCAAACCACGTCCAACCTCGTCTCTTCCATCGGGTATTCTACTTCGGCTAGAAACTTCTGAATTCTTCCCATCTCTGCTATCTTGGCCTTCAGCTCCTCGTGCAAGCCCGTCACGTCAGCTTTCTCTCCGACCGGTTGTGCAATGAACGGCTCGAAAGCTTGTAACACGGCATCTCGCGCTTTGTCTTTCAAGGGCTGAAACCCCGCTTGCACGATTGCGCGAAGGGCGTCAATCTCGAGCCTGGAAGTTTCCCATTGGACGGGTGGGAAGCAAAGCTCGACATCGAATTCGAAGCGCAGCGGCCAGAGAACTTCACCTTTTTGAATCTCCACAGGCCAGAGCGGCTTGTCCTGTTTGAATTTTGTGCTTACTCTGCCCAGCCCAATGGCGCCGCCAACGGGTCTGTTTACGTAAAACACCAAACCATCGCCCTCGGTGATCCGCTCCCACCAGCGCTTTTTCGTGGCCTGCAAACCCCAGACGTTTCCATTCTCGAAGGCGACCTGCCAGTGTTCCGGGCTTCCAACTACTAACCAATATTGCGACGCTGGACCTTCCTTCTTCACGGATCAACCTCCAACGACATGCTGAATAGAACAGGTCCTGCAATGGAAAACGCGACGCAGCATTATGCCACACTTTTGGACAAATCGGCGCGGCTTGGTCTGGAATCTACCAAGCATTGCTTTGGTACGAGCCAGTAACCACCATTCCAGGGCGTGGCGAATTGCCACACATTATTGACGCGAACCGGCTAACCCAATGTCTATCCGCTAAGGGCGAACTCAGGGTTTGGCAGGCTCGCGCCGTGGCAGTTGAAAAATATATGGCCGAGCAGTGGGAAGTGGACCCGAGCGGCGTCGCTGGAATGGTCGATAGGCTCATGAAGTTGGGCGCGTACGCTGGCCTCCAACGCCAGAACATCCTTGGTAGTGCTTTCGCGGGACTCGTAAAGCACGCCTTGGAACTCTTTGGTTCGCAAGACCTCACTTATGAACTGGAAGTCGCTGGAGAAAGGGCTTTTCCCGGCGTCCAGCTTCCGACGCGGACAGGAGAGCCATTCATCGACATCCTGGTACGCAAGCAGGGACGAAATCGAGGGATCATCTCAACAAAGTGGTCTATACGTCATGACCGAATCAATGATCTGACCAGCGAGTGCCGTGCTTACAAGAACGCGGCCCGGTTCACCGACACCCAAATCTTTTATTACGTCGCAACCAACGAATATGATCCTGCTCGCGTCGAGAAGCCTTTGACTGACAAATGTATCGACGGGGTCGTTCACGTCCACAAGCCATTGGTTGCCGGAGTGAGCGGCCTGGATGGAAGACTTGCCGATCTCCTCGACCTGTCCGAACTTATTGAAGAATCAAGCCAGTGGTAAGCGGGCGGGTGCCGAATACATGCCGCTGTCTGCCGTTTGTGCGATCGGTCAACGCCGAGCCGGGGCCCTGCGGATTCCGGGGCAAGGTGGGCACGATTCCGAAATCATCCCGGGCAGCATTCCGAAATGAACTCGGGCACGATTCCGGGATGAAGCCGGGCGCGGATTCCGATTTCAAGCCGGTCACTTTTTGGC
>Ga0208937_1000769_pt1 | contig 18944 bp, 19 predicted proteins | sample June2015DPH_11_5_FD_184705 | JGI IMG/M metagenome (GOLD analysis project Ga0208937, IMG submission 184705) | Peatland microbial communities from SPRUCE experiment site at the Marcell Experimental Forest, Minnesota, USA - June2015DPH_11_40... | ecosystem: Environmental > Terrestrial > Soil >...
TTACGGCGGCGGGCCTCAGTTGACCTACCGCAGTAGCCCCTATGTGCAGCCTTTCGCACGTTTCATCTTAGGAAACGCCCACTCCAGCCTAGGTGCCTCGGTTAGCAGTGTGTCCGCCACTGCCAGTGTAAATTCTTTCTTCTTCGCTCCCGGTGGTGGCGTGGACATCCGCATCATTCACAATCTCTGGTTTCGTATTGAAACCGATTGGCTTTATACAAGAGTGGATGGGGTCACGGTGAACGGCGTCCGTGGTCTCGGCGGCATCAAGTACACGTTCGGCGGCTCTAGGCCGTCGCCTGCGTCACCACGACATTCTCAATCGCCAGAGCTGGTTCCGACAGCCGCGAGAATGAAGATTAGCGCCTTGGGCATCATGGCAGCGGTAGGGCAGCAACAAGGCGCGGAGATTGCAGAAGTATTTCCGAATGGAGTAGCAGCCCTAGCAGCATTGCATCGTGGTGACGTGATTGACGCCGTAGACGGCAAGCCCGTCAAGAGTCCGATGGAGACGTTGCCCGGAACTCCGTTGAAAGTTAGCGACTCTCGACCGTCATAGGCTACGCAACCTTCACTTCCTCGGCAACCGCCTTCTTCGAAAGCATGTTCGCAAGCGAAGTCAACAGCGACGGAATCTCCCGGTAGCCTTGCACCTTGCGAAACTGGCGCTCGGCCACCAGCAGACCCGAGCCGACCCAACGTTCTATGTGGTCGCCCGCACGCCAGCGTTTCACGTTGCGACAAACCGTCTCCACGATGGAGAAAGCCGACTCGATCACATTGGTGCTCGCCAGGGTGCGGCGCAACTGTGCGGGCACGCGCAAACGATGCACGGTGAGCGTCTCTTCCATTCCTTCCTCCAGGCTGCGGGCGGCGCTCGGATTCAGCTGCATCAGTTCGCGATGCAGTCGCTCCAGCGCACGCTTGGCGTCGGCGTATTCGGTCATGGCATAGGCATTCTGCAGTTTCTTCTTGACCGCCGACTTATGTTCTTCGGGTAAGTGGTCGATTACATTGCGCCGCTTGTGCACCTGACAACGCTGGATCATCGCAGCCTCGCCCGCATGACGCCGCACCGCCGCCGCCAGCGCCTTGCCTCCGTCGAGCACATAAAGCCGGGGCACGCTGAAGTCCAGCCCGCGCGAGGCCAGATCGCCGAGTAACTCACTGACCACGGCGGCATTCTCGGTGGCTCCTTCGCGCAGGCCCAACACCGTTTTGCGCCCGTCGATGTTGATGCCCAGGGCCACGATCATCTGCCGGTCGCGGAACGGCGTGCCGTCGATCAGTACCGCGCACAGCCGTAACTCGCCCAGCGGACGCTCCATCAACTCCTGCAACTTTTCCCGGCTGGCCACGATGAAGTTGTCGCTCACCGCTGACTTTTCCACCCCGTAGGCTTGGTGAAAGTCTTTCACCACCGCGCCATAGTTGCGCGTCGATAGCCCGCGCATCATCTTGTCCCATACCGCGTGTTCCATCGGTCCACTGCGTTGGAACAGTTCGTAACTGCCCAGCCGTTGCTCGCGATTTTCCGGGCTGCGCAGACGCGTTCTCTGGATCGGCACCTTCTGCCCGTCCACCACGCAGTAACCGGCTTCTTTTCCCCAGCGGTGAGCCCGCCGCGCGGGATGCTGCTCATGCCGCTCCCCGGCCAGGTGCCGCACTTCTTCCTCCATCACCAGGCTCATCAACGCCAACCCGGCTTCCCGCATTAGGTGGCCCACTCCTTCTTGCAGCAGACCGACGACCTCGGTCATCGGAAAAATCATCTGCAGGTTGGGATTCTCTTCGCGGGCCAACTGCCGGAATTCTTGCACCGCTCGTTGCTGGTCGATCTGGTATCGTTTCTTCATAGCGACTCTCTCCTTTTTCTTGGCAGAAAAACTACCCTCGGTCATTATGACCGGGGTTGAGAGTCGCTACTTTCTACGAATTAACGGGCATCCTCGCGTTAACCTGTTAACGGTCATCGCGCTGTCCATCCCAGGCCTATTGGCAGCTTACAAGTAAAGAGACGGTAAGCAATGCGACAGAACAGAGAGCATCTCCGGCGGGTGAAGGCTTCGTCGAGTCCAGGGCGACGCCCTCACTTAATTTCTCCAGGTATCGCATGCTATGTTTGCGCCCCTCTGTCCCCACCGAAGCAGGTGAAGTTCCATGCGACCCCAGGCGAGGAGGAATTTCGATGTCATCTGGATGCAGGGGCGGAGCCCGGAAAAGGAACCACTAAAACCGTATCGGAGCTTGTCGTTTTCAGCGACTGCCTTGCCTGCTGCCCTGCTGCTTCGTCGATGTCATGCTTCAGAACATCATGGAGCGCGCTAAGCACCTGATACTGCATCATTGCCATTTGGTATCTCTGCTGCAGAAGATATTCGGCCTGTTCGCGGGTAATTTGATTTGCTTGTTGGGCCTGCACGATTACAGAGAAATCGGCCGATGTCTTGTCTGCCACCATGCTCATGGCGATTTCGTAGGATTTGAGAACGTCTTGTGGGCCCAAGGGCATTTCGGGTTTGAGCGCGATCAAATCGGATAGAACAGGATTGGACTGCATGCTTGTACCCGCAAGAATGCTCTCCAGCGGACGCGCTTCGGCCTGGATGTGCTTTTTCTTCGGCTGGGCTGCGGCCGTGTGCCACACTGTTGCAAGAATCAACATAGCAATAAGGATCTGTCGGGTTTTCATCGGTGCTCCTCGTGCGAGCTGCACATGCTAATAGATCTGCTGCTGATTGCGTTCTGATCGCCGTAACTCTTCCACACAGCAAATTGCTGCCAGCACAAGCTATTTCGAGTTATTTGTGCTCCGTAGCGGGTCTTTGGCTTTCTATGGGCACCTGAAGCGACCGACCCAACATGTCGTTGTAGGTAATTGTGTTCTTTCCGACTAGTACCAGCAGTTCACGCCCTCTTGCATACCTCGGCGGCAGTTCGCCCAACGGCTGCGTGTACAGAACCACGTAGATTGTGTCGCCCACTTTGACGGAAACGTCGTAGATGGTGGTATCAGATGCACTATCGCCTGCAACCTGACGAGCCTTGACCTCAGTAATGAAGGCTACTTGATACTTTGACGTAGACTGGCCAAGAGCCGCCAACGTCAGTAAACACAAAGTGACTACAACGATTAGCCTCTGCATTCTTCACTCCTCGCGCTCCTGCTAGTCCAGCAATCCGGACCAGAAATGACTGTCAACCAAGCCAGGACTTTGTTCTAACATCCGCGTTGGAACGCAATCGACATGCCAATGCTCGAAGCGTTTGTAGAGTCTTCAACGAGGCTGTCGTTTCATGTCTTTGCCGCGCGCCGTGTTGCGCGGGTCACCACGCAACGCTCAAGTTGCGACCACATCCGGGCACACATGCCTAATGCTTGGCAACGAGGTTTGGCCGTCAGTACCTGCCCGCACTCGCGAACAGCTTTGTTATTGGCTCTTACTCGCATTTCGGGATTGGCATTGAGCTTGCATTCTCATTGATTGAGCGAGGCGGCAGCCATTGGGCCGAGACGGACTCCGCAGCCAACCAGTTCGGAGCGCCCGAGAGCGCAGAAGACCCGCGCGGCACATTTCCGTTGTTTGTGGCCCTGTCTGCCCCTCGCATCATCATGGGATCTACAGATAGGAGAGCGACGATGAGAACCTTTGACACACTACCGGGCGAATCGAATGCCCAGATCATTTCCTCGATCATCAACTTGGTCTGTCCACAATGCGGGGGAAGAATGTCGGAATTCCAATGTGAAGGGAGATGCCGTAGAAACTGGCTTGCAGAATGGGAATGGGCAAATCACGCGACGAGAAGCTCTAAGTCCCGTGTCTCGGGCCATCGCGCCCGGTCGTTGCGATGATCTGGCAGTGCAGCCTTTAACATCCCCATAAGCTGGCCAGCGGCGAGTCCGTGTCCTGAAATATCGGCGACGTACGCGAGCAGACCCCCGTCGTCGCTCTCGATGAGGTCGATCAAATCGCCACCCATCTCGGTGCCAGGAATTGATCTGCCGTAAACCTCGAAGCGCGAAGTCTGGAGGGTAATGTCTGGTACCAGCCGGGCTTGAATCCCGTGCGCAAGGGATAACTCAGTCTGCATGCGAACGTTCGACAAACCCTCATTGGTCACGAACGATAACAGGAGGCGAAAACCGAGAACTCCACAAATCCAGACACCGATCGAATCAAGAAACAGTCGGGCCTTCATTGCTTGCGGGATCGGCCAAAGGGAGAAGACAAGCGAAATCGAATCAGTCAACCAGTGCAGCCCACTCCAGCCCAGACCCGACAAGCCGGCTGCGACCCAGATAGTCGTGCACGTTGAAACGAAGACGAAGACCGCAAGAAAAATCGGGCGAACTCTTTTGATCTTTGCAACGAGAATGCCCACTGCCGCGGAGCCAAATAACGCAGGCCAGAAAAAACCTCGACCCAGCGATTGAGAATTGAGTTGCAGAAGATCGGCAGCGAAACCGACTACAGCGCTAATGAAGAACGTCCCTACGAGCAGGCTTTTCATGCGGCCCACCGGTAGAGCCCGCCAATAAGCATTCGCGCCACTCGGAAATGCAGAACCTAGAAGCGCCTTCCATTCTTGAAGGCTTTTATTCATCACTGCACTCTCCGCGGCGCACTCATTGCTTCCTCTCCTGCATATTGTGGGCAGCGACTGACCAGGCGCGCTGCGACTTGATCACAACATAGGTATCGACCTGCAAATACGGAGGGATACGCTCTCCATCGACGAGCAAGATTCCCTCCGCAAATTGCCAAGACACCTGCACCAGCGCGACATCTTGCCGGAGAAACTGAATCCGGTCAATCGTTACAGTTGGTGGAGCGGTATTCCTGGACACGATCTGGAACGCATCTGACCAGAGCTGCTCGTTCTCATCTCGGCCAGATGGTAGATGCAGTTCGCCAAAACGGTCCACGATTTCGACGTCCGGCACTTCAAGAGCCGCTAGTCGCTTCGCATCGAGATGCTGATATGCCTCAACCCACTGTGACATCAGCGTACGAATCGCACTTTCTTCACTTGTCGAAGATGGCCGCCGATTGCTGGCAAGAACCGATGACGATAAAAACAGCACAGAGGCAATCCCGAGCCACGCTACATTGAGAAATTTGTCACGCATTTCCTATCCTTCCGACCGATCCTTACGACCGATTCCCTATCTGAAGATGTGTGGCTGAATTGGCTGGTCTCCCAGCAGCAGTGCAGCCGCGCTCATAATGAAGGCAACCAGCACGACAACAGCGATTATCGGAACGATCCACTCGAGAACCAACTGCTCGCGGCTTTGTGGAGAAAGCTCGATTGACTCTCCATTGGGGTGTTCCACCTGATTTTGTGGCCCGTCCGGGTCCACCTCCATCTCGCTCAGAAAGTGCATTTCTCCTCCTTACGGGTTTTTGGCTTCGTTAAGCGCAATTCCGACGTCTCTCATCACCGGGGAGGTAGTGGTGGTTGGTCGTCCGCCTAGAAGCGCCCACCCTAGCCCGAAGGCCGCGGATATTGCGATTCCTACTACGGATTTAAAGAGATCCGGTGTCGCGGTCATCAGGTACACGATCCCGAGCACGAGCGCCACCCGCAAACTGAGCGTAATCCGCAATAAAGGATTGTGGAGACGACTCAACAGTACGGCTTCACTCCGGTCTCCGACGGAAGAGGACCGCCGGATCGCGCGCATGCGCCTGCCCGCGATGGCTCCGAGCAGAGAAACGACTCCCAAAGCCACGGCTGCCACCTTGGGTCACGCAAAGTTCCATGCGGCCAACTCGCGTACCATGTATCCGCCGGATGCGAACAGGACCGGAGGCGAGCCGATCAGGACTGCCAGCCACCCAGGCGAAACATCGATCCAACGCAGCGCTTCTTCAAACGTGAGTGCCCTGCGTATGCGACTGAGCCTCACTACTTCGACCACGAGAACCGCAAACATCGAAAGTGCGGCAACCACGTGGAGAAACAACACCAATGAGAAAAATGTCACAGCTCACCTCCGGTAAGAGGCGCGGCTCCGGCAAACGCAATCGCTCCGAATGTGGTTCTCTTGTTCATCTCGACCTTTGTCTCCCGTCTGCGAAGGTTCCTTCTACTCAAGTAAGGAGGTTCCCTTGTGAAGCGGCGCGCGTGCTCTGCCGCCGAGTTGCCGCAGTACCTGTTTCGCGAATACGCCACCGGAGCGGAGCTTGATGCCTTCGTTCATCACCGCCGCCAGGAGGTTTTGGCCTTCCTGGCTGATGACTGTTAAATTTTTTAAATCGATAACGAGCTCACGGCCGTTTAGACCCTCCGTGGCCTGTTCGCAGGCCTTTCTCAGTTCGGTTGTCCAGGGCTCGATGAGCTTACCTTCTAGGACCAGTTGCCGCTTGTTCTGGGACTCAATGATGGAAATCTTCAACATGCGCTTAGCTCCTAAGCAGAAGGCAACGAGCGTGCCAAACTCCTAAGCGTGCAACTGATGAATTTGCAATATGCGGTGGGAGTAGGCTGTGTCGATAGTCAATGCTGTCAAGAACACGATTGACGGCTGACATGTTTCAAGATGTGAGCCTGAGGATTCGCGGGTAACTAAAAAGGAGGAAGCTATTTCACGAATACTGTCTGGGGTCGATTCCGAACTTCTTGATGCGCGCAAGGAGGGTTGTGCGGTTAAGACCCATGCGTGCGGCAGCTCCATCAGCACCACCAACCTGTCCCTTGCTCTCGGTAAGTGCCCGAATGATCTCTGCGCGCTGCTTCTTGGCAAATTCATCGCTAAAGTCTTTTTTGCCGTTTAGAGCACTGATCGTTTCCTTGACGATTCGAGTAATGTCGTCCCGTGGAGGCTGTACAGTCGCAGCGGGCGCGTCAGTGCCCGGTCTGCGCAGCTCAGACAGAGGTGCATCGAGCGACTTGCCGCGCGTCAGGATCACGGCCCGCTCGATAAAATTCTCTAGTTCGCGTATGTTTCCCGGCCAGTCCCACGCCGTGAGTCCCTTCGACACGGCAACAGGAATGGACTCGATTTTCTTTTGCATTTGTTTGGCAAACTTCTGGACGAAATAACTGATCAGCAGGGGAATGTCCTCCCGGCGCTCGCGCAGGGGCGGAATACGTATCGGAAACACATTCAACCTGTAGAAGAGATCGCTGCGGAATTCGCGGTTGCTGACCATCTTCTCGAGATCGCGGTTCGTTGCTGCAATCAGGCGAATATTCGCTTTACGTGTCTGGGTACTGCCTAGGCGTTCAAATTCCCGCTCTTGTAGGGCACGCAGCAGTTTTGGCTGAATTTCGGCCGGAATGTCGCCGACTTCGTCCAGGAACAGCGTGCCTTGGTCCGCCAATTCCAGTCTCCCAATCTTTTGGCTGATTGCCCCGGTAAAGGCCCCCTTTTCATGCCCAAACAGTTCGCTTTCGAGAAGTCCCGTCGGAATGGCAGCACAGTTGAGCTTCACCAGTGTGCGTTCTTTTCGGCGGCTGAGATCATGAATCGCGCGGGCGATTAGTTCTTTGCCTGTTCCGGTTTCGCCCAAAAGCAACACCGTGGAATCGTTCGGGGCCACCGTCTCAACCAGTTGCAAGACATGCTTGAGCGCCGGGCTGTTGCCAACAATCTGCTCGAAATCCATCTCGCTGCGGATTTCTTCTTCGAGATAGAGCTTCTCCTGTGCGAGTTTATCTTTTAGTTGAGAGATCTCTTCGTACGCCAGCGCGTTCTCGATGGCGATAGCGATCTGGCCCGCAGCCTGGCTGAGGAAATCGACATCTTCTTGTGTGAACGGGTCCTCTGTTGCGCGTGCAAGGCCCAGGTTTCCGAGCGCCCGGCCGCGACTCACTAGCGGTATGAAGCAGACGGTCTTTATGCCTTCAGCGGCAGCTATTTTGTGGCCATAGCTGTCGTGGGAACTGGCTGTAGGGGTCGAGATCACCGGTTTCAACGTCTCAAACGCTCGCCTCGCTGGACTGTGTTCGCCCGAAGTGACGATTTGTTCTTCCTTTACGAACCCCTTTCCGCCGGGAAAATCGACCGCATAGAGGCGGAAAGTTCCTGGTTCCGGGCCTGGCAGCGAAATGTTCGCCGCATCGCAGCGCATCACTTCACGAACGTTCGCGGCAATCCCGCGTAACACGTCCTTCAATTCCAGATTCGAGGTGATGCTGTTCGTCAGCTTTAGGAGCAATTGCAGCCGATCATTTTGCTCTTGTAGGTGCTGATCTGCTTGTATGCGCCGAAGCTCTAAGGTCTCATCCATGCGAACGGCAACCTCACGTCATCACTGAACAGTAGGTTCAAAGAACTGTTTTCAGTATCAAGTGCAGCCCTGCTGCACGTTGATTCGCTCCCGAACAGTGTCGTGGATATTCCGAGTGCATCGACCCCGGCGCACGACGCGCGTTCTCTGTTCTGACAGCTCACCAGAATGAGGCAGTCAGCAATAATCGTGCCACTTAGTGATGGCCGCAGCGATGGCACATAGGGGCTTACGCGCGTGTCGTTGTTCTTGCCAATGCTCTCAAGCCCGGCGGGGAGTGTCAATGAGCAATTGACACTTTTGGCCTTCAACACTCCCTCGCGGATCGGTTCACCCGCATCGCGCTTGAATTCCACGATTTATCGGCACTCGTGTTTTGGCATGGAAGTTGCCCTTCTGGAGATTGCAGGCGGCGAGGGCTACCGCAGCAGAGCTACGCAGGAGAAAACAGCAATGAGCAGCACCCAAGCTGTTGTCCACACCATGGCATCAGAACAAGAAAAGCCGGACTTATCCACTCTCCGCATCGAGAATGACAAGCGGAAGGCCTCGAGCACTGGCGGCCGTGTCGGAACCATAATTTCCGTCCTGCTTGGCGTACTGGTCATTGCGGGTGGCGCGTACGCCTACATGCACCAGGTACCGGCAGTCGAAGTCGCGGTGGTGCAGAGGCCTAGCACTGATGCGCCAGCATTGCTGAATGCAAGCGGTTATGTCACCCCGCAGCGGCGCGCGACCGTGGCGGCGAAGATCACCGGACGGGTCACCGGCGTGTTCTTCAGCGAGGGCCAGTACGTGCACGGAGGGTATGTGCTGGCAACCTTGGACGATTCTGACGTACGCAAGACACTGGCCACCTCGATCGCGGATCGTGATGCCACGCAGGCCGGGCTACTCGACCTTCAGGTGCAATTGAAAAACGCCGAGATCGAACTGCATCGCGCAGAGACGCTCCGAGCTGCCGGAGTGCAAACACAGGAAGCGCTTGACAACGCCACCACCACCGTCAACAGCCTCAAAGCCAGGATTCAACTCACGAAACAGCAGGTGATCACGTCTGAAGCGCGCATCCGCGAGTCCCAGCAGTCGGTGGAAAACACCGTCATCCGGGCCCCGTACGACGGAGTCATTGTGTCGAAGGATGCGCAGCTGGGCGAAATGGTGTCGCCGAATTCAGCGGGTGGAGGCTTCACGCGCACCGGCATCGCCACCATCGTGGACATGAAGTCGAACGAGATTGAAGTGGATGTGAACGAGTCCTATCTTGCGCGCGTCGTTCCAGGCCACCCAGTGACGGCGGTGCTCGATGCGTATCCCGACTGGAAGATTCCGTCTCACGTGCTCACGATCATCCCGACGGCCGACCGGCAGAAGGCGACTGTGAAGGTGCGCATTACTTTCGACAAGCTCGATCCACGCATTCTGCCCGACATGAGCGTGAAGGTGGCCTTTTTGAGCGAGGAGACGAAAGCGCTGGCGAAACCATCCGCCGCTCTCCTCGTGCCGCAGAGTGTGATCCACGACGAGGCAGGGCAGAAGATCGTTTACGTGGTGAAGGACAAGCACGTGGAGCGGCGGACTGTGCGCGTCGGCGCGAACGTGGGATCGAACACGGAAATTCTCTCCGGCGTCTTGGCTGGGGACAGCGTGGTGGTGCATGGGCCGGCAAAGCTGCAGGACGCCGAGGCGGTTGAAATCAAAGGGCAGCAGTAAACGGATACGACAGGAGCGATGACCATGACAGGCGGAAATGGTAACGGCAAAACAGGCAGTCTGATCCAGGTTCGCGGGATCGACAAGACATACCAGCGCGGGCAAGAGGAGATTGACGTGCTGCGCGGACTCAATCTCGACGTGAACAAGGGCCAGTTTGTTGCCTTCATGGGGCCGAGCGGCTCGGGGAAGACAACGCTGCTGAACCTGCTGGGTGGTCTCGACGTTCCCACACGGGGCGGCATTACGGTAGCTGGCGACGAGATCACGCACATGTCACGCGGCAAATTGACGGAGTGGCGCGCCCGGCATGTCGGGTTCATTTTCCAGATGTACAACCTCATCCCGGTGCTGACAGCTTTTCAAAATGTTGAGCTGCCGCTTCTGCTGACGAATCTCTCCAAAGCGGAACGGAAGAAGCACGTGGAAACCACGCTCACAGTGGTCGGGCTGGCACAGCGGATGAACCACTATCCCCGACAGCTCTCGGGTGGACAGGAGCAGCGGGTCGCGATCGCGCGGGCCATTGTCACCGATCCCACCTTCCTTCTGGCAGATGAGCCTACCGGAGACTTGGATCGCAAAAGCGCCGACGAAATCATGGCGCTGATTCGAACGCTTGTGAACGATCATGGCAAAACCGTTCTCATGGTGACGCACGACCCGATGGTCGCACGCCAAGCGGATGTCACCTTTCATTTAGATAAAGGTGTGCTGGTGGAAGACGGAGCGCGTCTGGTCGCAGGAGAACCGGCATGAAATTCAGCAGCCTTATCTTTGCGAATCTGCTGCGCAAGAAAGCGCGACTGATACTTACGGTCGGCTCTTTTGCGATCGCGCTTTTCCTCTTCGCCTTTCTGGCCGTCGTCCGTGCCGCCTTTAACCAGCAGGCCGATGTCGCAAGCGCCGATCGCCTGATCTCGCGCAATCGCATTTCCCTTTCGGAATCCCTGCCACTTTCGTACTACGAGCAGATTGCGCGAATTCCTGGACTCGCGGCTGTAACCCATTTCAATTGGTTTGGCGGCATCTACCAGGACGAAAAGAATTTCTTCCCTCAGTTCGTGATTGATCCGGAACACCAGCGCCAAGTGATGCCAGAACTGGTCGTCCAAGATGACCAGTGGCAGAACTTCGTTCACGACCGGCAAGGTACGATCGTCGGGGCAAAGACTGCCAAGCGCTTCGGATGGAAGATTGGCGATCGTATTCCCATCCAGAACAGCCGTTATGGCCCGCTTTCTACGTGGGACTTTAACATTGACGGCATCTATCACAGCCAAAATCCAGGTGGCGACGAGACCCAGTTCTGGTTGCAGTGGGACTACTTCGAAGAGAAGGTGCCGCAGGATTTCAAAGGCAAAGTCGGATGGTACACAGTGAAGCTGGACAAGCCCGATAGCGCTTTGAGCGTCAGCAACGCGATCGATAGCTTGTTCGACAACTCCGCTTATGAAACGAAAACAGAGACGGAATCTGCGTTTGCGGCGAGTTTTGTGAAACAGTTCGGCAACATCGAGGGCCTAATCATGATCATCGGTAGCGTCGTGTTTTTCACTCTGCTGCTGGTGACAGGTAACACCATGGCAATAGCGGTCAGAGAGCGTACAGGAGAACTGGCAGTCCTGAAGGCCATCGGTTTCAGCGACCGAGCGGTGCTGTTCTTCGTTCTTGCCGAGTCGATCTTGATCGCGGTCATCGGCGGCGTGCTGGGTCTCGGATTATCGGCACTCGCGATTCCCGGTCTCGGCAGTGCGTTGGCTGGGATGCTTCCGCCGCTGAATCTCTCCGCGACGATTCTCTCAATTGGACTGTTAGCCGCGCTCCTGGTCGGAGCAGTTGCTGGAATAATTCCCGGTATCGGTGCAATGAGAATGCGCGTAGTAACTGCGTTACGGAGGATATGAAATGGCTATTCCCATCATCTACAACATCCGCAGTGTGCAGGCGCGCTGGAGTTCGAGCATTGTCGCCGTCCTCGGCATCGCTGGAACCGTAGGCGTGTTTATTGCCATGCTGGCGTTAGCCCGGGGCTTCAAGGCGACGCTCGTAGCTTCCGGATCGGCCGACAACGTCATCGTTACACGTGCCGGTGCCAGCTCAGAGATGCTGAGCAGTATTGATCTCGATGCAGTCAAGATCCTCGAAGACGAACCCGGCGTGGCCCGCAGTGATGCTGGCCCACTCATCACCTCAGAGGCGGTAGCCGTAGCTTCGCTTCCACTGCGCTCGGCGGGTGGCGATGCAAATGTGCAGATCCGCGGCGTGTCCGCCAATGCGCTGAATATTCGCCGCAACATCAAGATCGTGAAGGGCGAGATGTTCCATCCAGGGCTTACGGAAGTTGTCGTTGGCAAGAATGCAAGCGCAAGCTATGCAGGTCTCAATGTTGGAAATACGGTAAAGTTTGGCGGTACCGAGTGGAAGGTCGTGGGCATTTTTGACGCTGGCGGCAGTGCGTTCGATTCCGAAGTCTGGTGCGATCCGCGCGTTCTCGACGACGCGTACAAACGGCCTTCCAATGCCTTCCAATCTGCGACTGTCCATCTTACGTCAGCAGATGCCTTCCGGGGCTTCAAGGACGCCGTCCTCGCCGATCCGCGAATGGATGTCCAGGTCGAGCGCGAAATTGATTACTACTCCAAGCAATCGACCGCGATGACGCGGCTCATCACTGTTCTCGGCGGACTGGTGGCGTTCATCATGGCAATCGGTGCGGTGTTCGGAGCGCTCAACACGATGTATTCCGCCGTCTCGGAACGCGGACGCGAAATTGGTACCATGCTGGCACTCGGGTTCGGCGGCGCCGCAGTGATTTCTTCGTTTCTCATCGAAGCGTTGTTCATTGCCGCGATTGGCGGAATTGTTGGATGCATCGCGGTGCTGCCACTGAACGGACTCACGACCGGAACCATGAACTGGCAGACTTTCTCTCAGTTGGCGTTTGCGTTTCGCGTCAGTCCACAGTTGCTTGGGGCGGGAATTGTTTTCGCCCTTGCGATGGGTTTGGTCGGAGGCCTACTCCCGGCGTTGCGCGCGGCGCGGATGCCCGTGGCGACCGCTCTGCGGGAGCTATGAGTCAACTGACCTTGCTTGGGGGTTGGGCCACCTCCCAGCCTCCTCTTACCTCTTTGACCCTCGACCCGTAATGCGCATAGAGCCCGCCACTCATTAACTCAGTTCTCATCGTCTGCGAACTGTCATCGCGTTTTTGACAGCTTTGACAGTCAACAGTGCTTCTTCCAATACCACGTTGAGAATTCATCACTTTCCGCGCATTTGCACTTGGCCCTTGCATTGCCTTCCTGACTGCAGGAGTCACACAAGCTTTCCTGCATGGAGATAAACGAATGCACTACACATTTCCAACTTCTGTCAATCGCCCGTTGCTAGCATTAGCATTGGCTGTAATTCTTATTTCTGGTGCACGGGGACAGCAAAGCAATCAGCAAACTGCGCAATCACAGCCCACGCCAGCGCCGCAGACCCAGCCCTCGACTGCTGTCCCAGTCGGAGCACCGACGCCGCGTCGATTTGTGCTGGAAGAGTATGCCAAGCCCTTCGGATATTTTCCCAACCCGGTCGCGCCGTACCTCGCACATCACGTGCCCGCGCCTAATTTGACGAACAGCTCCAGGATTACTGATTTGCTTCGCGACGGGAAGCTCTACATCTCCATGGATGACGCGGTGGCTCTTGCGCTGGAGAATAACCTCGATATTGACATACAGCGATATAACCTCGGCATTGCCGACACAGACATTTTGCGCGCCAAAGCCGGGTCCAGCACTCTCGGTATCAACAGCGGAGTCGTTCAGAACACGCCGGGCGGCGGTGTTGGAACCATTGGCAATCAGGTCGGATCAGGGCAGGGCGGAACATCTGTAGCAGCAGGCGGCGCTGGCACTGGAACCGGCGGCTTAGTTCTATCGACCCTCGGCAGCGGGCCCGCTATCACCAGCTTTGATCCTGTGCTAACTGGAACCTTGTCGGTCGATCGCCAGCGCACGATTTGCACAAGCCCGTTCTGCGGCAACGACACGAATACAAGCACGATGAATTTCTCCTACCTGCAAGGATTCCATTGGGGAAGCAGTTTGCAGGTAACCTTTGACAACACCCGCCAGACGACGAACAGCCCATTCACGATCTTGAATCCAACCCTGAACTCAAGTCTCCGTGTTCAGCTGACGCAGCACCTAATGCAGGGCTTCGGATTTGCTCCAAATGATCGCTTCATCCGCATTGCAAAGAACAACCGCGAGATTTCTGACATCGCGTTTCGCCTCCAGGTTATTACGACCGTCGACCAGATCGAGAACATCTACTGGGATCTGGTGTACGCATACGAGAATGCGCGACTGGCGAAGGAGAACCTGGACTTCGCAGAAAAGGCGCTGTCTGATACGCAGAAGCAGCTGCAGGCCGGAACCGCGTCTCCGCTTGATGAAGTGCGGGCGCAGAGCACGGTCGCCAGCGACCAGCAGGTACTCACCGTGGCCGAGACCAACTTGCAACTGCAGCAACTTTTGATGAAGAACGCGCTCAGCCGGACCCTGGTGGATCCGCGGCTTGCTGATGCCGAAGTGATCCCCACTTCTACGATGGAAGCCCCGGCCGCAGAGCCTGTCGTGCCCACCGAAGAGCTAGTCAACGACGCTCTGAGCCATCGTGCTGACTTGGCGGAGGTCCGCATCAACTTGACCAACACAGAAATCAGCAACAAGGCAGTCCGGAATTCACTGCGGCCTTCGCTCGATTTGTCGGCGTATTACACCGGGACGGGAACCGGTGGTGCACAGAACGCGAATTACATCTGCAATCAAAATCCAACCGGAATCTTTTGCGGATCGGGTTATACCCCGTCGCCGAGTGTGGGGTACGGTTCCACTCTGAATGAGCTGGTGAACTCCACCGCACCCGACAAAGGCGTCCAGCTCACGCTGAACATTCCCATCCGGAACCACACTGCTCAAGCCACACAGATCCGCTCGGAACTTGAACTACGCCAGTCGCAGGTACATGTGCAGCAGTTGGAAAATCAAGTTCGGATCGAAGTTCGCAACGCCCAGTTCTCGGTCCAGCAGAACCGTGCGAGCGTCGCTTCGGCGCAAGCGGCGGTGAAGTTAGCCCGCAAGTCGCTTGATGCCGAGCAGCAGAGGTTCTCCCTCGGCGCATCGACGTCCACCCTCGTCCTGCAGAACCAGACGGCGCTCACCCAAGCCGAAACTACGGTTCTCTCCGCCATGGCGGCATACGAAAAGTCGCAGGTGGAGCTGGAGCGGTCGACCGGACTGCTGCTGGAACATTCCGGCATCCGGATTGCGGATGCGGAACGCGGTGAGGTGACGCACAAGCCGGCCACACCATATGTCGGTCCGCGCAAAGACCTCGATGTGTTGATGGTCGCACCGGGTTCGCAGCCGTAGAACCAAACCCGATTACTCACCTCAACTTTGGCAACTTAGCCAGCGGAAGACCCGCTGCGGCGTCCCTCTGCTGCTGCTCTATGGAGGTGCTCTCTGGCTGTTGACCCGCATCCTGCGGCAGCGAATCCGGCCTACTGCGCCTTGATAGCAGTTGCAGATGATCTCAAAGACGCAATTTGTGATGGAGTTGCTGAAGGAGGCGCACAATGGACGCAACGGCTGGTGAAAAAACAGAAGTCCTTTATGTACTCCGCCACTGGTCAAGACCGCGACGGCGGGATTGGCGTTTTCCAGCCCAAGACTTGGGCGGACGGCGACGATTTCACCTGCTTTGGTGGCAGGCGTTGGGATGAGTATCTGCGGAGGAACATACGAACATATTCGTCTATGAGCCGGGAGGTGTTATCGGCTCTCATGATCACGCATGTTGCGAAGCACAACGACGTATCGGAAAGCGGCTTTACGACCACACCATCAGCATATATAAGGAAGCCGGATCGCGGGTTGCTTGGGATGTGGTGTTGGCCGGGACACGGCGCGGTTGTTTCTTCAGAAATCCGGCACACAGCCGGCACACCGAATCGCCGAAAGCCCACCAAAACAGCAGTTTTCGACTGATTCACAGTCCGTCCACCCCAACGACGACTTTCAAATCAAGCGGTATTCATCATCCGACAAAGAAAATCGCACACAGAAGGCGCACCGGAGATCCCGAACAACTGCAGATCGCTGGACTCTCAGACTGACCGACAGTCAGTCCACCTATTCACCAGTCGGGTCGGCGACGAACAGATTGGTTCGGATTGTTGAGGATCAGATACGGTAAAATTGCGAAATACATTTCTCTAACTTCTTCAATCCTCAGTTCCGAGCCGCAGAAGGGGAAACGCAGTGGCAAGTCTTCAGGAACGGCTGGACGAATTTAAGAAATCATTTGAATCCGGAGCTCCGCCATACAACGCGCCGCACGAAGCGATCGAAACAATGCATCGCGCCACGGCCGAGCTTAAGGCTACGGGGATTGACGGGCGAGCGTTGAAGGTTGGGGACCGTGCTCCCAATTTCGCCTTATTCAATCAGTATCACGTACAGGTAGACTCGACCGATCTCCTCCGCCAGGGGCCGCTGGTAGTCAGCTTCTTCCGAGGGCACTGGTGACCCTACTGCAATATGGAGCTGGAGGCTCTACAGCAGATTTATTCCGAGGCGCGAGCCTTGGGTGCACAGATTGTTGTAATCACTCCTGAGCTCGAACGGTATACGCGGGCTCTGCACAAGAAGCTGAACCTGTCGTTCGATATTCTGACGGATCTTCACCTAAAGGTCGCGGAGCAGTTTCGGCTCGTTTTCACACTGCCGGATTATTTGCGCGAGCTTTACAAGTCCTTTGGGAGCACTCTGGACAGATTCCATGATGAAGCGGAATACCGACTTCCCATGCCTGCGCGATACGTGATCGACAAGGAGGGAATCATTCGTGCCGCCGATGTAAACGCGGATTACACGATCCGTCCAGAGCCTTCCGAAACTCTGAAGCAGTTGCGGACGCTGAGTACTGTGGCCGAAGACTAGCAAGAGCCTGCCCCTAACTGAAAATCGTGCTTGCCTGGGTACTCAGATCAAATCTCTCCTTCCGTAGATCAAACTCATGTCATCTTGCCCAACTCATTTGCGCCTGGACCCAGTCCACTTGTTTTCGTGCGCGGGCACTAAGTTAAGTGGAGATGTGTGGGTTTTCCGTTGGGGTGTGCGAGGCTCGAGCGCGGGGAGTGTGACGCTGGATTCGACGAGGTGAAGAATTCCGTAGGCATGAATCAAGTGCTGCGAAACCTCCGCCTCGTCGAATCCAGTTGTGGTAATTAAAGCCTAGTCTGCGGCGGCACTCGTTCCGCCTTTTTCCTTCTCCGCCACCAAGGCACCTTTTGCTGCCGCTTCGATGATATGAGCCACCGCTTGTGGTTGCGACACATACACGGCGTGGCTGCCTTTGATCTCGACCACCGTTGCACCAGCGCGTTTCGACATCAGCCGCTGGGCATCGGGCGGAATCATCCGATCCTCAGTCGTAAGCAGGTACCAGCTGGGTTTCGCCTTCCATGCCGCTTCGCTGATGGTTCCCCCTAGGGCGTCCACACCCCACGGCACTTGTGAGTCGGCCATGAATGCGGCCTCTTCCGGGCTCACGTCGCCGGCGAACGATGCAGGAAACTTCGCCTTGTCGAGCATCAGAAAGCCGTCCACGGGCGGAAGGATCGGCGGTTGGGGCGCGCCAGCAGGCGCACTCTTGATCAACGTAGATACAGACTCACCTTTGTCGAGCGCAAAGGCGGCGACATACACCAGCCCCGCCACCTTCGGGTTGTTGCCGGCTTCGGTGATGACTGCGCCGCCATACGAGTGACCCACGAGTATCACGGGGCCGTTCTGAGCCGCGATCGCACGCTTGGTGACCGCTACGTCGTCTGGCAGCGTGATCGTCGGATTCTGGACGATGGTGACCGTGTAGCCGTCCTTCTTCAAGAGGTTGTAGACGTGCTGCCACCCGGACCCATCCACAAAGCCGCCGTGGACGAGAACGATATTCTTCACAACTGTCGTTGTATTCGTCTGTGCCATTGTGTTTTCTCCTATGCCTAACATGATTGTCATGATCGCCAGCACACAATAGATGATTCGTGTTCTGACGCCCATTGCCGTTGCGTTGTTCTTCATCGGATCTCCTTCCGCTTCATGCGGTCGCAAATGTTTTTGCCTGGCGCATATCGTCTGGCCGTCTGCATTGATTCTTGTCGACAGCAACCAAGGTATTCGGATCGCCGATTTTCAGAAACCTCGGAATCTACAGAGACGGACCTGTATTTTTCTTCAGGTTCGGAACTATGGAGAGAAGTGGTTGGGGTTTGGTAAAGACACCGGAATGCGGTTTATTTTGTATCGCGAAACACGGAAATAATTTTCTCGATTGGGCTTTTATCGGGGCGAAGGAAGATAACTCGTCCAGGAATGACAACAGTGATCTCTGTTCCAGAATTTGCGGAGCTAATGACCTTTAGCTTCCCCCCTATGCGTTCGGCCCGCTCGCGCATTCCTCGCAAACCATAGTGTCCGTCTTTTCCGTGGCTGATGAGCGGCGCAGGGATACCAACTCCGTTGTCGCTCACGCGAATTGAAAGGTCCTGAGAGTATTTCAGCTCCACTGCCAATTCGCTGGCCTTGGAATGTACGCAGGCATTGCGGATGGCCTCGTACGCGATTCGATACACTTCGTCCCGAACCACAGGGTGCATTTCCCTGGTTTCACCCTGCACCGACAAGGAAGTTTTCATCGGGCTGAACATCCGGCACTCTTCCGTAGCGCGATGCAGACCTTCCGCAAGATCGTTCGTTTCCGTCGTCGAAGTACGCAGGGACTGGAGCGCCGCCCGTCCTTCCTGAATCGCTCGAGAAAGCCACTCAGACAATTGCTCAACCGCCCGCCGCATTCGGGCTGGATCAGCCGGCTGATCCAGTGCATCATCAGCAACGAGCTTGCTACCCTCGATCGTCTGGAGGAGCGTGT